>Ga0222685_1000379_pt1 | contig 10825 bp, 13 predicted proteins | sample AntAcemetage1077_FD_179836 | JGI IMG/M metagenome (GOLD analysis project Ga0222685, IMG submission 179836) | Saline water microbial communities from Ace Lake, Antarctica - #1077 | ecosystem: Environmental > Aquatic > Non-marine Saline and Alkaline > Saline | place: Antarctica: Ace Lake...
GATGTTGTTCATCAATAATGGCTAAAGAAAGCCTTTTTAGTTTGATTTTTTCTTGAATTAAAGAATGAGTCCCTATAATTAAATCGATTTTTCCTAGGGCTAATTGTTTTAATAATTCTGTTTTCTTTATTTTTCTACCAGAATTTATTTTGGCATTATTTCGAGTAAGTAAAGCAATTTTGAAATTTTTAAACCCCGTTAGAGATTTATCTCTAAGCGGGGTAAACAATTCAATAATATTTTTAAAATGTTGTTCGGCTAAAATTTCTGTAGGAGCCATATAAGCAGCTTGATATTTGTTTAAAAGAGCATTAAGGATGGCAATAACGGCAACAATGGTTTTCCCGCTTCCGACATCTCCTTCTAAAAGACGATTCATTGGGAAGTTTTTTTCAATATCATTAATGATTTCCCAAGAGGTTTTTCTTTGGGCTTCGGTTAACTTAAAATCAAGATTTTGAACAAATTTTTTAGTTTCTTTTAATTTAAATTTTACAGGAAATGCTTCTCGATTTTTTATTCTTTGGCGAATTAATTGATTTTGGGATTGAATTAAAAATAATTCATCGAATTTTAAACGATGAATTGCTTTTTCTAACCAAAGTTTATTTTGAGGAAAATGAATTTGTTCTAATGCAACAGATAAACTGATTAAATTATATTTTATCTTAATTTCTCTTGGAAGCCAATCAGGGATTTCTTGAATTAATGGTAATATTTGGCGTGTTAAAAAGCGAATTTGTTTTTGGCTTAATTTTGTTGTGCTAGGATAGATGGGGACCAAACGGCCAGTATGGATTGGATTTTTGTCTTTACAAAGCTCATAAGAAGGGTTGGTTAACTGTAAACCATAATAGTTGTCATCATCTATTTTACCAGCTAAATAAACTTGTTGGCCTGATTTAAGTGTTCTGGTTAAAAATCCTTGATTAAACCAAATTACTTTTAAAGAATCAGTTTGATCAGAAACAATCGCTTCAGTAATAATCATTTTTTTTCTTGGGGAACGATGATTAGCAATTAAATTGATTTTTACCTTAACAGTGCCAGTTTTTTCCGTTTTTAAATCTTTAATAGTCAAGATTTTACTATAATCATCATAACGAAAAGGATAGTGAGTCAACAAATTTCCAGCTGTTTTAATTTCTAATTTTCCCATTTGACAGGCAATGGCTTTGCCAACACGAGTTAAATCAGTAATAGGTGTTTTAAAAGTAAGCATAAATAAAAGTATTAAGATAGATATTTTACCTTAAATTTAGTAAAAAAACAAGTTTTAATTGACTTTTTGGTAAAAAAAGATATAATTTTATTTAGTACATTGATAATCATATAAATAACATAATGGTTTATAAACTGTTGACAACTCTATTTATTATGTTACAATATAGATATGAAGTTTTATGATCAAACAATAGTAAAACAAGTAAGAAAATACAGAAGAAAGGGATATTCTCTCAGGGCATTAGAAAAAAAATTTAAAGTACCTAATACTACTATTTCAAGATGGGTTCGTGATATAGAATCTGATGATCCAAATTTTAAACGAGCTAGAGCTAAGGAGAGAGCCTACAAGGCCGAGTTTTCTTATTTGTCTAGAAATATAAAAGTAAATAAAGAGTCGGCCAAGGTTTTAACTAGCTTATTATATTGGTGCGAAGGTTCAAAACATCCAGCAGTTGATTTTGTTGCTTTTTCAAATAGTGACCCAGGTTTAGTGAAAACTTTTTTGCAGTTGTTTAGAACGGGTTTTAATCCCGAAGAATCTAAGATAAGGGCACATTTGCAAGTTCATACTACGCATAAATATAATGATATTGTAAACTATTGGAGCGGTTTATTAAATATTCCTGTTAATCATTTTTATAAACCAACTATTACAAAACCAACAAGACGAATGAAAAGAAGAAATTACTGTGGGACATGTACAGTAAGATATTATAACGTCAAACTACTTTTACAAATAATAGGTATATTCGAATCTATTTCTAATAGATTTTAATAAGATGGAGGAGTACCCAAGTGGTTAAGGGGAGTGTTTGCTAAACACTTAGGTCGGTTAACCCCGGCGCGTGGGTTCGAATCCCACCTCCTCCGCCATCATAGGAGAAGTGCCGGAGTGGTTGAACGGGATAGTCTTGAAAACTATTAGAGCAGAAATGCTCTCGCGGGTTCGAATCCCGTCCTCTCCGCCATAAAGGAAGGGTGCGAGAGTGGTTGAATCGGGCAGTTTTGAAAACTGCTGTACCTGAAAAGGTACCGTGGGTTCGAATCCCACCCCTTCCGCCATAATTTAAAATAACTAATTTATTATGACTAAAGACCCTATTAAAGAAGAAGACCATGGTCAAATTCTTTTGAATTGGAAATTTCCTGAATATTCTCAACAAAAAAGAAGTGCTTCTTGGTATGTTATAGTTGGTTTGATTTTTGTATCTGTCTTTATTTTTTCCTTTCTGACTGCTAATTTTCTTTTTGTTATTTTTCTGCTTTTATTTGGTTTAATAATTTTTCTCCACTTCAAGAGAACTCCCTTAGAAGTTAATTTTAAAATTTTTGAGGATGGTTTAAGTCTTGGCTTAAATTTTTATGAATGGTCAGAGATTAAAAACTTTCGTTTAGTTTATCATCCACCAGAGACTAAAAGAATCTATTTTGATTTAAAGAATTCTTTAGCGCCAGAAATTTCTATTCCTTTAGAAGAACAAGACCCAATAGAGATTCGTAAAATTTTAAAAAATTATTTAGAGGAAGACTTAGACAGACCTGAAGAAACATTAATAGACCGTTTAAATCGTTGGTTAAAGATTTAATTAGACTGCTCTCATAGTTCAACGGATAGAATACAGGCTTGCGGAGCCTGCGATGGAGGTTCGATTCCTCCTGGGAGCATTGTAATAAAAAAGACCGTTAACACGGTTTTTATTATTAAATGGCGGGGTCTACGGGACAATTTCAGAACTATGGATTGGGAAGAAATAAACAAGAATTTAGACCCTTTTCTACTTAAGATTGAAAGTCTGATAATTTCATAAAAATAAAAGTAAAGTGGAAAACTGTGGATAACTTCTTATTTTTTAGCTTAATCAAGCTAAAAAACACAAGTTTTTAAGCGTTGTCATTTTTATATTATGTGTTATATTAAGAATAAGTCTGAGTAGTGGGGGGAGGTGTTGAAATCTTCAACTACCACTAATACCCCTGCCAGCACTTGGACTTACCCAAAGTCCCTATTAAATTAGGGATTTTAGGTTTTTTTTACTAAAGGTAAAGGATGCCAATACCAAACATTAAATTTTGGATGATATTTTTCAATATAACTTTTTGAATATTGATTCCAGTAAGTGGGTAAAAAACTATCTATCCCCATTTTTTTAATTAAATATTCTCTAAGTTTATTTTTATAAACATTTTTTGTTGGTAGTAAGTTATTAAGAATACAGCCCATCATAATATCATTTATTTGATTTACTTGGGAGTCTTCTATCTCAGAATGAATATCAGCGATATGTTTAAATGTTGGATGATTTCGATCGTTACAGTATTTTCCATTTGGGAAACAAAAGTCTTGTTTCATTATTTCAATAAATTTGTCACCATCACACCTACTTAATTCATCTGTAAGTAATACACCATTATAAATATTCTCAGAATTATGAGACAATAGAAGTTCAGTAAATTTTTTATACGCTCTTGCCATTTTAATTTTTCTGTCTTCGTTTTTTTCCCCAAAGTAATCTAAGTTTAAAATAGATTGATCAATCACAATAGACCTAAAATAACTTGTGCTTTTGGCAAAAATATCGATACAGCTACAGCAAAGCTTTAAGAGATTTTCAGTTATACAAGTATTATATTTTAATTCTTTTCCTTTTCCAGCGCTATCAACAAAATTATTGATCTGTTTTAATTCTTTCATTTCGCGATGAAGAAATTTTGAATGAGGACTAAAAAGGGCGCTCAGAATTAGATATTTGTGGTCACCATCGTATGATTCATCAAAATATATCAACATAATTATTAATATTCGTTTTTTAACTATAAATTGTTATTTTTTTAAACCTACTTAATAATAGCAGGTTTTTTTATTTATGTCTTTAATATAACATTTTTTAAAAATAAAAAACCGTTTGGATAAAAGCGATTTTTTTATATTTAATTTTAGTTTTAAAAAGGACGATAGTTTTGTTGTTCCGAAGTTTTGGCGTAGGATGATGGCGGTCCGGACGGGACTCGAACCCGTGATCTCAGCCGTGACAGGGCCGTGTGTTAGCCAACTACACCACCGGACCGTATACATTTTTGAAATATTTTTTGTTTTCTTTTTAGAAAGAGGTTGCCATCGAGATTATCGTACATAAAGTGATATAATTTGAGCGTATCTCTAGTGCTATAAAATAAACGGTATCCTCCTTTCAAAAGGTGCAAAGATCCTCCGAGAATGCTCGTTTCTTTTTTAAGACGATTAGATAATGCTTGTAGGAATGTTTCACTTCCTGATATGAAGCCACACTGTAGATATTTTCTATATTTGTTTCGTGCTTTACAAAAATATTGTGAATAAACAACAGTTCCATCTCCGTCAAAATATCCTCTTGTGAAATTAGAAAAATATTTTTGTGGAATTTTAGGCATTTGCAAAGTTTTGCTTTTTCTTTGAGTAAATCCTAATTCTTTCAGATCGTAAAACATTTGCTTGCTGCCAATTTGTAAATGATAACTATCGTGCCATTTTTCGTTTTGTTTTTGTCTTTTGATTTTATGATTTGATTTAAATGCTTTTCTAATTTTATATAGTAAGTCTTTGTCGGTAATATGAAAATCGATATAATGTGCTCCACGTTTGTTTATTATCATACTGCCATCAGCTGCAAAAAATCCTAAAATATATGCCATGTCATATGACCATAATTCAAAGAATTCTTTATCTAATTTTCTAAAAATAGGCATAGAAGATACCTAGTGAGTTTTTTGAACCATTCCAATGATTTTGACGAAGATTTCGGGATAATGTTCCGCCAACTGAGCTAAAATTTTGCGGTCCAGTTCAATCTTATTTTTCTTTAGCGCGCCAATAAATTTAGAGTATGTTAATTTGTTTTCCCTGCAACCAGCATTAATTTTAATTTGCCAGAGTTGTCTCATGGTCCTTTTTTTGTTCCTACGGTCACGATAAGCATAAACACCTGCTTTTTTGACGGCAGTTCTTGCTAATTTTATTTTGCTTTTTCGTCCACCACGATAACCCTTGACTGCTTTTAGTAATTTTCTTCTTTTTTTAAGATGATTTTTTCCTCTTTTAACTCTTGGCATATAAATTCATTAGAACATTAGAACATGGGAACATTTATTCTCGTATTTTAATGTATTAAAGATTTTGTTTAAGCGTTTTTCTAAAACCCTTGCTAAGCGCTTTTCTTCTTCTTTTATTTTTAGTTACTTGTCGAGATTCTTTCGAGTTAAAATGATTTTGCCCACAAGTCATGTGTAAGAATTTTTTATTCTTAGTTTTTTTTATTCTTTTAGATATTGTTTTAGAAGGTTTACTCATATTTATTATTTCTTAGTGATTAAAACCGTTAATCGGTTTCCTTGCCTTTTTATTTTTTGCTCTATCTCAATATTTTTTCCTAGCATATCTATAAATTCTTCGGTTAATTTTTGGGCTAATGGGAAGTGCGCTTTTTCTCTCCCACGCAATATCATTTCAATCTTTATTTTATTTCCTTTATCCATAAACTCGCACGCTCTTTTTACTCGAAGGTCTAAATCATGTTTTCCAATACGGGGGGTTAAACGTATGCCCTTAACCTCATTGATTTTTTGTTCTTTTTTTTGTTGCTTTTCTTTCTTTTTGAGGTCGTATTTAAGGTGATTAAAATTTAAAATTTTAGCTATAGGAGGTTTAGCTTGAGGGCTAATCTCAACTAAATCTAATTCTTTCTCTCTAGCCATTTCCAACGCTTTTGTTGTTTCAACAACATCCAAGTGTTCCCCCTTTTCGTTTATTAAACGAACCTGAGGAGCAGTTATTTTATTGTTTACTCGGTAATACTTCAATTTTTTGAGATTATGTTATTAAAAATAATTAATAATAAATGGCTTTGCCGTCCGAAGCTCCGAGCATTAGCGAGGAGCGAAGGATGGTGGAGATGGCGGGCACTTCCCCCGCGTTCGCAGGAATTAAGATAAAAATTTCTACCTTTATAGTCCAATTGATTTCTTGATTAAGGGTTAAAATTGGACGAATCCCTTTAATCATAGCCCGATTTAATACAACCATTCCGTTCGGGCCGACAGATTGGTCGTTCTCCTGCTGATAATACATCAAATTTTTTAGCAGGATTCAAAAATTTAACGGCTATTGCTTTTTTAAGCTCTAGCAAAGTTGAAGGCTGGAATGCTAAGCATTTGCCTTACTTTAGCAATTAGTTTGCCATTTGATTTGTTTTAGAGAACTAACGCGTCCCTAAAAATGTACGAAAGGCTTTTTTTATCGCAATCTTCTTGCGTCGATTATAAGACATCCCCTTATAACACATTAAGGATACAGTTTTTAACTAGAATGTCAATTATTTTTTGTCATCTTTGTTGGTTAATTTGGCCTGAACATTGGCTGGAGTTGGAGCATAATGGTCAAACTCCATATTAGAACTACCACGTCCTTCAGTTACTGACCTTAAAGCAGTGGTATAACCAAACATTTCAGATAAAGGTGATAAGGCGTGAACTATTTTGACTTGCCCTCTGTCTTTTGTTTCCTGAATTTGAGAGCGGCGAGAGTTAAGGTCTCCAATAACATCTCCCATAAATTTTTCAGGAACCACTACTTCTAATTTCATTATTGGTTCTAATAGAGTGGGTTTTGCATTTTTAACCCCTTCTTTGACCGCCCGAGCAGCAGCGATTTTAAAGGCTGCTTCTGAAGAATCTACTTCGTGAAAAGAACCATCATAAACAGTGACCTTCATATCTACTAAAGGATAACCAGCTAAAGCCCCTTCAGACATAGCCTGAATAACTCCTTTTTTGATAGCTGGAACGAATTCTCTGGGAATAGCTCCACCTTTAATTTTGTCCATAAATTCAAATCCTCCGCCTCTTTTTTTAGGCTCAAGTTCTAAATAGCAATGTCCATATTGACCACGTCCTCCTGATTGATGAATGTATTTTCCTTCACTTTTAACAGTAGTAGTAATGGTTTCTTTGTAGGCGACCTGTGGTTGACCAACATTAACATTAACATTAAATTCTCGCTTTAAGCGGTCGACAATAATTTCTAAATGGAATTCTCCCATGCCAGAAATAATAGTTTGTCCTGTTTCTTCGTCTGTTTTTACGCGAAAAGTTGGGTCTTCTTCTACTAATTTAGTAATAGCTAATCCCATTTTTTCTTGGTCTAGTTTTGTTTTTGGTTCAATAGCAATAGAAATAACAGGATTAGGAAAGCTGATAGATTCTAAAATAATAGGATCATTTAGGTCACAAAGAGTATCACCAGTGGTTGTATTTTTTATACCCACAATGGCAGCAATATCTCCCGCTGAAACTTCATCAATTTCTTTTCTTTGATTGGCGTGCATTTGAACAATTCGTCCCACTCTTTCCTTATTGTTGGTAGTAGTATTTAAAACATATGACCCTGAAGCCAATGTGCCAGAATAAACCCTAAAATAACATAATCGTCCCACATATGGGTCTGTGGCTATTTTGAAAGCTAATGCTGAAAAGGGTTCTTTGTTGTCTGCTTTACGAATTATTTTTTCTTCTGTCTTCGGGTCAATTCCTTCTACTGGAGGAACATCCAAGGGTGAGGGAAGGTAAAAAGAAATAGCGTCTAAAAGGGGTTGAATGCCCTTATTTTTTAAAGCTGAACCGCAAAGGATGGGCACTATTCTCCCGTTAATGACAGCTTGCCTTAGTAATTTTTTTAGAATTTTTATATCTGGCTCTTTCCCCTCTAGATATTCATGCATCAATTGATCGTCGCCTTCAATAATAGTTTCTATCATTTCTGTCCTATATTTTTTCGTTTTTTCTTTTAAATTTTCAGGCACATTTTCAATTTTGATTTCTTCCCCCATTTCACCTGAATATATGTAGGCCTTACAAGTGAATAAATCTATAATCCCTTTGAAATTTGTTTCTGAGCCTATTGGTAATTGTAAGGGATGAGCATTTTTAGTTAAGCGTTCGTGAATAGATTCCATATCAGCGTAAAAGTCAGCCCCAGTACGATCCATTTTATTTATAAAACCGATTAATGGTATTTTAAACTTTTCAGCTTGATGGTAAACGGTTTCAGATTGAGGCTCAACCCCTGCTACTCCGTCAAAAATAACTACTCCTCCATCTAAAATGCGTAAAGACCTTTGAACTTCCGCGGTAAAATCAATATGGCCTGGGGTATCAATAATATTAATTTTTGTATTTTTCCCCTCTGAATCGGGCCAGAATACAGTAGTGGCCGCAGAGGTAATAGTAACCCCTCTTTCTCTTTCTTGTTCCATCCAATCCATCTCCGCTTGACCCTCATGAACTTCTCCTACTTTATGTTTTTTTCCAGTATAAAATAGAATCCTCTCGCTGACAGTTGTTTTGCCAGCGTCAATATGAGCAATAATTCCAATATTGCGTACTTGTTCTAATTTGTATTCAGTAGACATATCTATATTTAAGTTAAATAATCAGTTTATTAGTTATTAATAATTTTTCTCCCCTTATTAAAAGAGGAGAACTTTGTTTAGTAAGTTCAATTAGATATCAAAAGATTTTGCTAATAAATTTTAATGATATCTAGCAAAATGAGCAAAAGCCTTATTTGCTTCGGCCATACGATGGACATCCTCTTTTTTCTTAATGGCATTGCCTTGATTTTCAGTTGCTTCTAAGAATTCTTGTCCCAATTTTTCAAACATTGTTTTTCCTTTACGCTTACGGGCAGCATCAATAATCCAACGACAAGCCAAAATAAATCTGCGAGATTCAGTTGTTGGGGTTGGGACTTGGTAGTTGGCTCCACCGACTCGGCGAGATTTTATTTCTATAAATGGAGATATGCTCTCTATTGCTTTTTTGAATATTTCCAAAGGATCTTTTTGGGTTTTTTCTTTAATAAAGTCAAAAGATTGATAAACTATTTTAGAGGCAATACTTTTTTTGCCACCTTTCATGACGTAATTGATAAATTTGGCTACAGGGATTGATTGGTATTTAGAGTCTGGACTAATTTTTCTTTTTATAGCTTGTTTTCCTCTCATAAGTTGGTTATTAATTATCAATTATTGATTATTGCGTTTTAATTATCTGTTTATTTTTTATCTGACTTTGGTTTTTTTGTGCCATAAAGGCTTCTACTCTGTTTTCGACCTTCAACACCACTAGTATCGTAAACTCCTCGAACAATATGATATCTAACGCCAGGTAAATCTTTTACTCTGCCACCTCTGATCAAAACCACAGAATGCTCTTGAAGATTGTGTCCAATCCCCGGAATATAGGCGGTTACTTCCATGCCATTAGATAATCTGACTCTAGCAATTTTACGCAAAGCTGAATTTGGCTTTTTGGGAGTTTGGGTGGTAACTTTCAGACAAATTCCTCTTAAAAATGGGCGACCCCTTTTAAGGAAAGTTCTTTTTCTTTTTAAGATATTAAAATTGACCCTAAGTGCAGGGGTTTGAGATTTCTTTTTAGTTCTTTTTCTTCCTTTACGGACTAATTGATTTATGGTAGGCATTTATAGATTAGTTAATTAGTTAATTGAATATTAAATTAATTTTACTTTATTTTCTAAAAAATGTCAATTTTTTTAGTTAAAACATAAAAGGTTGACCGACGATAAGTTTGTATATACTAAAGATTATAGGGAATATTATCTGAAAGCCAAAGAATATGAATAGAAGTAAAATAAAAAATCCATATCTTTGCATTACCATTTCATAATGCCTAAATCTGCTTGGCAAAAAAGAAAATAAAATTTTTGAGCCATCCAGGGGTGGAATTGGCAGAAGATTAAAAATCGCTAATAAAATATTTGCATAAACAACAATACCCAAGAGCGAAGTTAAAGAAGTTATTGTGGAAAATCTGATAATTAGCCCAAAGATTAAAGCGATAATTAGATTAGCTAGAGGTCCAGCTAAAGCTACTAAACCTGACCCATGTTTTTGATTTCTTAGATTATAGGGATTAAAGGGAACGGGCTTAGCGTAAGCAAAAAGAAACATTCCTTTCGAAATCCAAAATAAAATAATAGGCATTAAAATGGTTCCCCATATATCAATATGAGCTAAAGGATTTAATGTTAAGCGCCCAGCTTGTTTAGCGGTTGGATCTCCGAGTTGATCTGCTGCCCAAGCATGGGCATATTCGTGAATAATAGCAGAAGGGATTATAATAAAAAAGAAAAAGAGTAAATTCATACACTTGTTAAATAAATTTAAAATGTTAAGATAGGTATTTAGGTAATTGGGTACTTAGGCCTGCCTGCCGGTAGGCAGGTAATCAGGACCCCAATTAACTAATTAACTAATTTTTTATGTCAAGACGTTGTGATATTTGTGGCCGTGGGCCTCAAACAGCTATTACCAGGTCACATTCTAATATAGCGACTAAAAGGCGCCAGTATGTGAATTTGCAAACTAAAAATATATCTGGACCTGATAAATCTTTAAAAAATATTCTTAAAGATGATAAGGTTATTAAAAAGTGTTTAGGGAAAAAAGCAAGTGGATTTTATAAAATAGATGTGGAAAACAAGAATAGGACTAAAATAAAAATTTGCACTAAGTGTTTAAAAATTTTAAAGCGGGAACTGGGTAAG
>Ga0222685_1000384_pt1 | contig 10745 bp, 13 predicted proteins | sample AntAcemetage1077_FD_179836 | JGI IMG/M metagenome (GOLD analysis project Ga0222685, IMG submission 179836) | Saline water microbial communities from Ace Lake, Antarctica - #1077 | ecosystem: Environmental > Aquatic > Non-marine Saline and Alkaline > Saline | place: Antarctica: Ace Lake...
TTTAGAGCAAGAGATAAGAGCCCGCCATGTATCTGGGTCAGGATGAGCCGCATTTGCATAACAGTTTAAAATATCCCAGCCGAATTCTGTTTCTTCCCAATCATAACCCACATACTGCGCATAAGCCTTATTCCATGCCTCTTCCCAACTAGACCCCCAGGAATAATCAGTGTGTTTTAAATACGCTTGCTCTGTATGATCACACCCAACAACAGAGCCGCACCAATCAGGAATCTCATCGTCATAAAAGAATGGGAATGTAGCACGCATGAAATAATTAAAATACCAAAGAGGTCTTGTAAAACCATTTGCAGTAAAAGTGGGTAAATATGACTTTGTTTTATTAAAGCGATTTTGGAGGTATACATCCCCAGTTGCCCCCCAATACTCCATGTCGCCCATTACTTTTGGCGATGTTTTTGGATCATAAGTATTTTCAATAATTTTTGTAGAACCTAGGTGTGTCTTCCACCAATTATATACATGACCGTACCCCTCTTGCGCATTTACAACAACGCCAAGTCTGTTATTGATTTGATCGTCAGTCCACTCTAATTCTTTTAATGCTTTCCACGTTAAAGCATAATGCAAAATAGATTGATCATCACAAACACCCTTTCTGCTTTTTGCTGTCTCGCCGGGAGTATAGGCGACAAATACATTAGCTTTATAATCATAATCTATTTCATCACATACAATTTGATTCATTTTTGTAACAATCTGATCGGGGTCGTTCCTTAAGCTCCATGGATACCCATATTTTGTTTTCATTTCATCGTAAAAAGCAATAAAATCGGGCTCATCAGTTTTTAAAAACCATGGCTGCGGGTGCCACTCATCGTCTGAGGCTTTCCAATCGTCAGGCTCTACTTCTTCGCCGTCCCATGTAGCAAATTCTTTTCCCTCATAAGGGGGGTGTGTTATAGGTGCTGCTTGTTCAAACCACCACTCCCTTGATCTGTACCCGATGTCTGGCGGCTCAACCCCGCCCGTGCGTGGGCTCGCATTAAAGCAATCAACACATCTTTTAAAAGCGTTTCTAACCGCTAATTGCGCGGCACTTGGCCCCCCGATACCTCCAGTTTTCATATGCGGTAAACGAAAAGGCTGCCTTTTTCTAACAGAGTAAATTCCACTTCCCGGGAACGTCTCTACTGAAAAGCCTAAGGATCTTTGATATTGCCTATAAAAATCAGCAGGAATATCTTGATCAACTACTCTTACCATAATTTAATGACTTTCACTCCATAAATACTGAGCCATAAAACGAGTAAACCAGGTCTGACCTTTTTTCCTGTATGCGTCTTTGCGATACACTTCTTTTTCCCCCTCTGTTAAGGCAAGAGCGGCAGCAACGCCGGATGTAAAAGTTGTTCTCCATAACTGTTGACCTGGCGTTTGCGGATTTGCCGGTACGAAGTATGGATATTTTTCTTGCGTTCCTTGTTTTACGCGGAAGATCCATTCTTTGCCGACTTGTCTGCGGACTTGAAACCCTAAGGGTATGCCGTTAATACAGATATTGGCCCGGAATTTTGAAACAACCCCGACGCCAAATTTAAAAGTCCCAAATTTTTTGGTCCCGAATTTCGCCATAATCTATCACAATCACTCTTAATTTATTTTAGATTATACTATGAGAGGATTTTTCTCCTCTGTGCCTGTCCCTAGTTTATAAAGAGCCCTCGCCTCGCTCTCATTTAAAGCAAAATCAAAAATACGGGTGTTGTCGATTAAGCCGTACCAATAAGCCTGTGCGCTATTCAAAGCAGAATGACCTATTTGTAGCGCACCCAAGCCTGCGTCGACATATCCAACTGAATCCCTCGTCCCTATTAAAACTCCGTCAGTGTACCCCGTTAATGTTTCAGTTAAAGCGTCATAACTTAAAACTACATGATACCATTTCTCTTTGTTTGTTGTTTTAATTGCAGTAACTAGATATAAACTTTCATAACTGATATTATTTCCAATAAGAACGCTTAAATTGTTACCACTAAGTCTTAAAACTAAACCCAATACATTAGTGCCGCCCCATGTAACAGAGCCAAGAACAGTCCCATATTTGTCAGTATCGCCAGCTAACTCCCCTGAACAATACACCCATGTTGAAATGCTAAAATCGCCAGATGTGGGAATCACGGTATCTGCTATTGATATATAATCACTGCTGCCGTTAAAAGTCAAAGCCTTGTCAATTTTTCCTGCGGCTGTTATATCTTCTGTGTTCTGCTGTGCTGTTCCTGTGTTAGTTCCTACGCTGTCAATTACATTAGTAGTCGCTGCGTCGTCGTTCATTTTCCATTGAGAAATAGGAGAAAAAACTCGCCCACGGGATAATGCTTCAATAGCTGTAAACCTAGCGGCTACGCTTACGGAATCTCCTTTCGGCAAAACCCCCAATTCGTCAAAACACGCTTGCATTTCTTCTTTTAGGGCATTAACTAAGGCGGCATAGACAGTATCAACGTCGTCGATTTGGTTGGGATAATCTGTATCGTCAAATATTGCGGTTGGGTATTTTGGAAAGTCTATATAAAAACTCATTCTTTACTCCATGGAAACTCTTTTGCTTTTTCCCATAAGGCGAGAAATTTTGTCTCACACTTTTGATATATTGTATCATCCTCAATTAAAAAACTCAATTCTATGTTCTCAGCTAAGCTTTGAACTGATAAATTATGGCTACCCGCAACGATGTATGTATCATCAATTAAAAAAAGCTTTTGATGTAAAGTCCTGCCTGTGGTTTGATATTTTGCTGTTATGCCATTCTTTTGAAACATTCTTGCAGCATACCAATTTATATTTGATGTAGCTTTGTGGTTCTCGTAAAAATTTAGCATGATTTTAATATCAACCCCACGGGATCCCGCAAGAAACAATTGCTTTATTAACGCATTTATGCGCTGAGCCTTTGGGCCCTTCCTGGGCTCAAGTTTATAGGTTGTGATATAAATGTTTTTCTTCGCACGTTCAATTAATCCGGTAACTATATTTGAGAAGTCCTCATCGTATAGGGCAATTATCTTGCTTTCTTTTTGACCTATCATGGTTGTTTTTTCTCCTTTATGCTAGCAATTACCAGGTCGCATTCGCCGCACATTAAGTCGAGAGGCTCTATGTCGTCAGTTTTTAGTTCTGTATATTTCCCGCAAGCAGGGCAATAAATATAACATCCTTTCAGATCTATCATATTTTATCTCTCCTTTATAAGTTATCAACATTGCTTATTACTATTATATTCTTTAAAGAAGATAATAACAGTAGTAATAAGACCTCTTTTTGTGGATAACCTCTCCTGTTAGTTTACATAACAATGTTTATCGGACGTTGTAACCTGTGGAAAACGCTATATGGAAAAGCACTTGACAAGATGTGGGGAATTGTTGTATAATTCAAACGTCGGGGTTTTAGAGGTTTTGCTCCGAGAAATATCTGTTGAAAACCTGGGATTTGGTTGTGAATTGCTGGGGATGAAATGTTAATAACTTTGAGGTTTTACAATTTGCCTGTGGATAACCCCAAAGTTATACACAGGAACGAGCAAGTTATCCCCAGCTTATGCACAGGATAGAAAAGGAGTGTAAAATGCTTATAAAACGAACGCCTGCAGAGTGGGAACTTGTAATGTGCTTCAAGATTATAGATTGGCAAGGTTGGCGCTGTTCACATGGTCGCTATAAGCCGAAAGTCTCTCACAAGAGGATCTCGCGGCGCGAATTCTTTTGTCGTGCAATGCACTCTTTAATTAAATACAACAAACATAAAGGAGAATAATGGATAAAATGAATCTCGAAGAATTAGCTTTGAAGTATGGTAGTGATAAAAGCAGCTTGCGACATAACTATATGATTGAGTATGAAAAGTTTTTTGCAGCGATAAGGGAGAAAGTAAAAAGTGTCTTAGAATTAGGAGTTTGGATGGGCGGGTCCTTGAGAATTTGGGAAGAATATTTCATAAACGCAAAGGTTCACGGAATAGATATCAACGTCTCATGTAAGTTTTTGGAAAGTAAAAGAGGTAAAATTTTTATAGGAGATCAACAGGATATTGAGTTTTTAAATAATGTATGTGAAGAAACCGGAAAGCTTGATATCGTGATTGACGATTGCAGCCATGCGGTAAAAGACCAGATAGTCAGCCTTGGATTCTTGTATTATAAATTAAAACGGGGCGGCATTTATGTTATCGAAGACGTTAAAGACCGAGATATGCCTGTTTTACTGGCTAGTATCGAGGTTGTAGAGTGTAAGATGTTATCGGTTTATAAAAGCAAGTACAAGGACTATCGATTAGTTATATTGAAACGACCTGAATAAAAAATAAAAAAGGGAATGTGAAATATGAGAAAGTCAGAATTGGTAATCGGAATTGTTTTGATTCTTTACATCATCACAAGCTGGGTTGTTCTCGTGATGTTTGCTTATAAGACGATCACTGGAAAATAAAATAACAATAAAAAGGGGACGTTATGGCAATGGTTGACGGGAGAGTTAATGGGGGGAGCGGTGTTACAAAAGAAAGGGCAGAGGAGATAGCCCTTTCTTTGAAATTCACAGAGGATGAAATCGGGATGTTAATTTATAGATTTGCGACAGGAGTTAATAAAAAAACTGGGGATTATATATGGAAAGAGAAAAAATTTAACACCCCAATGAAAGAGGGATCTAAAATTGCGGCGAATATAATCTTTAATAACAAAAGGGAAATGTTATGAAATCTGAAATCAAAATGACGTCTGGCGGTCTGCCAGTCAAAAACATGGCCGAGCTTTTACTAGATGTTTGTCGTGGATATGGTATATCCTTAGAGAACATCCAAAGCAAAGCGCGAACTGAGATGTTAGTTCGGGCCCGGAAAGTTTTTGCGGTTCGGGCTTATCACGAATGCGGCGCAAGTTATACAGAAATTGGAATCGCACTCGGTAATAGACATCACACAACGATTTTATTTTATTTAAGAACGTGCGACTATAAGCCGACAATCAAGAGAAAATGAATTGTGATCACAAAAATATTTCCTTACATATTAATAGTTCTAGATCTGGCGGCAGCACTTATATATTTTTGCCATAAAGACCCAAGACGTGGCGTGTATTGGTTTGCTGCCGCAGTCCTGACCGGTTGCGTAACAATATAAAAACTATATTTGCAATGTATCTTCTCTTATGATATCTTAAATAAAAAAGGAGATCATAGAAAAATGGATAAAGTAATCATACGAATTTTGATTGCGGTTTTACCACTGATTAGTAAACAATTAAAAGAATTCTTCCCTGATATCCTTAATTCCCTGGAAGCAAAAGCAAAAGCAACGAGCAATCCAATTGACGACATCTTCGTAATAATCTTAAGAGGAATCCTGGGATGAAAAGATTTTAATGGACTTTGCGCAACTGGGACAATTCATCGGTAGTATAGGTATTCCTGGCGCTTTACTTTTTATAATTGTATTAAAAATGGTCCCAGTATTGAAAGCTTTTACAGAACACCTTGCAACCCTCACAAATGAAATCCGCAATCTTATAAATCATATCGATAGCCACCTCACAATCTCACAAAAGAAAATTAAAAAATAATTCGAAAACACCCCGAATCTCTATACGAAATGCTCGGGGGGGAGACAATAACGCGCAGAACAACTTTTACGAACGGATGAAAACTTGTTCCCGAACCGATGAGAACCTGTTTCCTTCCCGCACGCCCGCACAAATTCCACCGCACCGAAGGGAGAATTCAAACTTTTTAAATTTTTATTTTTTTTTAAATTTTTAAACAGGGTGGGCGAGATTATTTTTAGTAATAACTTCATGATCTGTGAAATTATTTTACATTGAGCAATAACAATGCGAACGTCAACGAACACAACAGGCTCGCCCGAATGGGCTCGGGGGCGTCTGTGGTAATGCGATACAATTGCCAATGCGGACGTCTTAATGTGTTTAACAGGCTCGCCCGAATGGGCTCGGGGGCGTCTGTCCCTGTCATGGTCGACCTTCTTGTCAGTCGGTCTCCTGGAACAGGGACAGTTTGTGAGAATGCAATACCCCGAGAATTGCCTCTGCTCAACAGGGCTATTCGCCCTGAGAAGCAGAGGAAGCACGACAAGGTAAACGGGCACATTTTCGCTGCGGCGAAATGAAAGAAGCAGGGAACGGGATAATTCAAAGATGAACTTACCTCCGTACGATCGCATAAGCGCTTCTTATGCGACGTGCTGGGATATCCCTTATCCCCTAGAGTCGTTTTACATAAAGATTTTTTATGTAAACTGATGCGACAAGAGTCGCATTAGACACGACTCTTTCTTTCTCTTTCACAGAGAGAGGCAGGAACCCCCTATCCTCTCTCTGTAAAGAAGTGCCCTACTTTATTTTATTATTACCGACCACAGCCCCACCCTGCTGAATTTACAAAGCAGCTTTCGCACCCCCCTTCAAAGAGCAAGGGGCTTTTTGTTTTGTGAGGTTGCACAGACCACGACTCCGCACTACATTTTTACAGGATGCGGGCTTACTCTGGCGCAAGATTTGCAAAGAGGAGCTCGGATAAAAGGCGGCTTATGGTTTTCGCTTCGTCGTAACCGGAGGCGCCCTTAACTCGGGGGCTGAGCTAGTAAAGTTTTGAGAGCTCAGCACACTTTGATACGCCCCCTTCGGACAAAAGGAAAGGGCGCACTTTATTTTATGTTGCGTGGGCTCTGCTTTATGGAAAAAGGAGCAGAGCCCCCGCTACTGTATTTTACATTGATTGCTCGTTTCATAAGCTCAATTTGAAATACGGGCTTTTTTGGCTAAAAGAAAAAACGTCCAAAATAGCCCCAAAAATGCAAAGTTGCACCCTTTCGCTTATGGTTGTACTTAAATAAATGCTTTTATAGGTTTTTTGAGATAGGAATTTTTATTTTTGCGCATTTATTACGAACTCGATATATTAAAATCCTGAAAATTTTTTGATAGTCTGCAAAAAACGTTAAAATCTAGTTTTGAACTTTTGGGTAGTAGAGGGACTGGAATATATCTATATATTTTTCAGTCTTTTTGCGGCTGGAATTTTTTTCCCGGGTTCAATATGTGTCAGATTTGGGTATAATAAGCAAACTGCTTTCTCAAAAATATAACCCTGTTCGGATTTTCGGCCGCATTCCGCATTAAGGGCAGCGATAAAAAACAATCTACTTGGAGATTGCCTCGGGGATTGCAACGTCATACTGGCAGATCTTAAAGCCCGTTCTTTATAGCCGCAGATGTTTTCGGCAACTGCAAGCTCCCACCATGCCTGTAAGTCTTTAGGATTAAGCCGGACTTTCTTTTCGGCTATCCGTAAATAAAAGAAAGATTTTTCTTTGTAGCTCTCTTGACAGATCTCCTCGGGATAATGATGAATTTGAACCATTGAAGAAGCCCACGGCAGTTTTTTTCTTTGTGAAGCATAATCAATTAGTTCGTGCCAGCAGCCCTCAAACTTAAGCCCAAGCCAGTTTTGAAACAACCTTGTTTTGACGCTTGGAACATAAGTTTTATAATTCTTTGCCTCTGGCATATCCATAGGATTTGACCGAGAATCCACCTGGAACGGATTATTGCCATAGTTTCGAGTGTCCATTCTCCAACAGACAATTTCGTGATGTAAAGTGTGATCTCGAATTGCGTCGTGATCTGATTTTGATATAACCTCATCAGGATCAAGCATTAATATCCAATTTTTTGACGCTACCTCAAGGCCGACATTGCGGCTAAAAGCAAAATCATCGCACCACGGGGAGTTCATAACTCTTGCCCCGTGTTCGTGTGCGATTTTTATGCTTCTATCTGTTGAGCCTGTATCTACGATTATGATCTCGTCAACCAGACCATAGACTGAATCAAGGCAGCGCCCTAATCTTTTTTCTTCGTCCTTCATAATCATACACAAAGAAATAGAATCTGACATTTTTTCTGCATATTTAGCGTGTTTCAATATTCTTTTCATTTTTTGTGTTCCCTTTTTAGATTCTTAGGATTCCATTTCTGCATAAAATAATTCTTATTTTTATGTAATAGATCTATATATCCCTTTCCCATTTTGCCGAAGGTTCTGCTGCCATAGTGATGAATAAAAACATTAAAATCTATTGCTGTGATAAAACCGGCAATTCTGGCTCTCATACAATAGTCGTCGTCGTCAAAATTTCCGAGACCAAATTTCTCGTCGAGACCACCTATTTTTTTATAGAGCTCAGTTCGAAACACTGTGCAGAAAAAAACAATACGAGGGAAAAACTCAATACGAGACGGCCTCCGATTATTAACTGTGATTGCAAACCTTTCCATTCCCTCTCTTGTTGTATAACCAGCGCAACAATCTTGCTGCGGCCCTGAAACACGATTTGTTATTGGACCCAAAATACCCAACTTTGGATCTTGCCGCATACGGAATAAAAGCATACTCAACCATTCTTTAGTTACTTCTACATCGTTATTCATTATCACAAAAAACTCGGATTCAACCATACGCATTCCTGTATTACACGCTGAGGGAAAACCTGGAGCGCCTTGATTTGAAACTAAGGTTATGTTTTTAAATCCCTGTAAAGATTTTTTTGTTTCTTCTGTAGATCCGTCGTCAACAACAATAATTTTGTAAGGTTCTCTTGTATTTCTTTTAATGCTTTTTAAACATGCTTTTGTATATGAAAGCTCATCTTTGCATGGAATTATTATTGTTGTTTCCATTTACCCCCCTGCAATATTAGTTTTATATCGTGCTATCCCGTACACATCACACGGCATAGCACGATTCATGTTACATTTAAGAAGTTCAAACCCGCAGTGTTTTGTGAGTAGATATCTCATGCCGTCCGGAGCAATTCTCCAACAATCCAAAGGGTGCCTGTGAATACCTATAAAGAACGGGACAATAATACATATTAAGCCGTTCTTTTTTACAACTTTTTTGATTTCTTGAATCCAAAGCCATGGAGCTTCAACGTGTTCCAGTGTGTTTCCTGATACTACTACATCAAAGAAGTGTTCCTTTAAGCCGAAATCATAAACACTTTTTGAGATTAAATCCACGTTTGGCCCGGGCTCAATATCTAGCCCATAGTATTTCCATTTTGGATTTTGGAATAAGTCTTTATAGTTCCCGTTGACGTCGTAACTGCCAACGTCCAAAATACTTAATTCGGATTTTGGATCTAGATACTTTTCCGCAAAATACCGCATTATCTCATGGCTTGCTTTATGCACGACTTAAGCTTTAGGACTTGGGCCTTGATCTTCCCCAATAGGCACAACCTTTAAAGGCTCTGTCGCTTGAGATATTTTACGGATGTTCATTTCGACTTTCATTACGATGTCTTGTACCTGCTGGGCCGCAAAAAGAGATATATCAAGATCTTTTGCGTAAGCTGCGAGAGCAATTTCTATGAGAACATAATCTCCTAGTTGGAAGTCTGGCATTTTGTTTCTCCTTTTTTTTGGCCTGATTATTGTTTAGATTTTACTGACAGGACCTCAGAAGCCAGCGGCGGCCGTTCCGCTTGCTCCCTTAACAACACTAATACTAAGTATCAGTGAAGTAATCGGTTGCGAAATCCTCGATCTGTTGAGTTGTCCAATTACTTGGATAAGTGTCATACAAGGATGTAGTTCCTGAGAGGCTGAGCTTATAAGCTGCATAAGCTCCCATTGCTAACTGAATCTCAGGCGGAATTTCCGTCGCATACGGCGTACCCGTAAGCGGTGTAAAACCGAGCTCACCCGCACGCAACTGAAACTCTGTCAATGCAAATTCACATGAAGTGATCGCGTCCCACAAAGTCGTGAACGTCAACTCAGTTTTAAGATCATCCAACCCAGCTTTGGCGAAATACGCATTCCAAATCTGAGCCGCCGGTGTAACAGCTTTCACAAGCTGATACATTGACGAACCACTCGGCAGACCTGTCTGCACCTCTCTGATTTTCAAGGTGTTTTTACCCATAGAGGCAAGTTTCTGACGAATAATCTTTTGACCTTCTGAACGTGGATTCGAAGGGATAGTCCATGAACGCATGACATTTCTACCTTTCCACACAAACGCAACAAGCGCGTCTCCGATTTTGCCTCTTGCTTCAAGAGACATTAAAGGTCCAACTACTTTTGCCATTTTTTTATTGCACCCCCTCTTGACTTAAATTTTATAATTCGCCTGGCGAAATATAAGAAGTCATTTATAGATTACATCTGTTTTATTGTGTTGTCAAATAATAAAAACACAATATCTTGTGTTTCTTATTCAATACAGTATAGCTTTGCATTACTGATTTGTGAATTACAACCCGAGCATGCAGCACCATAAAGATCCGGCTCATTAGGTTTTAAATCGGTACTGGTCCGACATAATGCCTCAAAGGTTACGGAAAACTCATCATAGAGACATATCTCTTTAGGAAGATAAAATGTTTGCCAGCCTCTAACTTGATCCTGTGTTTCGTCGGTTTCTACGCAGCGGATTCCCCCACCAATGCTGCACTGATTATCAATATTACGCCTAAACATTATTTTTATTGTTTTGATTAAATCCCATTTTGCCTCTGTTGTGAAATCTTGAGGCTTAAAAACAAGCGTGTTTTTAGAGCAAGAGATAAGAGCCCGCCATGTATCTGGGTCAGGATGAGCCGCATTTGCATAACAGTTTAAAATATCCCAGCCGAATTCTGTTTCTTCCCAATCATAACCCACATACTGCGCATAAGCTTTATTCCATGCGTCCTCCCAA
>Ga0222685_1000388_pt1 | contig 10719 bp, 20 predicted proteins | sample AntAcemetage1077_FD_179836 | JGI IMG/M metagenome (GOLD analysis project Ga0222685, IMG submission 179836) | Saline water microbial communities from Ace Lake, Antarctica - #1077 | ecosystem: Environmental > Aquatic > Non-marine Saline and Alkaline > Saline | place: Antarctica: Ace Lake...
ATTCCGCACACTCGCAAAGACAATGAGGGAGGCGAAATCAAATGACTAAACGCGGAGGAGCACCCCAATCAGGATTCAAAGCAAGGGATCGACACAATCCAGGAGAAACAAAGGACGGCAGAAAGAAGATAGCAAAGATCTCATGCCCGGCCCGTGGATGCCTCGGAAGAAAGGTGTGGGTCAAGGGATCCCTTTTCAGATGTACCAAGTGCCACAGACAATTCGAGCTCGGGGACCTGGTAACAGTGGGGAGATTCAAGTCAATCCAAGAAGCAAGGAAATGGCTCAAGACTCTCAAAAAGAAAGAAGAGAAAAAGGATGATATAAAATGATACACCAAAAAGCAACGCATGAGTGCGACAAGTGCGGCCACACCACAGACGGCAAAGAACTATTCAACGAACTCGGTGAGGCTCTTGGATTCGAAATGGACGAAGAAGAGCCCGGGGACAGGGATGAAGGTGTCCCAAAACCGCAAGGTGAGGGGAGTAGGTCTGCTCTCATAACGCCTTCTTCCCCCCTAAAGGAACAAAAAGAAGAACCCACGAAGCCAACCCATCCATCCAAAACAATCGAATGTCCGGAATGTGACTACAAAGGAACAACCACAAAAGCCGTTTATCAACACTGTCGGATTAAACACAAGGCCTTAAAGGTAACTGAGCAAAGGATAAAAACCTACAACACAAGAACCAAAACTCAAAAAGCTCACAGGGAAAGGGTGAACGCTTTAAACGAAGCAAGACACTCAACAAGATTTTATGACTGCCCCTACTGCCCGGATAAGTACGTCACAGAAGGAGGCCTGGAGAGCCACATTGAAAAGGAACACAAAGAGGATCCAGTGGACAAACGCATCAGAAGAAAGAAAGCCATGGGGGGCAAATAGATGGGGGCGAGAATGAGCAACTTCGTAAAAAAATGCACCATCACCTTTGACGGAGAAGGTCATGTATTCTCCTGGGATGGAGGTTGGGAGGACTACGAAGCCCTCGGAGCCCTCGAGCTCGCAAAGGCAGACATACTAAATAGGGTTGGGGTGGACTGATGGGAAAACTGAACGTCCTCGTTCTATGGCTCACAATGGTGGCCGTGTACGCCCTAAGAACATTCATAAACACACCGATTGACTGGATTATCCTGACCATTCTATTGACCGGGTGTGCATGGATCCTCGGAGATGACAAGCTCGAGGAATTAAAGAAGCTAATCAAATGGGCATATTTGAGGGATTAACATGGAAATAATCAAAACACACGAAAAAGAAGAGTTCCCGGGGATGAAAGACAGACTAACGGAGCTATCAGAAAGACCTCCAATAGAAGAAACAGTTGGACCCTGGCATGGACCTCACTTCTATCTCGGAATGGGCCTGACCGCGCTCATATTCGTTTCAATCATCACAGCCGGGAACATATTGCCCTGGATAAACGCATGGGAAAATCCTCCAGCCCTTGCTTGGTTGATGCTGGCAGTTAATATGGCCCTCGCAGCCGCGTACATATACGTCTTAATACTCACAAGGAGATGAACCGCATGGAAAACATAAAAAAGAAGCCAAAGCAAGTGACCCTGAAAATGTCACAGAACGAGCTCGAGCTGGATAAGATCGCACACCAACTCATATTCGAACAAGTGCTACAATCAGAGAGGCAGTCCGGCTCACCCGAACACATCGCCCATGAAGAGGCTTTAAGGAAAGCGTACGGACACGCTAAGAGAATAGATGACATCGACAAGGCACTGGCGAGCATGAAGAAGAAAGCTCCTGAGCCTGAGCCCGAAGAGGAGGAAGAAGAGTGAAATTAACTCCCCAACAATCAAGTATGTTGTTGGCAATAGGCCTGCTCCTCCTGGGATTTGGGGCAGGCATGACCACCTGCGCGAGATTCGGATGGTGTTGACATGGACGTAGGAACAGCAAAAATAACAGAAGACTACTTGGACCAAATACTCAAAGGAGAAAAGGACACGGAACTAAGGGTCCTCGAAACAATAACCCTGACAGACGGGAAACGCACCCACACCTTTCACATCAAGGATGCTCAAATTCCTCAAAGCATGAGCCCCGACATAGGGAAACGTCTGAGGGCAACATTCCCGAAGTTCTTAGATAAAGGCTACACAACCCGAGGAGGCTTCTATCACCACTACCCCATAATCCTGCTCGAGCTTGGCCCGGAGGTTGAGAAGAAATGAAAAAGAAACGCTGGCATTTGGCTGCAATACTGGCCGGTGTTATCCTACTGATAGGAGCTGCATTGGCATGAAAAAGAAACAAACAACTGACGAGCTCGCGAAAGAAGTTGCGAAACTAACAGCAGACTTCATCATTGATGCCACAAAACGAGCAGAGAAAAAGTTCGGAAGAGAACTAACTGGCCCAGAGAGTAATCTGATTTGTGCAGTAGGAGCAAAACTCGGAGCCGACCATTTAATAAACAGTGTTCTGGAGGCGAGCAGATGGAAAAGAAAACACCTAAGCAAAGAGCTGAGGCATGGGTAAAAGCAAATTCATACATTGATAAAAAAGCAGGCGTTGATTTTCAGATATTTGTGAGCAATCCAGAAAAGGCGTACATCGCTGGTTGGAAAGCAAGAGATAGAGAAGCAAAGAAAGAAATAGACGAATCTTACTATGAAGGAAGCCGTGATGGAATAGAGAGTGTGATGTAATTGAAACTCCCCGAAGGATCCCCATTCATAATCTATATATTGGTGAACGAGCTCGGCCTGTCCTACCGACAAGCCAACTTAATAGCCGGAGCCATATACATCGGGACCATGCTCCTGTTGATCTCGATCTGCCTGGTATTCATGGAGTGGAGATTCGTGCAATTTGAACAGCTCGGATGCGCAGCCTATTGTAATTGCACGGCCCGGATGGGAAACATAACTTATACGTTTTGAAAAACAACCCCTGACCCCCACCTAACTGACCAACATTCAGTCATCCGTGGACCCTTTCTCAATCAATCTCTTCGCCAGCTCCCGCTTCCCGAACTCATGCACATAAGGATTCATGCTGGCCAACCTTGTCCACCCACCCATCTGTTTAGCATCAAGGATCCCGGTCCCCTTCCGAGCTTTTTCCATAACCCAAGAGTGACGGCCAGCAATATGAGTCCCAACTCCAAAGAGTTTATTCGTGTGGTACCAAACAGACTCCCGGCAAACAGAAAACAAAGGCCCGCGCCCTTTCTCCACAATCCAATCCTCGAGATATTCCCAAAGCTCCGGGTACTGAGAAGGAATAATGATCCCTTCCTTCACCGCCTTCCCATCCCCACGTTGTTTCAGGTTCCTCATTCGAACATAGACCACACGTTCCCCCTCTATATACTCCTGTTTGAAGTCCTCACCCTTCACAAGAAGCACCTCAGACACACGCCCACCCGTCAACCACATCAACGACAGACACGGAGGCAGCCAGCCCGGACACATCCCTTCCTTGGCCTTGGCGATGCCTGCGAGCACCGCCTGAGCACCTAACTCACGACTCATTCTGCACACCCCTCAAACTCTTTCATACCCCACCTTCTTTTTAACAAAATCGTCATTGCGTTAAAATTAAAAGAAAGGGTCTGACTTCCATACCGAACCATACCCATAGGAGTCATATAAGGGTTTTCTCCCTTCATACCAACGACCCCGCCCGCCTATCCATGGCTTTGATGATTTGCTTGATAGCTTTGAGTGAGCTCGGCGTTACTTCGTCCTTATAATCCAGGAGGATTGAACCGGAATCCCACACATTCTTCTCGAAATTAAAGTACACATTCTTTTGAGCGACTATCTCCTTGGCAATCTCTTCCCGGCTACGACTTGTGTTCACAATCTTGTCCTGTTCTTCATCATGCAGGGCCTTCTTAATTGCCTTGACCACAGTTTCCCCCTTGAACGCATTAATCTTCCTATCCAGTGCCCGTCGGAGCATCAGGTCCGGCTTCTCAAAGTACATGGCAGTGAGCCTAAGCATCCCTTCTTTTGACTTGAGCCTCGGAGCGAAGTAAAACAGCTTGTCGCTCGGATTCCGGGGATCATTCTTTATCTCAGTGAAAATAACCTTGGCCTCACTAAACCCTGCCCGGACGTGCTTCTTCTTCATTGTGATCTGACAGTGCATTACAGCTCGAGCGTTGACATCAATAAACGATAAGTGAGGACTGGTGAACATCACAATTAAATTGAGATAACGAAACGTCTGGAGAACGTCATTGATTGCTTCGTTGACCTTGCTATGCCATTTCCGTGCACCTGCTCCCTGTTGAAATTCATCGAACACTATCACACGGCCACTGACATCAACACCCTCTTTGTACATTAAAGCAAAGTCCCTCATGGTTTCAAGGAACTCAGCATAAGACACACAAAATTGCTTCGCAGTAAAAAGCGGATCCAGGAGAGAAGCCAATCGCGCAGCAGCCCAAGACTTCCCTTTTCCCGGCATCCCAATAATGAGGATTAAAAAATTCTCGTTGAGCACCTTTGTAATATATTGAGGGTATTCGACCAGGAGGCGGTGTCCGACCTCGGGGTCCCCATACCTAAATTTTTTCATACTCTTCCCGTAACTTCTTGTGTGAGGAATAGCTGGAGTCTTGCCTGTTCCCTGCTCAACAGCCGATCCCATGCCGCGAGCTTTTTAAGACAACGGCCATGCAACTGAGGCAGCCGGGTCTTGTCCGGAACAAGCCACTCTTTAAGCTCCGCTGTTTCATCCCAATAGTCGTTATCCTTTTTGATGTAGGGAGAAAGAAACCCCTCGATGGAATAGTTGATGGCAGTAAAATTATTCAACAGCCGATCCATGGGAAGATTCTGTTTCAAAAGGTCTGCCTTTGTGACGTGGAAATTCATCAGGATGTAGGCAATCCCCACCTTATCCATTTTAGCTATGTCCTCAAAAGAGGCAACTTTCAATCCACGCGCCATATAAAATCACTCCAAAAGTTTCCGGATTCTCTTCTCAGCAGCCTTGTCCAAGTCATCAATCTGTTTGTCAACAGCAAGCAAAATCTTAACAGCTTTCTTTAAAGTAGGCTCAGGACGGCCTCTCCCAATAACCACTCCACTATGCAGCACGTCCTTTCCGTGTTTCTGTTTCTTGAAGCCTCGAGGGTAGTATGTTATCTCGAGGGATCCTTCTTTCACAACACCACTCCCGCACCGGAAGCTGCCGATGGAGCAACAGCGGCAACAGCATGGAGTCCTTCAGTGTTCTGGAATGTTAGGAACCCGAATATGGCCGCAGCAGCGCAACAGATAATCGCAACAAACAGAAGCATCTTGAGCAACTTGATGTCTGGATTAAGGTCTTGAGCTGCCTTCTCGCGCTCCATAAAGAACAGAGCTCTAAGGCTTTTAGTATCAATCCTCGGAGCAACCTTCGAATAAGGATTTAAAGCCTTTGTTTCCCCTTCAACCAGCGTAACACTCGGACAATTCTTATTCCGGTCAATGACTACACCTGCCCGGGTGATTTGATAATCGTCCCCATCATGTTTTAGCATCCCGCCAGTACGTCCACAAGCAGCAAATTCGTCCTTGGTCCCATCCTTCCGATAAAGGGTGAACAGCTTTGCACCCTGGCCAGCTTTCGTGTAGGTGTATAGTTTATTCATAACGTCCTTTCTGATCCAAAACAAAAGAAAACCAGTAATCAGCATATAGACGAACACAGCATAAATCAGAATTATATCTCCACTCATGTCAATCACACATCCCATCCATAACGAGCATTTCCAGCCTTGGGCATTTTCAGCTTGCCCAAAAGACCCGGGGTCTTAGCTTGTCGCTCGAGCTCTTCGTTGTACCTGAATTGTTGGATAGTATTAAACTGCGAGCGTGAAGTCTGCGCGTTGAACCCATCAATGTTCCGGCTTGTGTTTTCAAAAGCCGTTTTCTCACTCCATATAAACCGAGCCAGTGGCAAGATAAACTCATTAATAAGCCCAAAATCCTTCTTCGCTTCCGCATCCGCTTTCATTATCTCCAGGACCCTGAGTTGATCCACACAAAGACTTACTTTCCTTTGCACCTTCCGGTCATAGTTGGAGAGAATAGAATCCCTGGTCCATTCCTTAAACCCATCTTTTCCTTCTGGAGCTCCAGGAGTAATATACAAATAATCAAAAGCAACCTCGTTCTGAGGTTTGTTGTAGTATTCGCTGACCGCGTTCTCGGCAGCCTGATCATCCTCTTTCGCAAAAGCCTCCCGTCGTTCAGCCTTAGCTTGCAAACGTATTTCTTCCTTGGCTTCTTCTTCTTGAATATCCATAGTTAAACACTCCTTTTATTCTCGGACAGAAATGGCACCGACGGCCAAAGAAAACAACCCAAGGAACACCAACAATATCCCGAAAAGCAGATTATCGTTATCCGGCAAAGTTTCCCCTGAATAGTCATAAGTAGTATTAAACTGATCCCTTGAGCAATTCACAATTTTATTGTCAATTACATAAGCATCAGTAAATGTATGCAAGAATATCTGATCCGTGTAAATCTCACCATTCTGCCCGGAGTTCTCAGTGTCCATTTTCATAATTATCTGGAGAGTATCTATATTTATGAAATCTGTGGTGCATCCACTATCAAGTATCTCTTCTCCATCAACGGCAGAAGCGACAACATCTGGACTACCTGTTCCAACATAAACCCAAGTGCTATCTGTCCAATTCCATGCATACCAATCGAAGTATCTGTTTGCTGGAGCCTCATAGCGACCTGTCCAATGAAAGTGCTCTGGACACGTATATTCAACCCATGTGAAATTCCAAGTGATGTTAAAACTTACTCCCGCTTCTTCAACAATGTAGTAGTCCTGATCAACCTCATGCGTGTCTGGATCTAAAACCCCACTAACCCAATCCCCATCTTCAATTCCAACTCCATCAGCATAAACAAGCAACTCCCCCGGGAATAGGTCTGTGACGTTACAAAGACCGAGCCAAACATAACTCTGTTCAGCTGTATAATTAACATCGTAGTGAACAATAACCGGACTCGCAAGAACAAAGATCCCAACAACAACCAACCCAATCCCTCCAAATGCCGTGAGAGATCCATTCTGTTTTATGAATCCAATCGCAATAAGAAAAAGAGGAATCCCAATCAACAGCAAGGTGTGTTCAATTAACATGGTGTACTTCCTTAAATCAATGGTGCCCCGGGTATAAACCCGAGGCGATCAACCTTGCACTAAGCAGAACTTAGCGCAAAGCTGCCCAACCAACAGCTAAGACAAGCAAACCAACTGCGAACAGTATTGGAATGTTTGAAGTAACAGTGGCAAGCAGCGTACCAGGGGTGAAGTTGGCGGTTGTAATCGTGTCGTTCACGATCACAAGTCCAATCACACCTATGATAAGGCCGATTATGACGCCCATAATCCCTGTCATACCTATAAAAACGCATTACCCATATTTAAGCGTTGGTATAAATCCGAACTATCCTTTATAAAGGAAGCTCGAAAAGAGAAGAACCATTAAATAGCAGGTATTCGTATTCCTAACCGTGGCAACTTACGAATGGATCCCAGCGAAGTCAGGAACTTATGTTGAAGGCTCTAAAGTTGTTCACTATGTTCAAGGTTCTCAAGTTGGCTCACACGCATTAAGGCCACAAGACCGATATTCTGGAGCATCCGGAAGTGGTCAATCCGTTCAAGTCCAAAAGGTATCTGGACAACTTGTTCCCACCGAATACCGGGGCAAGACTTATAAAATTCAACAACAGGCCGGAAGGTACTCAGCAGATTCCGGAAAAACATGGCACACTTCTTCAACAGCCGCAGCCAAAGCAAAGAGATCCCAACAAATCGCAAAAGCGCGAAGACCATCAGTGCGACCCGGACAAGACACTCTCCGTTCCCGCGCACAAAGACCAGGAGCAACAACTCAGGAAAAAATGATGTACCGAGCTCAGACTTCATTCTCAAAATCTGGAAAAGCAAGCGAACCATACTACACAGACGGGATTGGGAGGAAGTGGACCGAAGCCCAACTCTATTTCGTTGATCCAGTTGAGGCCGCAGCACTCAGGCAAGCAGCCGCAACAAACACAGCTCGCCCGACCATAACTTCCTATGCTTATGACCGACCAATCAAACCTTCACTTAGAGGAGTTGACACAACTGATAGGATTCTTCTCCCCTCAGTGGAGAAACGCGCACCCGTAACGACTACAAGACAATTAAAAGAATACGCAACCGCGTCAACTGCCGCTGGAGTTGTTTCACGCTCAAAGGCAAAGAAAGCAGATGCACTCACCGGGAAAATACAAACTCAAATAGACACATTCGAAAAGAAGTGGCAAGGAGCAGGACAACTCACAGCAGCTCAGGCACTTACTTACACTAAAGAAAAACAAGCCCTCGATAAAAGAACCGCGCCCATGATGGCAGAAAGACAAAAGCTAATCGGCGGCTCTTTAGGATTCTATCAGAAAGCAGTTGATTACAAAGAGAGGTACGAAACCGGAAAGATAGATGCCATCCCATTAATCGCAAAAGAACAAGCAAGGAAAACAAGACTCACATCAGTTTATGAAGCAAAAAAGCTGGCAGAGCCAAGCACGTCCGGAGAAGTATTCGAAACAGTTGGGAGGGGAGTTGTGGGAGGTGCCGGATTCGGACTTGCCCTGGCCGGAGGGGGGTTTGCTCCATGGTCCCCTGTCACAGTTGCCGGAGGCGCATTGAGCGGAGGGATAGCCGGAGCAGGTTATGAAGCCGGAAAAACCCTAACCAGTGTCGCTTTCAAAGCAGTTCCAGAGCAATTCATAACAGCCCGGACAATGCCAAAGCTGGACACTGGAGAGGGTTCTTTCGCAGTCAAAATCCCGAGGTGGATCGGGAGAGCAGAAAAGCCACGTCCCACACTCGAGCAATTCTATGAAGCACAACTCAGAGGAGAAAAGACATACGCAGATTTCGAAGTTTATGATCCTCGAATAGTTGTCACCGGGGCTCAGATTGGAGTTGGCCTTCTTGCTTCCGTTGCATCCGTTGAAGGAGCCGGAAGAATAGCAGCTTTCGGAGCTCCAAAACTCGCAGCCTTCCGAGGACAAATAAGAGCTCGAGCGGATGTTAAGAGTGACATAGTATTTGAAAAGCACACACAACTCGCAAAAGGGACAACAAAAGCAGAAATCACACTCGAGGGAAAACAAGGAAAGGTTTTGTCCCATGAAAAAATCGGAATTGAAAGAACAGATCGATTCAAGACTTTCGCAGAATCAGCAGACAAAACCTGGTCTGCCACAAAATCAGATATAATAACCACTCGACCAGGTAAAATCCCAAAAACCTCAGAGTGGACAAGAGGCACTCAATACGATTTATCACACTACCTCGCAGAAGGAAAAGGCGCAACAACTGATGTTATTATGCAAACCGGAAGCGTTGGAGGAGGCAAACCAAGAGTTTCGGAAGCTGCCATAAGAATCTATCAAGTTGGTCCGGACCAATACATCGGAAAAGCAACAGGTGTGGTCAAGCCAGTGAGTCCATTCCAGCCGAAAGTGGACGTAACAGCAGAGTTCCGGATCCATGGCGTAACAACAACCAAGCCAATAGACACAGGAGTTTTCCACTCCCCAACATCAGCCTGGCCGATGAAGCCACCATCCCAAGTTGTCCCATTAGTGAGGCCACCGGAAGCCCCAATAGCAAAATCACTATTCGATCCAGCCGGAGCATTTAAAGCCGGATTAGCTCCAAAGGTTCCACCATCATCCTCGGCAAGTTTCAGCGGATTCAGCTCAACACAACAACAATCAATCATCGAAGAAATGAGCGTAGCTCTCAACATCCCACCCGGGACATCATACTCCTCGATCCCACCGGGAGCCTTCACACCTCCAGGGATCCAAACAATCGAAGGCGCAGGTGTGCTCTATCAATTATCCGAAGCCATAACAGAACCAAGAGCCCCACCGGAAACGCCAACAAAGAAACGCTACGAGCCATCGAAACTCACTCATGAAACTCGTCCGGAGCTCCGCTCGATCACAGCCGTCGAATCAACAGTCACAGGAATAAAATCTCCAACCGAAAGGATACTCTTCGCCAGGCCAGTGAGCGCAGTTGCCATAATGACTGACAAAGTGAAAGGAGTTGGACAACCAACACCTCCGATCCAAACTCCAATTCAGGACGTGGGCGCAATCACAATCCAAGAAACGAAGCCAATATCAATTCAGAAAACAATTGTGACTCCAGTAGTCCCAATAATCACAATCCCGGTAGGTCCAGGACCAATCACCCCGAGCCCTCCAATCACTCCAATCACTCCTTTAATCCCCCCACTTTTCCCCGTCACGGACCCGGGAGCTTATGGAGGATCCCAAGGATGGGGAGGGGGATTCATCAGAAAGACACAACCGGGGAAGAAATCAAAGCTCCAACCGACATTCACACTCATGGACGTTTTCCGAATAGAAGCAACAACTGGCAGGGAAGCAAGACACCCAACCGGGAAACGAGCAGAAGCGGCGTTTGAAAGGTCACTGGCCACGGCATCCGATTTCACAGAATTGAGTTTCTTCGGGAAAGAAACCAAACGAAAGAAGAAAAAGAAAAAAACAGCATGGAGTTTATTCTAATGAAGAAAAACTACACTATGTCACTACCATGGCAAGTAAAATGGGGAAAAAAAGAGGATAGGTTCGCATCAAAGAAAGCAGCCGCATCATTTGTCGGAAGATTGAAAACAACCAAAA
>Ga0222685_1000396_pt1 | contig 10636 bp, 14 predicted proteins | sample AntAcemetage1077_FD_179836 | JGI IMG/M metagenome (GOLD analysis project Ga0222685, IMG submission 179836) | Saline water microbial communities from Ace Lake, Antarctica - #1077 | ecosystem: Environmental > Aquatic > Non-marine Saline and Alkaline > Saline | place: Antarctica: Ace Lake...
TACATAAAAAAATATGACGAATTATCTTGAAAACATTGAAGAAACTATAAAAGACGGCTATTTAGCATACGAAAAATTAGTTAAAATAGAAGCTAAAGAAGTACAAAAAGAGGCATATATTAATAATAGAATAGAATATATTAGACTTAATTGTGAGGCAGAAGTCAAGCAAAAAGTTAAAAGAGTATTAAGAAGACAATTAAAGAAAAATGAATATTCTTATTTTAACAGATTAATTATAAGATTATTACTAAAGAAGCTTTGGAAGAATAAGGAAGTTAATTATTACTCTAAATAATATGAATAAATACATACACGTTGAAACCCCAGATGAATGTAAAGCTGTTTTAGAGAAGATAGAGAGAGATTATCCTGAGGTTAGGTGGCATTGTAGTCAAGGCGGAGGAGTGCCTACTGAGTTTAATGAGTGGTGTGATCTTAAAGAAGAGACAGTTATAGCGATCGGATATAATGGGAAAAATGTGCTTTCGTCTTGGTACAGATCATTTTATGAAGAACGCGAAGGCAAGCCTATTATCTCAGCTCAAGAGTATTTAGGGGAAGAGGGCTTAGATAAAAAAGCCTCAGACTATGTAAAGGAAAGCTTTGGCGATGTTATAAAGGAATTATCCAAAGAAGAACCTACAGAGGAAGAGGAGCGGGAAATGTCATTTAAAAGAAGAATGAGCTGTGGATTTAAACAAGAACCTACACCAGAAGAAGAGTTAACGGAAAAAAATGAATATCAACCAAGTTATTGTTCTAATTGTGGACACAAAATAAATGATTAAGCAATGTGAAATATGCGGTAAGGACTTTGACTGTAAGCCCAGCCAAGCTTGGAGGAGGCATCATTGTAGTAACCCATGTAGATATAAAAGCTTTAAAGGCTATAAGTTTAAAAAAGGCGAGAAAAAACCAGCGATAAGAAAAAAATATGACCCGAGTACAAAAACTTAAACTAGCTATTAAGAAATGCCGGAAGGAAAAGAAATTTCATCTAGCCGATCAATTTACTTGCGAATTAAAAAAGATATATAAAAATAGAAGAAAAAAATATGAAAATAATTAATCTAGAATTTAGAGCTAGAGTAAAAGAAAAATGGTTTTATCAAAAAGATCAGCACCTTACTTCATTTTTAAGGCGAGTATTAACATTAAATGGAGTAGCGCATCCTACATATCTTGGAAAGGATTTAGAGAAATATTTGCAGATTAAAATAGATGGCGAATGGGTACAATGTAGATTTAATCCAAGCATATGAAATAAATAATAAAACTATGAAAGTAAAAAAAGTAAATTTTAGTAAAGATAAATGGGGATTATATATAACTCCATTAATTGGTTATTCTAATATCCCAGAAGAAGGTAGAACAATTTGGGTTGGGTGGTTAAGATGGTTATTAACAATTTATTATTAAAAAATAGTATATTAAAAAGATAAAGAGAAAAGGGTTTATACGGTTAAGGAGTCAGACATTAGTTATAGGCCTTAACAGCCTGATATGAGCTGGTCATATCCCCGATAGCCTAGCTGACAGTTAAAGACGTAAAGTCGCTATCTCTCTTTATCCTTTAAGTATATTATGAGTGGACGCACGATAATATATAGGGTGTTGCTTGACTAGCACTCCGAACTATTTAAACATTAATCCAAGGAGGTGATAATAGTTAAATGAAATATAGACGCAAACAAAAGAAAGAAATGATGATTGATAGTAGGATCATGTATTCTTGGGCCAAGGGTTTATTTAGCGTAAAAAAAGAAATCCAAGCCAAGAGCTTATTTAGGAAAGAAAAACGAAAGCTACAGAAGGAGGAAGTTAAAAAGAAAAGTAATTAATTATATGAGTGAAGAAATTAAAGAAAAGCCACAAGATAGTGCTAATGTAGTGCCTAAAGAGGAGTTATTTGATGAAAGTGGTAAATTTAAAAAAGGTCATCCAAAGGTAGGCGGCAAACAAAAAGGGTCTGTCTCAGTTGTTAGTGCTATTAAAAGGAAGTTAGAAGAGATAGCTGATAGTAAAGACAAGAAAACTTACCTAGATCAAATAGTTGAGGCCTTATTTAGCAAAGCTATTAGCGATAAAGACGTTAATGCTTTAAAGGATATTATAAATAGAGTTGATGGAATGCCTAAACAAACAATTGATTCAAATGTAAATGACAAAAGAGAAAAGCCAGAAGAAGTCGCCGACATTGAAGAAGAAGCAGTCAGAGTTCTCGATGAAATTGCAGAAATTGAAGATAGAGAAAAAGCAATCGCTGAGGATAATAACGGAGCGACTGATAAAAAATAAGGCTAGATTTAGTTTTAGCTTTTTTGTTAATGAAATATTTAGCAAGAGTTTTGATAAATTTATAGATGGTAAATACATTGATAGTGTATGTGATTTTTTACAGGAGAGTACAAGATCGGTAAGGATAGCCCCTAGGGATCATTTTAAATCTACCAGTCTATATGCTCATTTTATGTGGCAGATATGGAAGGCAAGATATATTCCGCAGAACATTGAAGGGCACTATTTTAGTTATCAGTCTGGGATGTCCTCTTATCATATTCAAAAGATAAAAGAAATGATAAGGAATAATCCATACTTTGACGACTTAACTGACTTAAAGGAAATTTCTGAAAGCACTTGTAAATATACATGGGATGGAATACATTATATAACATTAGAACCTCATGGCCTATTAGCCTTTAAACGTGGTATTCATTGTGACTTAGTATACATAGATGATCCGTTTCAAGACCCAGAGAATAAAATGCTATTAACAAATATCTATAAGATTAATAAGATTTTTGTTAGTAACATAATGGATATGCCTAAAAAGGGTGGCGGACTACATTGTTGTGGAACACCTCAGACAACAACCGATTTCTTCTTTGATAAGAAAGTGACCAAACGTTTCAATACAAAGTTCCAACCTGCTATCGTTTCTGATAAACAAAAGATAGCTTTATGGCCGGAGCATTTAAACTATAAAGAGTTAAAGCTTAGACAAGAAGAAAGAGGGCTTAATTTATTTAGCCAGGAATATCTTTGTATGCCTGTTTATTCCTCTGAAAGTTTTATAAATCTTGACAGATTAAATGAAACCGTAAATAAAGATTTGCCAAATTCAAGGATAACAGATACAATTAAACACGTAGATAAAGTCTTCGGTGGTTGGGATTTAGGTAAAAAGGTTCATCCCTCTCATTTCGCTGTTTTCAAAAAAGATGGAGACAAAGCGATAATGATCCATCATAAGTTTATGGACAATTGGGACTATTCAAATGGTACAGAATATGATCCGGATAATCAAACACAGATTGAATACATTAAATTGGCTATAAAGCAATGGGGAATAAATACAGTTTATTATGATTCTACTAGAGGAGAACTAGAATCATTCGCTGAACAAAATTTATTACCACCAGCGTTAGAACCTGTTATTTTCAATACTAATACTAAAATGTCAATGGCGACTAAGCTTGATAGCATGGTCACTCAGAAGAGAATAGAACTAATTGATGACAATAGGCTATTAAATCAAATTGTAGCAGTTACGAATGATTTAAAGGCTATTGAATCACCAGAGGGTCATGGAGATTCTTTCTGGTCAGTTGCTCTATGTATGTTTGGCCAATGGGACACAGGCAATAGTGCGTCATTGAGTACCGGGGGAAGAAGTGTCATGGATAGTGATACAATTCCTGAAGGTTTTTAATAAAAAAATATGGCAAAACAAAACATCTTTACAAAGATATTTAGCTCTTTATCTGGTAGTGAGAAGAAAGAAGAGAGAAAAATAGAGGCAGATAAACGGCAATCATTAGCCGACTATATTAATGAATTAGGAGTAGCGAGAGACGCTGTTATCGGAGGTTATAACACAGAAGAAAATCCCGATAGCTTAAACCCAGAGGACTATATTAAAATGCAGAACAATGATGGAGAAGTTGCGTCCATTGTTAATTTAATTAGTCTTCCAATCCAATCAACGGAATATAATTTTATTCCAGCAAAGAATGATAATGGAGAACTAGACTTTATCATTAATAATTTTACAGCACCAAAAGAACAAGGCGGTATGTCAACACCGCTTCCTTTAGTTATAGCAGATATGACTAGGGCAGTATTTGAAGGTTATCGCTTCTACGAAAAGGTAGCTCAAATAATTAAAGAGGGGCCTTATGAAGGATTAATTGGTTGGCAGAAGTTAGCACCTCGCGACGCTGATACAATCCAGATAAGAGTTGATAAGTACGGAGGATTTATGGGTGGCCATCAAGAAGCAACATTTGGTGAAGAAACTGTTGATGTAAATATACCACCAGAGAAATCAATGTTGTTTACCTTTAGAAAAGAAAAGCACCAACTATACGGTGAATCTATTTTAAAGTCGGCTTATTATCATTATGACAAGAAGCATAAGCTTTATTATATAGCTCATAAGACCGCTGAAATAGAGGGTATGGGTGTTAGACTATTAAAACCTTTAAAACAATTAGATAGTACTGAAAGAGAAGCCGCAGAAGAAGCGGTGGATAATATGGGGATAAATTCTAGACTTACACTACCACCTGGCTATGACATGGAATGGATATTTGGTGGCAAAGGTAAAGACGGAATGCCGTTAATACAACATCATAATTTAATGATGGCTAAGTCTGCCATGCAAAGCTTTATGTCTCTTGGAACAGAAGGCAAGGGCGGAAGTTATGCTTTAGGCAAGACTCAAGCTGAATGGTACTCAATGTTTATTGAAAGCATATTAAGGCAAATGGAGGCGACTATTAATACTTATGCTATACCTCAATTAATTAAATGGAACTTTGGAACAAACGCATATCCAACGCTAAGATTTAATCCAGTAGAAGATAGGGCCGGCGAATTACTTAAGGCTGTATTTACAGAGATATCTAAAAAAGATCTTACTGTTATTCCTGATGGATTTGTTAAAGAAGTTATTGATAAGACCGCTGAAAACTTAGGCTTAGAGTATGCAGTAACATCTACAGAGAAAACAAATGAAGATGCTAAGAAGATGACGGAGAAGGAAAAGGTTAATTTAGAGGACAGAGTGGAGAGTAAATTTTGGAGATCATTAACTCAAGCTGAAAAGAGTGTAGATTTTGAAGGCATTGAGAATAAAATGAAAACCCAAGAAAAAGAATTAGCTGATAGAATGAATGTTATATTTGAGAAAGAAATTCCAATAGTTTCAGAAGAAGTTAAAAAGTTAGTTGATGCTGGTAAAGAAAAGCAGATAAAGAAAATTGAGCTACCTTTCCAAGATGAATTAAGAGAACTTATAAAAGAAAAATATACCAACATCTTTCAATTTGGTAAACTTAAGGCTGCTGATGAATTAAAAAAGGCTTCGCCAAAGACTGATAATAAGATTAAAAAGGCTATTGATAAAAAGGTTAAGGAGTTTATGGATACTCATAAAAAGAATGTCTTAGAACATATATCAGAGAATGTTAAAAATATTCCTAAGCAAGAAGGTGTAAAATTACAAGAATTTGAAAGCGTTACAGAAGTCGTTGATAATTCATTAAGTAGTATGGTGGCGGCTACATTTGCTAGTCTAGTAATCTCTACTGGCTTAAATTCAGGCAGAGACGCTACATTTGATGAATATGCCAATGATATCAGTAGATACCAGTACAGCGCTATATTAGACCGACGAACATGCAATGTATGCATGAGTTTAGATGGCCGAGTAGTTGAATCAACTGATTCTGCTTATGCAGAGTATGAACCACCAAGGCATTTTAGTTGCCGGTGCCTAGATGATTCTCATGATGTTTTAACTAAAAAAGGAATCAAAAATATTAAAGATATTCAGATCGGTGATTATGTTATGACTCATAAAAATAGATATAGAAAAGTAACAGGACGTTCAATGCGTGAAGCAGATGAATTATATGAAATTGAAACAAACAAAGGAACAATAAGATGTACACCCGAACATCCAATTTTAACAAAACGTGGTTGGGTTAACGCTAAAGACTTGACGACCGAAGACGTCGTTCAGTTTCTAAAATAATATGACAATGTCTACAAAGAAGTCTAAGATTAATAAGCGATTCATTACGAAGATGATGAGGAATATTAGATCCTTTACCATCGATGTGATCTATTTCAAGATTTTTTGTGCTATTACATCGTTCACATTTTCCACGAGAACGCACAATTCTATGATTTTTTCTAATATTACTGTTAGGTGTTCTTCCATTTTTCCATTGTTGCTTAATAGCTTCGCTTCCTTTTCTCGTAGATATTCCATAATAATCAAGAATTTTCAAAACAGTTCTATTATTAATATTAGTAATATAAGCAACTTGTCTAATGGATTTTCCACTTTTATAAAGAGAAACAATTTCTTTACCTTTATTTCGCAACATTCTATGAAACTTAAGTTTTCTCTTACAAGAAACAGAACATACTACGGCAGTAGAAAATCTATATTGAGGAACATAAGATTCAGATCCACAAACTTCGCAATTAAAATATTTTCCTTTTTTAATCATATTAACATTGTATCACAATCGCTATGAATATGCAACACACAAAAATTAAAACAATAAAAAAAGTACCTTTTAAAGGATTAGTCTATAATTTTTCAATAGATGAAGATGAAAGCTATATAGCAAATAATATCGTTGTTCATAATTGTATTTGGATAGCATTATCTAAAGACTTAAAAGGCTTACCTAAGATTACAGGCATATCTAGCAAAATCCCTAGTGAATTAAATTCTGCTATCGCAACTCCAGTTTTAACTCCTGGACAAACAGAAGCAATCGCAGAGGTAGAAGAAAGGGCAGAAGAAGCTACAATGAAGTCAAAAATCTTAGAAGATAAAGCTAACAAATTAGAAGTAGCCTCTGAAGGGCCAACGCAAAAAGATTTAATTGTTGATAAGCATTATTCTGACTTAGATAAAGAAATTAACAATTTATTTGAATAAATATATGTTTAAACAAAAAAATAAACAAGTTGACCTAGAGAATAAGCAAGATAAGTTGCAATTAAATACAAAAAATTTACTTACCTTCTTAACTTCTAAAATTATAAAAAGATTTGACCAAGGTATTAGAATCAAAAATCTTCCAGAAGTTCAAAAGATAAAAGGTAAAGTTGAACTAGTCGGTGAAGATGGCAAGACTAAAAAAGTTTCCATTGCTGATCTAGACAAAGAATTACAAGACAAAAACAAATGGATGTATGTTAAGATTTTAGAAGGTGATGGATTTATCAATGCTTTATCAAGAGCAATCGTGAATGAGCCTAGTTTTTTTGATAAAGATGGATCACCTGCTAGAGGTAGAGTAGATGATGACGGAAGAGTTTGGGTTAATGTTAAAGATGGAAGTATAGATGCTTATGCTTTTCAAAAACCAGATGGAGCTGATGCTCGTGCTAAAGTTGACAGTAATGAACAACTTGTTGTATTGCCTTTCGCTAAAGATAGTGGCGGATTAATTAGAGGAGCAGCTGATGATGACGGGACTATAAGAGTAAAAATAATGTCAGAGATTATTTGCACTACTCCTCTTATTCAGAATATTGACTTAGTTGACAAAGCTTTATGGTATGAAATTATATTACCAGCTAAAACTAAGATGTTTACTTTGAAATTAAGAGACGAAGATTACGGATTTTATTATGATTTTACAGCAGCACATGTAAATTACATGACAGCAGATTCAGGCGAAAGAATTACTTTTGGCAGTGCTCCAAGAGTAATTTATGTTCAATGTTCAGAGGCAGATGCACAGGTTGCAGAATTATTAACTTGGTTAAACTAATATGGAAGGATTTATAACAAGATTTATATCAAAATTAAAGCAGCTCAAAGGTCAGTCTGCTATTTATACTTGGCTAACTAATGCACAGGATCTTGTTGATGAAGTAATAGAGGATATTTGGGATGTTAATACTACTGATTATACTCTTTATGCTGATTCTGTTAATGGAGATGATGATACTGGAGATGGAAGCGTAGGAAGTCCTTATAAAACGCTTGAAAGGACTTTAATGGATATTCCATTAAGGCCAGCATATAAGCCAACTATTGACTTAGCTGGTGATTTTAAAATTACTAAAGACTTATCATTTTTCTTTTATGTTAACAATATTGAAATAATTGGTAAAAAGTCTATTGCTTCTACCCATGCTATTACTGGTATAGTGGGTGCTAGTAAAGCTACTGGAACAATTTTAACAGTAGCCGGAGCAGGCTGGGTTGCGAATGAGCATGTTGGAAAGCTCGTTAATTATACGTCTGGTTTACCTAATGAAAGATATGGATTTGTATATAAAAATACTGCTGATACTATTTATATAAGTCAAAATGGCAATATTTATAAAGCGCCAGTTAATGGAGATACTTTTGATATTATGTCTATTGACACTAATATTGATATTGAAAAAGCAGGATCACCTGGAACTACTTTAGGAATGAAATCATGTCGTTTTAAATTCTATTATTGTAATTTAACAGGAGATGGATTGGTAGTTCAAGGTTCTTGGCTATATACTGTTAGATGTACTATGAATTTAGCTACCGCAGTTGGAGCTAATGCTTCATTTTTAACCATTGAAACAACTTATATTAAAGGTACTGGTTTTATAGCATGGTTTAATTTTCAAAATACTACAACTAAATTATTTGCTGGCACAGTTATTGATGGAGATACAAATAAAGGACTATTTACAAGAGATCAATGTACTATTAAACTAGCTGGTGAGGTTGTGTTTACAAGGTTAGATAATAATGGAATTGCTACTCTAGGAAGTTTCTGGTCAGCAGAAAGAGACGACGCTTGGCTTAGACTACATGATTGTGTAGCTGGGTTTACACATGGATTTTGGAATAATCAAGATCCAGGCGCGGCTCAATCTTCAGCTACAAATGTTGTTAATCTTCCGCCTGTTTATGGTAATATTACTGGTGATTATTTAATTATGGCTAAAGCAGGAGATATTTATAATATTGATCCTACTAGTGTAGTAACAACAGCGCTAGGAACAAATAATGGCTCAGTTGATAATGGATTAACAGAGGGCTACCATGATCCTGAAACTGGAACTATTATTTATGGGGTCAAAGAAATTGGTTCATATGATACAGAGAATACTGTTAGAGTGGCGGCTGATTATGTAGTTAGTAAGTTTGATTATTCTGTTGGGGTTACTGATACCACAGTCGCTAGAGCAATTACAATACCAGATCCAACAACATTGCCAATTAATAAAGGATTTGAAGTTGGTGATGAATCCGGCAATGCCGCAGTGAATAATATTACTATTACTCCGGCCGTCGGGCTTATTAATGGAGTAGCTAATTTTGTTATAAATACTAATTATCAATCTACAAAAATAATTCAAGACGGCACTAATTATTTTACAAGATAAAAATATGGCTAACGAAGAACTAAAAGGAACTAAAGCTTGTCCAAGATGTGGAAGAACAATAAGAGCTAGTTCAGTTTATTGTAAGTATTGTCAAAAGCCAGTTAGGACAGATGTTCAAGGATAAACAACAAGTTTTAATAAAGCGAACAAACAAGAAGCTTATTACTTCCTAAAATTAGGAGTAAGGTGGAAAAGACCCTTATAAGCTTTATCAGTTGTTTTAAATTTAACGGGTCTTTTACGCGGGGTTGGAAAGAAGTAAATCCGCCAGTTTCATAATCTGGAGATCGTAGGTGCAATCCCTACTCCCGCAACAAATAAATAATAAAATAATATGAATAAATGTCCATATTGTAAAAAAGAAGCAGGTCGAATTTTTAAAGGAACAATAGCTTATTGCTCTAGGTGCGACGCGCAATTAACTAGACATGATGAATCTACCGGGATAGATTATGTTAAGTGCCAACATTGTGGTTTTGAGCCAGTTCCAAATAAGGGAAGACTAGAAACTTATTGCCCTAAGTGCAATAAAATGACGTTTTAATAGAAAAAAGATTTGCCAAATTTTAAATACTATATATAATTAAAGTATATCAAGGACGAGTACTTGTTGAAAATTACAGGACGGTCGGGCTAAGTGGCTAACGACTTTAAACATAGCGACTTAAAGGCACAGCGATATCCACCACCTTTCTTTACTGATTAATAATAATCAATAGAGAAAGGTGGTAAATACAGGACTCGCCGAGACCGATAACATATTCAAGTAACCAATGTAATAACCCTTAGGGTAAGTAGCAGAGGTTAGGAGATATACTGTCCTGTATATATTCCCTATCCTCCGCTTTCTACCCTAAGAAAGTAGGATGTCCTGTTAATGGTAATATTATTATACATTTAAGATACTATGAAGAAACAAATTAATTTAAGTTTAGAGATACAAAAAGCTATTCCGATGGGGAGCGAGGAAGGCTATCTTGTTGTTGAAGGCTATGCGACCACAGCTAATGTAGATTCAGAGGGCCAAAGATTTACAGAAAAGGCCTTAAAAGGGGCTGAAAATGATTTATTAGAATATTCAACTGTTCTCTTTAATCACGATAAAGATCGTCCTATTGGTAAAGTTCTAGAAACTCAATATGATGATGTAGGTATTTGGATCAAAGTAGCTGTTTCAAATACTGAGATGAAGATAAAAGAGCAAATAATGGATGGAACA
>Ga0222685_1000401_pt1 | contig 10553 bp, 16 predicted proteins | sample AntAcemetage1077_FD_179836 | JGI IMG/M metagenome (GOLD analysis project Ga0222685, IMG submission 179836) | Saline water microbial communities from Ace Lake, Antarctica - #1077 | ecosystem: Environmental > Aquatic > Non-marine Saline and Alkaline > Saline | place: Antarctica: Ace Lake...
TGGCAGTTTTGGTTTGCTCTTCTTATATCTCCTTGCAAAGTTCCTGCTTAAATCAACTGCTGCCTTTGAGTCAAGCTTCTTGTTCATCTTCTGGATTACTTTCATTTTTTCCTCTCTTTCTTTTTATCAGGGTGTCTGCAATTGTCAGTTCTATTTCTTCCCCTGCCGCCTGAACTACGACCAGCTTGTGAGCCATCTTTTCTTCCATATGGCATTTTTATTTCCTCCGCTTTCTTTTCTTATCAATGAAACCAACAGCGAAGTCTTTGCCGACTGCCATCTTATACTTCCTGCCTTTCTTTGTGCCCTGAAACTTTCTAACCATTCGAATAGTTCCAACGCCCATCATTGTTGTGCCGACCATTGGCATCATACCTGCTGCTGAACTAAAGGCTGGAGTGACAGATGCTCCTGGTGCTTTGGCTGCAAGTCCTGCTCCGATGGCTGAACCTACGCCTAAAGTTACTCCGCCCTTGGTGAACTTCTCAATATCCTTGGTTAGTTTTTTCATTTTGATTTCCTTTTTTTATAAACTTTCTTAGCCGCATTGAATTGTCTTAATGCTTCTGATTTAGATTGGTGGTGGTAGTTTTTACCACTAACAGTTACATCGTATGCTCTCCACATATTTCCTTTGACACCATGCCAAGCTGATTTCATTGTTGGTTTTTTCATTTTTATTTCCTCCATTCTTCATTTAGTTTTTTAATATCATTTTTATCTAAAATTAAAATTGGTTTTTTTGCTTCCTCCCTTATTGTAATTAAAATACAATCTATCCCTGCCCATCTTATTTTTGTAAAATCATTTGTCATTTCTTCCTCCGCTTTTTTATAGTAGGATGCCTACAAGTTGTTGTTCTGTTTCTACCTCTGCCGCCTGATTTACGACCAACTTGTGAACCATCTTTTCTTCCGTAAGTTTTTCTTGGCATTGTTGTTTCCTCCAATTGTTTTATCCCATCAAGCCTTTCAAGAATCCACCCTTGCCCTGTTGTGGTACTTGGTTTGGATTGCCATAAGCGATTGCTTCTACACGCTTATTGATTGTGTTCAAGTAGGAACGCTCTCCATTATTTAATGCCCTCCAATGTGCAGGTTCCATTAAATCCTTGAACATCCTTACAATCATTGACAGGTTGCCCGTATCAATATCGTAAGTTGTTTGGTGATATGCTAAATGACTGATAAATGTAAACATGATTGACCTTAACTTCACATATATTTTATCCTCTGAATATGAACTCATCATAAGGTTTCTTGAAATCAATGGTCGGATTGCTCCACGAAACATATTGATTCCCAAGTTGTTCATCATCGGCTTTACTTTCCTGTAAACCTTTTTACCGTCCTCATTTATCCTTACAAATTCAATCAATCTTTTGTAACCATCTTCGCCTTCTATCTCACGCTTCAAGTCATGGACAGTTCTTTCAATATCATTCTCCATGTCCTGCTGCCATTTCGTCAGGTCCTCATTCTTTTCCTTCTGTGCGAAGTAAACGTCATCGCCTACATCTGAATACTTTACTGCGTTCTCTTCTCTTGTCTGCTGCATCTCTGCATCAAACATTTGCTTCTGTTGTTTTTCCTGATTGTTACTTCCGAATAATGCTGCCATTTTTTATACCTCCATAAAATCTAATATTATTTTTTGGTCTTGTGTATATTGATAATTATATTTTTCATTCAGTAATGATTGGAAGAAAGTTGTCCAATGAACTCTATTCAAATTAGTCTTTGAATGACAACTACTACATAAGGATACACAGTTTTGTGGAAATGAATTTAGTTTGTTATAATCAATGTGGTGGATTGCCAACTTTCTTTTTAATTCTTCTTCTTGTTTATTACAAATAACACAACAATAGTTATCTCTTTCTTTAATTTTTTCTTTAAATGATTTATTAAAATCTAAAGTGTAAGGATCAAATGATATTCCACCAAGCCATCTCGGATTTTTCTCTCCAATTAATAAACCTTTATGTGATTCACTAAGTTTTCTTTTAGTCTCCTCTGAATGATATTTACCTTTCATAGTTCCAGGTTTACCATACATTGAATTATTTATACCACTATGTGATTCACTAAGTTTTCTTTTAGTTTCTTCACTATGATGTTTACCAAAAAAAGGATTTTTATTTCCTTTAAGTAATTCACTTATCATTTTATTGTGTTCTTTAGAGTGATGTTTACCATAAAGATAATGATTTTTACCACTTACACTTTTTCTCCTTTCTTCAGTCCAACTTCTTTTGTTTGCTTCACTAATTTTCCTTCTTGTTTCTACTGAATGAATTTTACCTTTAATCCAAGGAATCATTCCTTTTTTAAATTCTGTTTTAGATGAACAATGCTGTCCTTTTTTAATTACCATTATTTTTATCCTCTAATAATTTATTTATTTTAAAACCTTAAAATTGGACGTATTCCAACGCCCGTTAAATACTTGGGCATTGGCATTTCTTTGGTTGTTATTTTCTTAAAGCCTGCAACTAATGATGGTTGGTATTTGAACTTGTGTCCTTTTTTCTTTAATGCTTTTTTCTTTCCACCTATCCCATACTTTGTTTTTGAAAGTATAATTCTTGTTGGAGGGGGAGGGGTTATTGGAATATAATTTGGATACTTAGTATATCCTGGGTAAGGAGTATAACCTGGGTATTTTGTATAACCAGGATATTCAGTATAACCTGGGTATTTTGTATAACCAGGATATTCAGTATAACCTGGGTATTTTGTATAACCAGGATATTTAGCGTATGGTTTGTAAGGAGTGTAAGGTTTATATTTTGTGTATGGTTTATATTTAGGATAAGAAGGATAACCACCATAAGATTTGTAACCTGCATAAGGCAAACCATAAGGAATATTCTTTGGGTATTCAGGATACTTTGTTTTTCCTTTTGGTGTTCTTAATACTTCTTCAAACATCCATTTATCTGCACCAGCTTTCTTAAATGGTTTCATCTTGGTAAGTTGATTGATTAATTGTTCTGAACCTTTCTTCCCATACTTTGATTCAAATGCTTTTAACTTTCCTGGTGCTGGAATCTTTGCTTTTGTTTTCTTACCTTTAAGCATTAAATCTATTGGCTTACCAATCATAGGAGTTATTTCTAATTCAATAATTCCTTCCTTGAACAAACTGCTTTCTTCTAAATCTATTACTACACCTAACTTTTTATTCAGTGCCTTTAACTTTAATTTCTTCAATGGGTCTTTTTCCTTTAGACCTTTAAATACAAGTCTTATATCTCCTCTTGCTCCCCCTAAAACTTTAGGAGCATCTTTCATTCTTGCATCTGCAAATAATCCAACAACTCCTCTTCTTCCCTGAATTTTAGGAGATAAAGAAGATATACCTTCCTTAGATGGAAAGATATGTTTTGTTGGCAATTCCCAAAGAGGAATAACCCCTTCTATATTTGGAATAAGGAATGTTTGTTTTGGATGTCCTTCCATTAACTTATCCCATTTCTTTAACTCTTCTAATTCCTTTGTGAAGGATGTAGTCTTACTTGGTTCTGCTGTGTATCTTAATGTTCCAAACTTATACAATTCGTCAAGTCCTTTCTTCCCATAGGATATATCCCTCTTTGCCTTTGCTACTTTTGCTATTGCTTCTGAATAATCTTTTAAGGGTTTTATTTTTATAGGAGAATCAAATTTTTGTTGTAATTTTATTAATTTATTTATATCAGTTAATCTTCCCTCTTCTTTTGCATGTATCATTTTATGTTCTAATCTATTTATTATTTTTGTTTCTCCACTATCAAGATGATGTATTTCTAATTTTATTCCTTTGCTGCCTTTCTTTCCAGTTGGTTTCCCCTTAAACCAATCTTTCTTATTTATATAATCAAGTTCTTTTTTTGTCCATATTCCTTTTTTGGGTGATGTTTCTGTATATTTAACAATAGCTGTTTTGTCTTTAAATAATAAATCCCTTATATCTATAACCTTTAATTTCTTTCTGAACATGCCATAACTAATTTCTCTTTCCTTAAATCCTGCTCTTAATTTTCCTATGTCAACAAAAGTTCCCATTGCTTTATGTGTTCCAACATCTTTAGTCCACACCACTTTTGGATGTCTTGAAGCTATATCAATTGCCCATAAACCCAAACCATGTCTTTTTTCTAAATCTGAAAGATAGTTTTTTGCCATTTTACTTGGAGTAGTCTTTAACTTTTTAAAATCAAATTCTATGTCCCAATCTCTTCTGCCCCTTCCTAAATCTTCAATCTGCAAATCTATTCCAACTCCTCCCCCTACTCTACCTCCCCTTTTTCTTGTTATATCAAATACACTCTTTTCATATATATCAAGCTTTGATATCTTATCAATATCAACAACCTTAGGTATTTCTTTTCCACCTAATAAATTATAAAACTCTTTAGAAGGTTTAATCATATTCACATCAGTATAAGTATCAATATCATGAATAGGTATTTCATAACCTTTTTTTATTTTCTTTGTTTTAAATTCCTTAAACTCTGGAATATAATTTTCTATTTTGTAACCTTTGAACTCTGGATCATATATACTTCCAGGAATTACACTACCCCCTACAGTAATATATTTTCTTTGTGCAAAGAACTCTGAAGTTGTTAAAGCTGCATCTTCACCTAAAGGTTTTAATCTTTCAATCTTTGAGAAATCAATGGATACCTTTTTCATCTCTGCTTTATAATTAGGTATGGCAAAGTTAAAAGGTTTTTCACTTACTAAATCTTCATACTTCCAAAGCTGAGTACTTTTTTCTATCATTGATTTATACCAATTCTCACCAAAAATATTACTTTTACTTTTAGGGACTATACTTTTTCCTGTTCCTTGTATATCCCATCCAAACTCTTCTGCCTTACCAACTCTTATAAGATTCATAAGTTCTTCCCTTCCTTTTATCTGTGATTTTAACTCAGGAGTTATCATTGCAATTTTTCCTTCTTCCATCCTTTTCCATTGCCAAGATTCACTTTCACTTAATCCTCTCATCTTAACTGGTTTTTTCAATGGAATATTTACTTTCCCATATTTAGTTCCTGTGGTTTTTCCTTCCCAAGTCATACCAGATAACTTTACTCTTTTATATGCATACCCTCCAAGACCAAGCAAGGCAACTGGTTGAACTTTCTCTCCAACATATTCATACCTTTCAAACCCTGGCTTCTGTGCCATTGCACCAACTCCAACTGAACCAGCATAAGACCATTTAAGTGCCTCCATTCCACCTTTCAACCAAGGTACTGCTGCTGGAACTTTTGTTGCGATTGCACTCATAGTTGCACTGATACCTCCCCCAGTTAAAAGAAGAGGATAAGTTAACTTTGGATTTTTTACAAATGCTTTAGAAAAACCAGCTAAAAATCCTTCACCAATTTTTATTGCAGTGAATGGTGCTTTCACAACTCCCTTGAATGTTTCCTGATTAACCTTATCAAAATTTTTAAATTTCCACCCACTTATTCCTGCTTCCATCCTTTCAGCCCAACCATAACCTGCACTTGTTCCTTCATAAACTATTGGAGCAACTTTCGTTGTAACAGGTGCAAACAATCGTTGTGGAGTATCCCAAAGAAAAAACTTACTATATTTTAATCCTGCAGACATAGCTTCTGATGTAGAACCACCAATATATTTTGTATCAAGAAATGTTGAACCTCCTTTTTCAAACTCTGTTGTGTATTTATTCTGATTTGTTTCCCATTCTTTCCATATACTTTTAGGATCTTTTGTATAATCTGTTGTAATTATTTCTTTAACAGGAACACTTATGTTTATTTTCTTTAACTCAGCAGTAAAACTATCACCTGGTCCTCTTACTTTCTGAGCAAATAGATTAAGAGAATATGCTCCCTCTACTTTTTGCTTAGGACTAAACTCAACAGGTTTTCTTATTTGCTTAGCAAACTTGTCAAGAGAATATGCACCTTCTATCTTTTGTTGTGTACTAAACTTGGGTTTAACCATATCAAAGGGTGTTCTTATTTGCTTAGCAAACTTGTCAACATCATAAGCCATCTGTTGAACAGGATAAACTTTTTGTGAAGCTTTCCAAATATGAGGTTCTGTTTTTTTTGATACAATTATTAATGGATTCAACTCGCTTGGTTTTGATAGTTTAGTTTTCAAACTTTCACCAAAACTAATAATCTTTTGTTTGCCTTGTGTTAATTGTTTGTCAGTATATTTATCTTCAACCTTTTTCCATACAACATCAGGAACAGTTTTTAACTTATCCCATGCAAGTTTCATTCCACCCCAAGCAGTTGATTCATATTTCTTTTCTGTAATCTCAGGAACTATTATTGGTGTTCCTTTTGTTACAGCTTCGACATTCCAATCCTTCAAATGTTCTGGAGTTTCGCCAACCCAATAAGCAGCTTTCTCTCCTTTCCTATAAGTCTTTACATCTTCTACCTTTGGTGTTCTGCCTTTACTTAAATCATATTCAGTTTTATATCTTATTGCATTGGCAAGATTCAATGCCTCGTATTTTCCTGCCATTCCAGCTGTAAGTTTAAACTGTTTACCCCCACCAACATCCATTCTGTAAGGGAAAAGTTCTGCATCTTTCCTTGCCCTTAATTCTCCTTCATAAAGTTTCTTGTGTTCTTCTGTTGTCAATTGTTTTCCACTTGATGTTTGGTAAGGACTTAAACCTTTGCTTGTGTATTCTGATTGGTAATGCTGTGCTTCTGTTTTGGTCATTGGTCTTTGACCAGAAACTCTTTGTGTTGTGATTACTTTTGTTATTGGATTATAGTAATGACCTTTACTTTGTTGCAGTTCAGCTATCCTTGCCTGTGCTGGTTCTCCTGCTAAAGTTCCTTGTGTTACTCTTGATGTGTATCCTGCTGGTTGTGTTGTTCCTACACTTTGCCAACCACTGCCAGGACTTCCGCCTCCAACTCTGTAAGTATAATGTTTTGTTGTGGGGTTGTAGAAATAAACTGTCTTGGAAGAACCTCCTCCGCCACCATTATGAGTTTTATAGTAACCAGTTCCTGCTTTCTCTGCTGCAGCTTGCTTCGCCTTGCTTTCCCGATATGACTCTCTGCCTTCTGCTGTCATTTCTTTTCCTCCAAGAATTTGTGGATGGCTTTTTTAATAACTTTTGAATAAGAAAGGGTTTTTTGTTTTGAGAAAGCACAAAGTTTAGTATTCAGTTCTTCCGAAATCCTAAAACTTTTGGTTCTGTATTTCTTCATATATGTAATACAAATATTCCAATCTTTTTATATCTATCGGAAATTTGACATGCTTGTGTCAAAAAACTAATTAAAATGTCTGGTTTGAATAGATAGATATAAATACTTATTATGTTTATTATATACATAATGTGTATAATGTGTATAAAATGATAACAAAAAATATAACCATAAAAGAATATCAAGAAAAATATATACAGAATAGTTCACTTAATCTAAGTAGGTTTGTTCAGAAAAAATTAGATGAATTAATCAAAAGATAATTTTATAGAGGCATAAGAAATGGAAAACAATACAATAAGTTTTTTTGAAGAGAAGATTAATACATTTGATGCTGCACTTATTGAACTAAGGAATGGTTCTTATGTAAGAGGATTAACAAAGGCGAATATGAAAAAGGAATACTACAGAAGATACAGATATATTATTTCAGAGTTTAAAACAACTCTCCAATCAAAATTCCTTAAAGAAGAAACAGAAATGTATAATAAACTTAAAATAGATTTGGAAACAATCAAGACAAAAAAGAAAGAAGATTATATTGTAGAAGATGATTTAGGAAATACTATAAATACTTGTGTTGTTAACATTGATTATAATAAAGGCATTTATATATTAAAAGAGATGGAAACAATGCTGAGAAATATTGTTGAAAGATTATCAACCAAAACAAGAACACATTAAAGGGAGGGCATACAATGGAAGAAAGCGGTGAAGATAATAGTGGAGGAAATGCAGATACATTTAAGGAAGTTCTTTTCTCACATCTAAGAAGGATTACAAATGTAGCAACAGTTGAAATGAGGGGAGGATATTATACCATTATGGTAACAAAAGCTGGTGGCGAAAAAGATATTTATGTTCCTGATACAAGAGAAATATATTGTAATGGAGTTCTTTGTCTTGCACATATTTCTATCCATAAGTTTGATAAAAAGATGATAGAAAGATGGAAATCCTTTAAGGAAATATTAGCAACACTTGAAAAAAAGTTTGTTGACCAAAGTTCTATTGATGAAGAAGTTATTTTAGGCGAAGGATATTACAAAGATCCAAAGGACCAGATACTTCTTGAACAATACAGGATAAAGAAGTTAAGATTATTTCAATCTCTTTTTTTGAGTTTGAATAGATTGTTTGGCAGAAAGAATTGGATGGAAATTGAAAACGCAGAGTTTTGATTAGAATGGTAAGTTATAAATCAAAGATTGGGAAAAGGCAAGCGATAAAATATAATCCAGATGATGCAAATCCATGGATAACATATTTTAGGAATAGAATCCATAAGAAGAACAACTGCATCAATTGTATTGTAACTGGACTACCTGGTGAAGGAAAAAGCTGGGCTTGTTTATCACAGCTTTCTTCTTATGATCCAAACTTTGATATTAACACACAAGTATTCTTTTCAGCATCAAAAATGTTTGAGGCATTTAACACGCCAGGATATTTTGCGGCTAAAGGAAAGTGTATCATGTTTGATGAAGCGGGAGCGGATTTTAACAATGTCAATTGGAGAAATGCTTTTAATAGGGGACTAAGAAATTTCTTACAGACAGGAAGGCACAGAAATTATATATTAATGATTAATGTTCCGTTTTTGACAGATGTATCAAAAGGAGTAAGGGAATTAATGAATTGTAGATGGCAAGCGGAAGGATGGAAGAAAAACCTTACAATAATTTCTCCAAGAACGATGCAATATAATGATGATAAGGATAAATTTTATTATAAGAAGCTTTTTGTGAGACATCCTGATGTTGATAGGTTTTGCCAGAAGATATTGTTACCAAAACCACCAGAAGAGTTGGTAAATCAATATCAAGGAATGAAAACAGAGTTTACATCACAACAAACAAAGAAAGATGCAGAATTGATGAAAGTTTATGAAAAAAAGCAGGAAGATGAACTGAATAGTACCAATAGTTTACACTTAACTTACCTACAAGAAGAATTGATTGAAAATTTAAAGGAAGGGATGACAGCGGAACAGATAGCAAATAACAAGGGTTGTAGAAGGGAAATAATCTACGAGAGGATTAATTCTTTACGAAAGAAAGGAATTAAGATACAAAGCAAGATAATCAACCATAAATCTGAAGGATTTATACTTAAAAATGAGCCTACAAGCGATATTTAGGGGGTTTTCCTAAGGAAATCAAGGTTTAGGCATGTTTAGGGTTAATGATTGTCTTTGACAAGGCGTTAACTTAATTTGTAGGGCTGAATAATTTACAAAGATACAATATATAAGAGGTATTATCAATGGATGAGAAACAATTAATTAAATGGTTTACCAAGTTACATTTTTTTGATAAGAAAGAGCTGTATAAGTATTGGGAAGGCAGTGATGATGATGTTATGTAGGTTCGCATTATAACAACAAGTCGCAGGTTTTGTATATAATCATATAGCATGCGGTCTTAATTCTGTTCGCAATAAAAGGGTTCTGCTTTGTTTTTGTATATGAAACATGCCTAAAATAGAAAGTTATATATAGTAGTTATGTTATACTTATGTATAGTATGAAACAAAGAACAACTATCCAGATTGAGCATACAACATTAGAAAAGCTCAAAGAATTAAAGATAGCAAGAAGAGAAAGCTATGATGAGATAGTTAATAGATTAATAAAAAGAGGCGATGCAAATGAACGAGTTGAAAGTAGAGGAGTACGGAACGAAGCCAGTATGGCTGAAGATCAAGAAGTTATTTAAAGTAAAGCATGGATTTATACCTTTGTGTATATCCAGGGGTTGCTTTGCTGGAAGTAATAAGGAGATGGTGATGTAAGATGACAGACAAACTATTTATTAATATTAAGAACAATTCAATCGGCGGAATAACAACTGCAGGCGGATTTGCGGCACAGATGCAAAAACTAAAAGAGATGACTGAAAATGGGCGAGTTTAAAATTGTTGTAGAAAATGGTGAGTTGTTTGATGGCAGGGTATTTACATTGTATAAATCATTAAAATCAGGAAGGTATGATTTACACTTCGAGAATGGTGAAAAGGTAAAATGAAGAAAAAATCTGAAACTAAGCAAAAAATATATAGGAATAGTAAAGATTTATTTGAAGCAATTAAAACTTCTCCAAAAAATTCAGTATTGGTATTTGATGAATTTGATATGATTCCAGATGATACTAAAGGTAAATCTACCTTTAATCTTGAACTTGAGAAGTTATTTAAAAAATTTAAGGAAAGAAATCAAGGCTGCGAGTAAGGTGAAATGAAAATAGAATTAATAAATTCGGTAATCTTTTTTATTATTTTAGTTTTTAGTTTGCTCTTTTTTTATATAATGATAAAAAACAATAACGGAGAGGTGTTT
>Ga0222685_1000405_pt1 | contig 10514 bp, 10 predicted proteins | sample AntAcemetage1077_FD_179836 | JGI IMG/M metagenome (GOLD analysis project Ga0222685, IMG submission 179836) | Saline water microbial communities from Ace Lake, Antarctica - #1077 | ecosystem: Environmental > Aquatic > Non-marine Saline and Alkaline > Saline | place: Antarctica: Ace Lake...
AATACCAGAGAAACCAACGTCTTTGTTTGTTATATTCCAACAATTAGGTCAGGTGCGAGCGCAGCAAAGATACTTCGCTGATAGAGAAGCTCATTTGTTGGCACTGGCTGAGTTAGGTTTTAAACAATCAGAAGAAAAAAATGGCTCTTAGTCAAAAAGAACACAACGATAAAGTAGTTCAGCAATTAACTGAAAATCCAAATCTTATTAAAGATCAGGATTGGAGGTTAAGTCATTTGTATTTTCTGGTTACGAAGGATGGTGATAAACAGGTGTTTAAAATGAATCGTGCTCAGAAGCATTTCTATGATAACTATATAAATATACCAAAGGCATATCACCGTCATGTTATTCTAAAATCTCGACAATTAGGTTTCACTACATTTATCGATTTGTTTATACTCGACTCTATTCTGTTTCAGCCTAATAAGGATGCTATTGTTATTGCTCATAAAGTTGAAGATGCTACATCTATCTTTGATAAAAAAATTGAGTATGCACTCCGTAACATGGCTGATGATGTGAAGGGTGCTTTTTTCAAAATTAATCATCGCTCCGCTCGGAAGGTTCAGGTTGTAATCGATTACGGACCGGAAACTGGTTCCACTTCATCTATCACTGTGGGAGTTTCAGGTAGATCTGGAACATATCATTACGTTCATATTTCTGAGTTCGCTAAATTGTGCGTTGCTTATCCAAAAAGAGCTGAGGAAGTGGAGAGAGGAACATTCCCGACAGTACCATTTGATGGGTTTATATTTATTGAAAGTACAGCTGAAGGTATGGCTGGTAGATTCTACGAGATGTTCCAACAGAATTGGTTGACTCGAGAGAAGATAACACCTCAGATATCTCAGGTTAATTTTCTCCCACATTTCTATAACTGGCAGTATGATGATATGGAAATGAAAAAAATTGAAGATAACATTCCAGTGAAAGATATGGATGAGTGTGAAATAGATTGGGGTTCATATCAATTGGAACATAAGTTAACAGATAAGGAGATTACATATTACTATATGAAGTGGCTTCAGTTCGGTGGTAAAAATAGTCCTGATGCTATGAAGTCACTGATGCAAGAGTATCCGACAACTGAGGAGGAGGCATTTTTGTCTACAGGTCAGACTTATTTTCCTACTGCTAAGGTCGCTCAATGTTTACAGACTGCTGAAAAAGGAGTTAAAGGTGAATTGGGTTACGATGAAAAGGGAGATGGAGTTCTTTTTAATCAAGTATCAGTTGGATCATTGGAAGTATTTAAAAAACCAGAGGTTGGAATGAAATATGTTATCGGTGGAGATACAGCTGAAGGTCTAGCTCATGGTGATGCCCAGGTTCTATATGTAATTAATTGTAAGACTGAGGAATGTGATGCTATTTATAAATCTCAAGTACCACCAGATGAACTGGCTATTGAAGCTTACAAACTAGGTAAGTATTATAATTGGGCGTTAATGGGTGTTGAGGTTAATAAAGATGGACTGTGGGTAAATGATGCTCTCGATAAGATGGGATATATTAATTTGTATTATAGAAAGTCTTTCGATGATATAACAAAGAAAATGACTAAGTTTTTCGGATGGAAAACTAGCTCCGCTACTAGACCATTCCAATTGGCTGCTCTCAAAGCTATATTTTTTAGAAAAGATACTGGATTCCCGGTTGCGTTATTGAACGAGATGTTCACATTTGTTCGAAATATGAAGGGAAAGCCAGAGGCTATGGATAAAAAGAATGATGATTGTTTTGTGAAAGATACAATGATTCTTACTAATAAAGGGAATATAAAAATTCAAGATATAAAAGTAGGTGATTTGGTAATAACTAGAAACGGGTACAGACCTGTAGAATTTACAAGGAGCAGATATAAAAATGTTATAAGAAAGTTAAATTTAACGGGAACACCAACTCACAAAGTAATAACAGTAGATGGAGAGAAGGAACTTGACAGTATATGCGATTGTGATAAGATACATATATGGAATATAAAAAAACAAAAAATAGAGAAACTGCCATATACAACGGTCAGAAATATCATAGATACCCAATGGCAAAAACACGACAACATAGGGTGTATTTTTGGAAACATGACAAATGGAAATCAGCACCAGTTGCACTTCATAGGCAAGTTTGGATTGATAATTTTGGAGAAATACCAAAAGGTTTTGTCATACATCACAAGGATGAAAACCCCCTCAATAATTCAATTGAGAATCTGGAAAAAAAGACTAGAAGCCAACATGCAAAAGACCATATGCAAAAGCCAGAGAGAAGAAAATTATCCAGCGAAACAGCTAAAAAGCAAGGAACTCGGTTGTATGAAGCAGGAGCGAAGTGGAGAAAAACACCAGAGGGGATTGCGTTTAATAAAAAAAATACTCTCACCTCATTATTTAAAACTGAAAGAACTATCACTTGTGGTGTTTGTAAAAATATTTTTAAATCTCGTGTTCATAATGCTAAATATTGTTCTCCTACCTGTAGTAACCTTTATTCAAATACTAAAGCTAGGGCTAAGAAGAAAGGTATACAATTTACAGGTTTCTGATACTCATGAATATTTCGCTAACGGAATTTTAGTATCTAATTGCATTATGGCAGCTGCAATTGGATATGCTATTTTGCAAGAACAAGGTCCTTATGTAGACAATTCTGGAGGAGATGGTGAATTCTCGCACCTTCGTGCGATGTTCGGCGAGCCACAAGAGGGAGATAGCAAGATTAGCCATTAGAAAATGAAAAATTTGACAAATAACTTGCGTACTTGTCTAAAAAATACTATAATTTGATTATATTAATAATATCTTCACTTATATGGAAAATGAATTAAAAAATAATGTCGAGACACCTGAAGCAGCTCCAAAAAAGAAAAAAAAATATGGGGGCAAGGATAAAGACACTGTTAATTTTATAGAGGACAAGAAAAAGGAGATGAAAAAGAGTCAGTATCGTGTTAGATTCGATGCGCTGGCAGATGAAATTGATCAAAATATAATGAATACATCTGTCTCTTATGGACAGAAAATTTACGAAAAGAGTGGTTGGGGTTCAATGGTCTTCTACAATAAGATGGCTAATGGATCTTATGACATTAATGTCTATCCACAAAAATTAACAGATAGAGATCAAAATCAATCAGGAGTTCCTGTTTCCCAGGAACCTATTGCGTTCTCAAAGATTATGATAGCTACATCTGTATTAGCTGGAAAGCTCCCAGATGGTAAAGTTACTTCTGATAATAAGGTTTATTCAAAGGCAATGTACGAATTATGGAAACGTGGTTGGTCTATGTCTGGAGCTAATGGAGAAAATACTTTAATGCTTACTTATCAAAATCTATTTACTTACGGTTGGGCAGCTTGGAGAGTTTACCCAAGACGTGTACAGGTTAAGAGAAGTGGAGTAGATAAAATATTATTTGATGATGTTTATAGAGAACCATTGAACTGTAAACGAATATGGATGGGAGTAGGCTTTAATAATGGTGATGTTTGGTCACAGGGTGAGGTCTATTATGAAAAGGATATGCCAAAAGAGGATTTCTTCTTAATGTATCCTGAAGCTAAAAAGAATAAAAAGAAATTAAACTATTGTTCTGTTAGTGATGAAGCTAAGGATGAAAATAATGAAAAGGTTCATACTAGCGTTACTCTTGGTTATTATGAAAACATATTAACAAATAGATATATTGTAGTTTGTGGAAAGATGAAGATTTACGATGGAGAACTTCCAAATGATGGTTCTCATGGTTCAGTTGTTATAGCTAGATGTTTCACAAGAGATTTGAACGATCCACATGGAGTAGGTCTTTACGAAATAATGCGTGGAAACACAGCACTTTATACATATATAAATTCACTAAATGCACAGCAAGTTGAGGCGGAAATATTTCCGTTGCTTTTTGGTGCTCAAATTCAGAACGGATCTGCTTCATATAAGAGAGGTCCGAATATTGTTAATCCAAAGAATCCTGGATCAGATATTGATGTTATTAAAACATCTGGGAATGTTCAGCAAGGAGTTTTATATGCTGACAAGCAAAAAGAAAATATTGAAGATAACACAGGTATTAACAATATAGTAGCTGGAGCTGGTAGTGAAGATACTCTTGGATCTACTGTTATAATGAAAGAAGCTGCTTATAATAGATTAACTGCTCCAAGAAATTCAATGGTAGTTGCTCTTGAAAATGATGCTCATATTGCAAATACATGGATAATGCAAACATATTCAGTTGATAAAATATTTATGATTGATTCTGATGATCAATTAGCTGAGTTTGCAAAACAAAATCCAGATTATTTTATAGAGTCACAGGATGTCTTAGATGATTTTGGAGTTCCAGTTGGAATGGTTGCGGCTGCATCAAAAAATCTTAGACTTAACTTTGATTTCGATCAAGAAGGAAAAGTTATGGAGAATGTTGATACTCGTCAAATTTCAGCAAAGGGGTTATTTGATGAAATGAAGAATACTGGAAATATATCTGATTATATAGACTTCACTATAGATCCAGACTCAATGCTATTACCATCACTTGAAATACAGAAGCAAACATATATGGCATTATTCCCTGTTATTACAAATCAAATTACATTAATTTATTCAATGAGAAATAAAGATCCGGAAGGAGCTGCTTCTCAGTTAATGGCTTTAGAGAAAATGGTAGATATTCAGAATGGAGATATCTTTGATTATTTTTCAAAGGTTGAATATGATGCCATAATGTCAAAGCAACCATCCGAATCTCAAAGACAGATGGAAGAGGAACAAATGAGAATAGATGCAAAGAATATAGCTATGCAAAATAAGGCGAGTGGAGATGGAGGAAATTCCGGTATGATGCCATCAGGACAGAATATGGCAGCTGATGGAACTGATCCATTACAACCTCAAAACTCTAATGAAGTACCAAGACCACAAAGTTCTATGGGAGCTGCAGTAGATGGAAGTCTTGGATATGCTGCAAATAATTCAGGATTTTTTCCTAGCTAATAAATAAATTAAATATATGGATGAAGGAGATCAAGTACAACAAAGCTTAAATCAAAAAAAAATGTCATTAGCGGCTAGCGAGCATGCTCCAGTTATTATTGAGTTAATAAAAGACTGTATGGAGCAAAAAGGAATAGTAGCGAAGACGGAGTGGGAAACTATTGTTAACGCTATAACATTGGAAACACAGGGTACTATGCTGAGAAATATGGTCGATCTCTTAGAAAAAATTAGAAAAGAAGGTTTACACGAAAAAAAATAAAATTATGAAAGCAAGAGAAATCAAAAAAGAAAATTATAAGGTCCAAATTGGATATTCGGAAGAAGCTAAGAAGAAAAAACTGTTAAAGTTTATTTCAAAATCTGGCGACGAATTCGAAGTAAGCGCTGAGGAATTATCATCAATGATTATTGGTGGAGTAAACCAGGAAACATTAGAAGCCACTTTTGTAGAAGCAAATAAGATTAATGTTGTTGAAGTAGGAAGACAGCTAGAGTGTGTATTGGAGAATGATATGAAAAAAGGTGATAAGTTTAATTTGAATTATGTTCATCCGTATCCATTGGAATTCGCTGTAATAGAGGAAGTTATGGGAATTGCTAAGATAAATATGGATGTTCCAGCATTTACATTAACTAAAGAATATATTGAAGAGGCTAGGAAAAATATAAAACCAGAGCAGAAGAATTTTATAAAGAAGTTTTATGAGAGTTTTAAAAATTTAAATAAAAAGTAGTTTAATTAAATTAACCATCGTCACCGTCCACGATACGGGCGGATAACTATATGGGAAATACAAAAAAAACTCCAGAGGAGTTAAAAAAAGAGGCTGAAGCTAAGGAGTTAGCTGATGCAAATGAAAAAGTTGAAGCTGAAAAAAAGGCTGCAGCTGAAAGATTAAAAAATGATGAGGCTGAGAAATTAGCTGAAGCTGAAAAAGAAGCTGAGGTTAAAAGAAAAGCTGATGCTGAAAAAGCTAAGGACAGTGTAGTTTTAACAAATGTTCTTGGTAAAAAAGTATCAACAGATGATTATTTCTACAAAGGGATAATTCCTTCAGGATTCAAGGGAACTTGTGGTAAACCTGTTGATAGAGATGATTTAGTAGAATTATTTCATAAGGTTTTTAAACCTGAAGATAACATTCTATTTTACAAACAGTTAGATAAGGAGGTATATATAGTAATTATACCTATTAAGTTTTCAACTTCTGTTGGAGAACATAATGACTCCTTGGAAGGTGAATTCCAAAAACATGCTATTTCATTCTTAAATGAAGGAATGGTGAATCTTGATACCATGAGAAAGCGATTGGAACAAATAAAAAAACACGTTAATTATAGTGATAGATAATTTGCATGATACTCAAGAACATTGTATAATTAAATTAACCATCGTCACCGTCCACGATACGGGCGGATAACTATATGGGAAATGAAGATAAAATAGCAGAAGATAAAATAGCTGCTGAAAAAATAGAGACGGAGGCAAAAGAGGAAGCAGATCTTGATAAAGCTCTGCAAGAATCAATTGAATCTGTTAAAGATGGAAACGAGCTTGCACCAGAAGTGAAAGCTCCGGAGGAAACCATCATCCCTCCTACTGGACCAACTGGATCAGTTGAAACTGAACCAGCCCCAGACATATCAACTGGACCAACTGGACCAGACATTACTGGACCAACTGGATCGGGAGAAACTGGAGCAACCGGATACGAATTCCGTATTCCTAATAAGGGTAAATTCGAATCTGACGAGTCATTTGAAAAAAGAGTTCATCTTTTAGACTTAGTTAAGAAACGAAAACTTGCTACTACTCCTGAACAGAAGCAGTTGTTATCAGAAGAAATTAAGACGGCTAAGAGTCAAATTAAAAATCTTAATGGATCTGACAGGTTTACAAATCAATTGAATGAAAAAACAGTTGATGGAGAACCGAAAACAGAATTAACCGATGAGGAAAAGTTTTTGGAAGCTGACAAAGAACGCTTAAAGCAATTGGGTGGAGCTACAAAGGAAGATATCCAAGAAGTAGTCCAACAAGAGCGATTAGCAGCAGATATTAAGGACACCGTAAGTGCTTTTGTCGAAAGATATACTGAACTTAAAGATGATGAAGATGTTAGAGAAGTATTCTTCGATTTCGTTGATGCCAATTACAATTGGCGAGGAAAAGGCGGAACTGAGTTAATGACAGTATTGGAATTAGCTCGTGAGAATATGTTTAAACCATCTGAGTCTATTCAGGAAAGAGTATTAACTGGTGCAGGTGTTCAGGATAAAGTTAACGCAATGCAGTTTCCAGGTGGAACTGTAGCGAAGACTGAATATTCACCAGAGAAGCGCAAGTCCATAGATGAACTTGTAGCAACTGGAATGTCAGAGGAAAAAGCTGTTGAACTCATATCGGATGATGATGAATAAATAATCCTTTAAAAGACAACTTATATGGCAACCATAAAACAGGCGACCATAAAAAACACTAGAGAACTGCGTGATGAAAATAAAGCAACAGGAACAGTTATGACACTAGGAAATATCCTAGCTCAAACAGCTGGTCTTGCTGTAGATGCTGACAGTGGAACTGTCGTAGCTGACTTGTTAGGTATTTGTAACCAAACAATAACAGTAGCAGACGCACTAACTAGAGTTGAAGTTATTAGACCTTCAGACGAAGATACTTTTATCTTCCCTGTTACTAATAACTCAGATGCTACCCATAATGGGCAAGCTATGGTTTTAACAGATGCAACCGAGGTAAACAACACTGGAACTACCAGTGCAACTGGAATCGTACAGCAAGTCGAACCGTACGGAGAAGCTAGCGATAAACTTATTATCGGTAGATTTTTGACTTTATAATCAATTTAAAATAATACAACTATGTTAGGAACAATAAATGATTATGCGGTTATAGTAAATAATGTGTTAAAACACATTGCTCCAAAATGTTCTCCAACTGTAAGAAGTGAGTACCTAGACTTTATGTATAAAGTTCCAGGTGCTGAGAGAACTTACACTGATGTTGGTGTTACTGGACTTGGTATGGCTCAAATAATCCCAGATGGTGGTATCGGTGCTTCTGATGCCCCAATTCAAGGTTATTCAAAAAATTACGTTCAAATGCACTTTACTAAAAAAGTACGTTTGACTTTCCAAAGTAATTTCTTCTTATTCGAAGGAGCAGCTGCTAAAATTAAAGGCACTGTGAAAAAGAAAGTTTTAGATGGAAAAAATGCGATTGAACATGCTAAGAATTACTTAGCTCAATCGTTATTGGCTCAAGGATTTGATACTTCATTCACTTGGACACCAATTAATTCAGTGGGTACTTCAACTCCTGTTTCAACTATTGGTGCTGATGCTGTTGAGTATTGGTCTCAAGCTCATCCTCGTGAAGACGGTGGAGCAGCTTGGTCAAATGTTATAGTTGATGGTGCTACAAGTTCACCTCAATTTACTTACACATCTCTATTAGCTGCTCGTAGATTACATTCAGATAAGAAAGATGGTAGAGGACATCCACTTGTTTCCGATTTAGATACTTTAGTATGTAGAAAAGGATCAACAACTGCTCAATATGCCAAAACTATTAAAGGCACAATTGATAAGGGGTTGGCTCCACAACAAACTAATATGTTTAATAACGCTCCAGCAACTGATACATTTAAAGTTGTTGAGTTATCTCCATACCAGAATTTGGCTATGGACGGATTAATGTGGGGAATGTTCGATTCAACTATGATGAACGAAGATTATGGATTTAAATATATTGAAGCTTTAGCAACTCGTGCTGAACCAGCAGTAATTGACTTGCTAGGTAATCAGGACTTGGTACTAAACTTTAATTCCTTAGCTGTTATGGGTGCTTCTGACCTTCGTGGTTGGATGTGGTCTGATGGTGACGGTGCTACTGTTTAATCTAGTCTATCTATTGAGCTCCCAAGAAGTTGGGAGTTCAAATAGACAGAGTAATAAATTAATAATAAAAAATATATGCAAAATGATGCTCACTCAAAAAAAATAGCTGCTGCTGTAACTGCTCTAATTGGAACAACAGAGATAGTGGCTGCACAAGATGATGCCTATATCTACATCCATGAACTTATTGGTGATTTATCTGGTGCTGGTAATTTAATTATAAAATGCGGTACAAGAACAGTTGCTTCATTTACATTAGATGCTGGTCAAGGTATTACAGAGCAAGATGAACCAGGAATGGATGGTGTATCAAGATTTGAATGTAGACCAGGTGAAGCTTTTTCACTTGAAGTAACTGGTGGAACATTTAATGGTGCTATCGATTACAGCTTTAGATACTAATCTTAAAAATATGGATGAGTTTACAAACGAACAAAACGATCAACTTAAAACTTGGGTTGAACACAGAGATGAGATTTTGTCTGAGATTTCTAATTTAAGGTCTGAAGAAGCTAGTCTTAGAAATATTAATAAAGAATTAGCTGTTTCTAGTGCTGATATTGAATCTAGGATGCTTGTAATTCAAGGTAGAATCCAGGAATTAGAAGTAAAAGAAAGTGAAAGACCAGCATTGATATCAAAAGAGATTGCGTTTCTTGAATCTAAAAAATCAACTATCGAAAGTGAAATTACTATATTAGGTAAGTTAATTGATGTTTTAACACCACAAAAAATTTCATTAGAATCTGATATTGAAAAAGCATTGGCAACATTTGAAGTTGTTAAAGGTGAAGCTCTTTTGTTAAATAAAATTGTGGATAATGTTACAACTGTTAGTAAGAGTAATGAAAATAAGATTAATTTACTTGTATCTAATTTAGCTACAAGTCTTGAAGAAATTATTGAAGTTAATAAAAAGAATGTTAAAGAAACTAATATTGTTATAGATAAATTACCAAGAATATTAATGGAACTTCAGAAACGTGGATTAATAAAACATAGACAATCTATTATAAAAAATAATACTTAAAATATATGGGATATTTAGCAAATCAAATTGGAGATCCGTACAACTTAGGATGGTTTGCAACGCCAGAAGCTCTTCGAGCTGCTTATCCTGTCGGAGATGATGGATATTGGGTTATTGTAGGTTCAACTGATTCAGTATGGACTTGGGATGCTGATACGTCAGATTGGGTTGATACTAAAGTAATTGGTCCAATAGGACCAACTGGATATACTGGTCCTACAGGCGCTACTGGATATACAGGATATTCTGGTGCTGATTCAAATGTCACTGGTCCTACGGGCTATACTGGTCCAACAGGTTATACCGGTTATACTGGTGCTGGTAACTTTACAGGATATACAGGACCAACTGGTTATACTGGTCCAATAGGTCCAACTGGAGCTACTGGATATACAGGAGACGATGGTCCAACTGGATATACTGGATACACTGGTCCAGGTAATTTTACAGGATATACAGGATATACTGGATATACAGGAGACGATGGTCCAACTGGATATACTGGATACACTGGTCCAGGTAATTTTACAGGATATACAGGATATACTGGATATACAGGAGACGATGG
>Ga0222685_1000408_pt1 | contig 10486 bp, 11 predicted proteins | sample AntAcemetage1077_FD_179836 | JGI IMG/M metagenome (GOLD analysis project Ga0222685, IMG submission 179836) | Saline water microbial communities from Ace Lake, Antarctica - #1077 | ecosystem: Environmental > Aquatic > Non-marine Saline and Alkaline > Saline | place: Antarctica: Ace Lake...
GAACAGAAGATAATTGGAAAAGAGCAACCTTATGGAATAGAGTAAAAGGATTAGTTCCAGAAACAATGAAACAAATGGAATTCAAAATAAACGGAGCATTCAACAAATCATGCCCAGCTGTTGGAACATTAGATGGAACTCAATTCAAAGTATTATCAGATGAAAAGATAAACTTTAGTGAAATGGCAAATGATATATTAGCTGACAATATTTGCACCTTTGAAGAAATCCCTACATTTGAACAACCAAAAGATTTTCCAGTAATGATTTTCAAAGCACAAGTTGTAAGAACAACAGTAACCAAAGACGAAAAAATGAACAATCCAGTTGAATTAAGAATGATTGCTGAAACAATAGACGATGTTCTAAAAGCAGATAATATTGAAAATCAAACAATATGGTGTGATGTAGATGTTCCACTTGAATTTGGTGAAGGAGACATTGTTTGGTGTGTTGGACAAAAATATGTTAAACAAACTGGAGATTTTTCACTTAAAGGATTTGGATTCTTTATTGAAAAATCAGCATTTCCAAAAAACAAACCAGCACCAATAACAGAAGAAAACTCAAAAGCAGTTGAAGAAAAAGTAGATAAACCAGAAGAATGGGGAGGTGAAGAAGATGGAAACAAACCAACCTTGGCCACAACAAGTCAAACCAAACTCACAACCACAACAATCCCTCCAACCGAAGAGTGAAGGAATAAATCCGTTAAAAAATCAAGCAATTTCCAAAAAAACAATGGAGTCAACCATAAGTGGTAATGAAGTAAAAACAATACTTATTTATGGTGACTCAAAAACGGGAAAAACAATGGCATATTGCAGTTTAATAGGCGAAAAAATAAAAGAAAATCCTGAAACACAATTTTACATTATAAGCACAGACAAAGGATTAAGACCAACATTGAATTATTATTTTAATAATTCACCGCCAGAAAGCAATATACACATTTATGATTCTCCTGATGCACGAACTGTGTTAAATTCAACGGAAGAAATACAAAAAAAAGCAAAACCAATTGACTGGATAATTATAGACTTAATTAGCGACTTATGGGAATTTGCACAAGACGAATATATTAACCAAACCAAACAAGGAGACAAAGTGATAGACTATATTATAGATGCGTCTAAAGACCCTAAAAAATTTGGATTGTTTGAATCAGTAAAATGGCAATATATAAAAAGAATTGACCATGCAGTTTCAAGAAATTTAATAACAAGTTCTATATGCAATATTTTTGGAATATGTTCAGAAAAAGATGTTGGAGTAGAAGAAAAAATTTCTGGGGGAATAACTGAATTTAGTAATATGTATAAAAAAGTTGGAAAAAGACCCTCTGGACAAAAGCAGTTACAACACAAGTTTAATACAATAATATACTTAAAGTATGTTCCAGCAACAGACAAACGCTATTGCATTATTGTAGGCAATAGAGGAAAAGATAATTTATACAAAAAAATAGATTTTGAAAAAAATTGGTATGAAAAAGTAAAAAATGAATTTTAGAGATAAAAAGTAAAAAAATAAAAATGGAGGAGAAAAGAAATGAGATTTGAAACAGAAGCACAGCTTTTATTGGATTTCTTCAACAAAATAAGAGGAGAAGAATATTCAATCAACATTGACAATCAAGGGTGGCACATAACATGTCTTGATATGAATGTGTTATTCACAGATGCACATTTGAAACCTGAAGTATTTAGTGTATATCCAAAGCTAGACAAAATTGAAACATTCACAATCAACAATAGCTCAAAACTACTAAGTTTTCTTAATAGATTCAAAGGAAAAATTGCAATAGAATTTAGTGGAAAAAACATTGTTATTGCAACAGATAAAAGACAGGCAAATATAACTTTAGGAAGAGAACCATTAGATGGCGAACTTAAAATGCCAGAAAAAGTCAACTATGATAAAGTATTCAAAATAAAAACTGACATGATATTAGAAGCAATCAAAAATTCTGATTTATTGAAAAACCCAGTATTTTATTTTGAAGTAAAAGATGACTTGTTTTCAATTACAACAAAAACCGCAACAGATTCGTTTGTAGAAAAAGAAACAATAGACTTTGAAGATGCATTGTCAATATTTGGTGATGGAATAAAAGAAATATTCAGCAACTTATCTGGTGAAGTCCAAGTTGGGTTTGAAAACAACTTTCCTTTAATTGTAAAATATGCAGACAAGTATTCAACAGTCCTATATGTTCTTGCACCAATAACAGAAAATAAGTAGGTGAAATCATGGAAAATGGAATATGGAATGAGATATATCGTCCAAAAAAACTAGAAGATGTTATCAATTTACCAAAACAAATCCCTGAGTTGGTAAATGATAATCTTCCTCACCTTCTTTTTGTAGGAACGGCTGGAACAGGCAAAACAACAACAGCAAGAATAATAATAAAACAACTTGGAGCAGAAAGTCTAGAATTAAATGCAAGTGATGAAAGAGGAATTGCTGTAATAAGAGATAAAGTAAAATCATTTGCTGGAACAATGTCTTTCAACAACAAATTCAAAATTGTTTTCTTAGATGAAATAGATGGCTTAACACCAGATGCACAACAATCTCTCAGAAACATAATTGAAAAATACAATAAGCATTGTCGCTTTATTGGAAGTGCAAACTTCATCAATAAATTAATTGAACCAATAAGGAGTAGATTTTGTATTGTAGAATTTGGAGATGCTGATAAAGACCAAATCCACAAAAGATGCACACATATATTAGAAGATAGAAAAGTGTTGTATCAACCACTTGCACTTGCAACAGTTGTCAGCAAATGTTATCCTGACATAAGAAAAACCATCAATACAATGCAACTTTCAGTAGTAAATGGAAAGTTAAGTAAAGAAAATTTGAAGATTTCAAGTGATAATTCAAGAAGAATATATAACCTAATCAAAGAAAATAACTTTGGAGAAATAAGAAACTTGTTAGTGAAAGGTAATCTTGATGTTGATTTCCTAATTCAAGATATAGAAGAATTCATTTACATAGATGAAGCCTTTGATTGGGAAAAGAAAAGAAAGGCATTACTTTTGATTTGTGAATCAAATCGTGCTATGTATAATGTAGTGATAAAAAGAATTGAATTTGAGTTTTTAGCATTGAATTTGATTGGGGTGTTGAAATGAGTGAAGGAAAAGTTTTTGTTTATAATTGTGTTCAGTGCGGAATAAGATTTGAAAGAAAGTATGGGCATAAATACAAATTTTGTTCAAGAGAATGTTTTTATAATAATAGAAGAGATTTTCCACTTACTAAAAAATCAGCCAAACCTTTAAATGCTTGTGTAATATGTAGAAAAAAAACAACAAACAAATCATTTTGTTCACATGAATGTGAAAACAATATTAGTAAAAACCCAGAATTTTTAAAAAAAATATCACAAATGAGAATGAGAACAAGAAAAATAAATAACATGCTCTTATATAAAAAATCACCACAAACTACCGAACAAATGGATAAACTAATAGAAAATAATGAGTATGGAGATATGTTCACTAAAGAATTAAGGGAACAAATAAGAGAAAAATTTAATAGATGTTGTTTTTTCTGTGGAAAATCAGAAGAAGAATATGGAAAAAGAATGGATGTTCATCATGTAGATTCCAATAAAAAAAATAATAGTGTCAATAATCTTGTTCCTCTTTGTTATCCTTGCCACACAAGAGTTACATTTCCAAGAAGTAAAAGAATAAGATGGATGAAAATACTTAAAGAAATGATAGAAGATTTTGTAAGAGGTGTTAATGTTGATAGATGTCCTCAATAATTTACTTTGCATAAGAGACAAAGAGAAATGGAATAATGAAAAAAACATTAGTTTATACTTCATAATCAATTACCTTTCCTATACTAATAATAACAATATTGTGGCTAGGAAATTTAATGCCTTCTTATACAAAATCAAAGAAAAACACATTAAGGATGCCTTATATCTTAGTGTAGTTAAATCATCTGGTAAGTTCTATTGGAATAGGTCGTATGTCAAGAAGATAAAAGAGATAGATATTCCTGATTTGAAAGCAAAAGCGAAGAAATATTTTAATTGGAGTGAAAAAGAATGGAAAGAAAATCAATTTCTCATATTGAATGAAAAGATTTTTTATTGTGATTTCTTTAATGTTGAAAATAAAGAAAGAAAAGTGTTAGGATTAAAACCGATTAAAGCAAATAGAATTAATAAACCAACACCAAAACCAAAAACAGAATCAAATTTGGAGGCATGGTTATGAGATGTTTAAGATGTAAGAGGCCTATCAAAGCACTTGAAAGTGTTGAAAGAGGATATGGACTAATATGTTATAAAAAATTTCTAGAAGAAAATCAAACAACATTGGAGGAATTTATGTGAAAATTCTTAATTTGTATGCTGGAATTGGAGGTAACAGAAAGTTGTGGGGTAATGAACACGAAATAACTGCTATTGAAAATAATAAGCAGATTGCTAGAATTTATCAAGAATTTTTTCCTGATGATATAGTTCTTATAACTGATGCTCATGATTATTTATTAAATTATTTTAAGGGATATGATTTTATTTGGTCAAGCCCACCTTGTCCTTCTCATTCAAGAATTAGAAGGTTTTTAGCAGTTGAAATAGGACAAAATAAACCAGTTTATCCTGATATGAAATTGTATGAAGAAATAGTTTTTTTAAAAAGTTATTTTGAAGGCAAATGGGTTGTAGAAAATGTTATTGGGTTTTATGAACCTTTGATTAAGCCATTTGAAGTTGCTAGTCATTATATTTGGTCTAATGTTTTTATTGATAACATTTCTTTTATTGGTTCAAGACAACATAATTCTAAAATTAGTGAATTAGAAGATAGAAAGGGATTTGATTTGACCCATTTAAATGTCATTGGAATTGAAAAGGAATTGTTATTGAGAAATTGTGTTGAACCAGAATTAGGTAAACATATTTTTGATTGTGTTTTTAAAGATAATAAAACTCAAATTGATTTGGAGGAGTTTATGTGATTAGAACACCTGAATTAGTTGAAGTATACTGCCCTAAATGCGACAAAAAAAGTGAGGCATTATGGTTTCCTCGTTTTTCTCAGTCGTATCAGATTACTGGAACAACTGGGATTGCTAGTTATAGGAATGATGTTAAAAAAGAGAGAATTGAAGGAAAATGTGAATGTGGTTATAAGTTTAAATTAAAGGATTTGGATTGAAATGAAAAAACAAAAAGTATTTAGATTTAAAAAAGGGGAAGATTATTCTTCTGAAGATATTGATGAGTTTATAGAAAATAATATAACAGACTTTGTCAATGAAAATAGAATATGGGTTATAACAGAAAACTTTAAAGTTAAAGTTATTTTGGAGAGTAAAAAATGAATAAATTTGAGTTATTTAATGAAGATTGTTTAAAGAAATTAAAGGATTTGTCTGATGAAAGCATTGATTTAGTTTTGTCTGACCCCCCTTATGGTTTGGAGTTTATGGGCAAGGATTGGGATAAATTTAGTAAAATTGAATCCAATAAGAAAAGATGGGAAGGAAAACGTAAAGGAAAAATGATTGAAGGAATTGAACTTGAAGGAACTGGATTTAAAACATTACCCTCTTTTAATTTTTCAAATAATTTAAAATGTAAAGTTTGTGGGCATTATCAGTTTTCTGGAACGCCCTGCAAATGTGAAAAACCTGAATGGGAACAAAGAACAAACCCTCATCTTGAAGGATACCAAAATTTTACAACACAATGGGCTTCTGCGGTTTTGCCTAAAATGAAGGCGGGAAGTTTTTTGGTTTTTACTATGTCTCCTCGTCAAGATTTATTATGGCGTTGTTTGGCTGGATTAGAGAAAGCTGGTTTTGAGTTAAAGCATTCTGGTTTGTTTTGGTTGTATCATACAGGTTTTCCTAAGGCAAGTGATGTTTCAAAAGGAATAGATAAAAGGAATAACAGAACACAAGAAACCTATATTCCTTTTGGAAGATATTTAAAGGAAAAGAGAAATGAAAAAGGATTATCAATGAATCAAATTGATTCTATGCTTGGAACTAATACTGCTTATTCTTGGTGGGAAGGTAGAAAAGCAGGAATACAGTTGCCTTCTAAGGATTTTTATTTAAAATTAAAAAGCATTTTGGATTTGGATAATAGATTTGATGAGTTAATTGAAAGAACTGAAGCTGAAAGAAAAATAGTTGGAAAGAGTAATACAGGTTATAGTGAAATAATGGGAAGTAAAGTAGAAGGTAAAGGAAATGGATTAGGAAATGAAGTTTTGAAGTATGATATTACAGAACCTAATTTAGAAGATGCTAAGAGGTGGAGTGGTTTTAAGTCTTTTTCTTTGAAACCCGCTGTTGAATGCATTGTTGTTGCACAAAAACCTAAGTCAGAGAAAACTATTGTTGGTCAGGTTTTAGATAATGGTTGTGGTGCAGTGAATATTGAATCATGTAGGATTCCAACAGATGAAACTGGTTTAATTAAAGGAGGTTGTAAATTTAAATCTGGGCATTTTGATAATTCTGAAAACACTATGGATTCTGAATATAGTAATGATTCAAGGTTTCCTGCTAATCTATTAGTTTCTGAAAAAAATGTTTTATCTAAAAATAGTTGTATGTATGATTTAAATGCTTGGGCTTTGAAGAGGAATATTACTTTGACTGAGGATTCTGCTTTTTTTGATGTAGCTAAGCCTTCTAAGAAAGAAAAAAATTTAGGATTAGATAAGGTTGTTCCAGAGAAAGTTAATGATGGTAGAAAAGCTTTTGTTGACAATGCTTTTCAAAGAGGAGAAACTTTAAGAAAAAATGTTCATCCTACTACAAAACCTGTTAAGTTGTTTTGTTATTTGAGTGAATTGTTTTGTCAGCCTAATGGAGTTGTATTAGATTGTTTTATGGGCAGTGGAACAACTGGAGTAGCTTGTGCTAAAATGAATAAGCATTTTATTGGAATAGAATTAAACAAAGAATACTTTGAGATTGCAGAAAAAAGAATTACAGAAGCTTCTAAACAAATTAAGTTAGGGGAATAAAATGCCTGAAGAACTAATATTAGATTATACTCCACATAAAGCACAAAAACAATTCCACGAATGCAATACAAGATTTAAAGCCTTTGTAGGCGGAATTGGTTGTTTTGAAGGAAATACTTTAATTCAAACAAGTAAAGGTTATAAGAAAATTAAAGATATTAATAAAGGAGATTTTGTTTTATCTTTTAATGAATTAACTGGTTTATTGGTTTTTAGTAGAATTAAAGATAAGTTTATATATTCGTCTACACACACTAGTATAAGAGTTATTAGTTTAAAACTTAAAAATACTGAAATAATTTGCACTGAGAATCATGAATTTTATTATAGAAAAAAATGGATTACAGCCATTGAACTTGGAAAACGAGCAATGGAAAGAAATTCCAGAAACAAACAAAAGATACTGGATAAGCAATTTAGGGCGAATAAAAACAAAAAACTACAAAAACAGCAAACAAGAAAGAATAATGAAACCAGCTCCAGATCCATGCGGTTATTTGAAAACAATGATTTTAATAAACAAAAAATATCAAATAGTAAAAATTCATCGGTTAGTGTGCCTTGCTTTTATTCAGAATCCATTAAACAAACCAGAAGTAAACCACAAGGACAGCCAAAAATTAAACAACAAAGCAGAAAATTTAGAGTGGACAACTCATCAAGAGAATATGGCTCATGCAATGAAGAACGGAAGACTATTTATTGCAAGAGGAGAAGAACATGCAAATTCAATATTGACAGAAGAGAAAGTCAGGCAAATAAGAATGAAATTCAAACCAAAGATTTATACAAGAAAAATGTTAGCCAAAGAGTTTGGAGTATCAACAGCAACAATCAAAGACGTGCTTTACAGAACTTGGAAGCATGTCAAATAAAACTTTCTGACATTATTGGATTTGAATTTTATAATAAACCAATTAAATTATATGATTTAAGTGTAAATAATACATTTACTTATCTTGTTTCTGAAAACAATTTTATTGTTCATAATTCAGGAAAAACTTTAGGAGGAGCAATAGAAGCAATTAGATACATGATTGAAAACCCAGGAAGCGGAGGAATAATAGTAGCACCAAATTATCCAATGATGATTACGTCTACTTTACCGACTTTTTTTGAAAAACTTCCTTCAATGCTAATTCAAGACATTCATAAAGGAGAAAGAAAAATTACTTTAAAGAATGGTTCTTGGTGTTTTTATCGTTCAGCAGAAGATCCAGATACTTTAAGAGGCCCAAATTTGTCTTGGTTTTGGCCTGATGAAGCCAGTTTAATGCCTGGGAAAGCTTTTGAAATTTTATTAGGAAGAATTAGAGATGAAAGATTTCCTTGCAGAGGCTGGGTTACTACGACTCCTAAAGGTTTTAATTGGGTTTACGAAAAGTTTGTTAAAAAGAAATCAAACAAGTATGAGTTAATTCATTGTTCTTCTAGAAATAATCCTTATTTGTCTAAAGATTTTATTGAATCTTTGCAAGAAGATTATTCTGGTGCTTTTGCTAGACAAGAAATTGAAGGAGATTTTGTTGCAATGGAAGGTGCTGTTTATTCTATGTTTTCTAGATTAAAGCATGTTTTGAATCCTAAAGATTGTAAAAAGAAAGTTTTTAAGTCTGTTATTTATGGAGTTGATTGGGGATTTACTAATCCTTCTGTTATTTTGGCTATTGGATTGGATTCAGATAATAGAGCTTATATTTTAGAAGAGTTTTATCAACGTAGAGTTATGATTGAGGATTTAGTTAAAGCAGCTAAAGGAATGAAAGAAAAGTATGGTGATGGAGTATTTTATGCTGATCCAAGTGAGCCTCAGTTTATTATGGCTTTTAATAATGCAGGTTTATCGTGTGTTGGGGCAAAGAACGATATTATGGCTGGAATAAATAAAGTCGGTTCAATGCTTGAAGAAAAAGGCGATGGTAAGCCTGCTTTGTTTGTTGATGCATCTTGTGTGAATACTATAATGGAGTTTGAAAATTATTGTTATCCTGATGTAAAAGAAGGGCGACCTGATTTAGATAAGCCTTTGAAGATTCATGACCACGCAATGGATTGCTGTAAATATGCGTTGTTGTCTTTGAATGCAAGTAGTTTTGCTGTTTTGGATGAGTTAGGAGAATTGTTTGATTCAGAGTAAAGCAAACCTTTTTAATTCAGTGACGAAGTAATTGTAATGTTGCCGCCTCCTGTTTAAGGCTAGGGGGAATTTTAACTTCAGAGGGAATTTGCTTGCAGACGTGCAAGAGTCAATGCATTGACGTTTCCTTCTATATTATGTTTATGAGCTGGAAAATCCCTTTTTTGGGAAGAGAAATAGTTAAGTCTAATGACTTAAATAAAGTAAACAAAAGATTGGAAGAATTAGAAAATGATTCTGTTGTTAGACCAATTCAAGAAGCTTATTCTTTAATGCATCAAGATGGTGGATTAGTTCCTTTATATACTACTGATATTACTAAAAGAGAAATGCAAGATTTAGCAAGAATTAGTTCTGTTTATCGCCAAGTTGTTTCTTCTTTACAATGGGAGTTGTTTCGTAGAGGTGCAGAATTTAAACCTAATTTTGTAAGAAAATGTACTAATGTAAAATGTGAAAGAGAATTTGATTCTGATTTTGAAGTTTGTCCTGATTGTAAAAGTAAAACAAGAGAACCTGATTTTACTGGAGTTGCTGCTGCAAGAAATAAATTTAAGAGAGTTAATGATAATGGAGATTCTTTAATTGATGTTTTTAAGCAATTAGAATTTGATTTTGATACTGTTGATGATACTTATTTGTGTATTTCTAAAAATTATGAATATAATGCTTCAGGAGAAATAATTACAAGTTCAGTTAATGAAATGTTTAGAATTAAACCTGATATAATTCATATTATTGCTGACAAGAAATTAAGAATGGGAAGAAACGAAGCAGGTAAAAGAGTTTTTATGTGTCCTGTTCATAGAAATAAAGTTTTAATTGAAAAAACAGTTTGTCATTGTGGAAACAAAGCTTATCCTGCGTATTATAAAACTATTGGAGAAACTGGAGAAGAATCAATTTATTATATGGATAAAGAAATCATTCATAACTCTAAATTTAATCCAAGTTTAGTTTATGGTTTTCCTCCTTTTTTGTCTTTGTATCAGAAAGTTATGATTGAATTAAACATGGATTGGTATGTTAAAAAATCTTATGAAAAAGGCAGAGGCCCGAATACTTGGACTTTTGTAAAAACTGCTAATACTGAAGGCTTAAAGACTATGATTGAATATTATATGGATAAACTTAAATTAAATCCTCATTTTAATATGCCTATTGGAATTCCAACTGATACTGCTGGCCAGTTTGTTCAGCAAGTTAAATTACTTGATTCAATGCAAGAAATGCAAGCAGTTGAATATAGAAATGCAATTAAAAGAGAAATTGGAGCTTTGTTTGGAGTCATGCCTTTATTTCAGGGAGACATGAGTACTGG
>Ga0222685_1000419_pt1 | contig 10306 bp, 11 predicted proteins | sample AntAcemetage1077_FD_179836 | JGI IMG/M metagenome (GOLD analysis project Ga0222685, IMG submission 179836) | Saline water microbial communities from Ace Lake, Antarctica - #1077 | ecosystem: Environmental > Aquatic > Non-marine Saline and Alkaline > Saline | place: Antarctica: Ace Lake...
AACTCGTGGTAGAGGGCAACACTGCAAGATTTTTTATGGTCGATAGTGATGGTGCTACAGATGATAAAATAATCAGACAATCTTGTGATGCTGGTGTTTTAAAATGGAGAAGTCTAAATGATGACACTACCACAAGAAAAGACAATATATTGTCAATGGATTTGGGTACAGGTTTTGTAGGTATAAACAATGCTGCGCCTGATGAAGCGTTGGATGTTACAGGCAACATTACACTTTCGGGTGATATAATTATTGGTACGTCAACAGCCGATACTTATACGCTCGGCGAAGAGTTTCAAGCGTTTACAACAGGTACTAATGTTGGGTGGGCAGCTAATCCGGCAACAGAAAATATTTATTACAAAAAAACAGGAAAAACAGTTCTTGTGAGTGTCAATATTGAGGGCACGAGTGATAGCGATGCCTCTAAAGGCGCAAAGGTTACAATAACAATGCCGTTCGCCAAAGACGCAAACTGGCGGCAAGGTGTATCGGCAAGAACAGCAGACAACGGCGCTGCTGACGATGCTTTTCCTGGTAAAGTTATATGGGTTACGTCAACAGTATTACGAGTGTATAGAACGTTTGCTAATAGCGGGTGGACTAATGCGAACAAGAAAGAAGTTGAATTTAGTTTTACCTATCAATCAGCATAAATTTAATTTTAACATAGGGGAATATAATGGCTGTACTTTATCCAGAAGGTTTGACAAAACCTACAGAGCGTTTACGAGACTGGAAAGAATGGGTTAATAATTTGAATGAAGGTGTTGAAGATTTTACACCTTATACCGATGCGGCTTTCAAAGATTATGTTGAGGAACTTGGTGTTGTGCTGTTAAAAGGCCAATACGGCCGCGACCGTGAAGCTTCACGAGCAAAAACAACAAGGGCACTACCTAAAAAAGATATTGATGAACCAGATGCATAGTGTTTGGTTTTGGTTGTATTTTAAGTTATATAATAGAATTAGTGTGAATTATTCACAAAACAAAAAAACCTATTTTTAAGGAGTTTATGATGGCAGAAGAACAAAAGAAAGTAAGTGTTAAGGAAGTATTGTATGATTTAAATATAGCGGTTAAAGGCGCTGTTAATCAATACGAGCAAGTAATCGTAACACTGATGAGTGCCAACGAAAATCTTAGTAAGCAGCTCGAAGAAGCTAAAGCAGAGCCTGAAGTGAGCGTTCCAGTAGCAGAATAGGGTGTTATGCAAGCAGTCGCATGGTTGTGGGAATTTGGTGATGGAACAATAAGTAATCTTGAAAATCCAGGTATACACCTATATCGTATGCCTGGACTATATAGTATTACATTGCACGTCTGGGATGATGCTGGCACCGAAACCATAGAAACGAAAGATGCTTATGTAGCTGCTACGACATTCAATGATAGCGGAGGCTATAACGTGAGTCGGACAAATAAATGTTTTAGGTATGGGTTCAATTCAGAGCAAGGCGTTAACATCTCGGAATGTTCTGGTGATGATTGGATTTACCCTGAAGCTCATCATGGCCCTTTGTTGATATACGATGAAAATGAGCAGCCTAGATTGATATGCTGGAGTTTTAGTGATGGATTGCCTTATGAAATAGCTACTGCCGATGGTGCTACTGGTCTGAATATGACACAGGTTTGGAAAGATAAAGTCGGTGTTGACGGTACTGGTGGGACAGATCTAATACCAGTTGTTGGATTTGGCGCTGCTACGGGTACGCACGAGCGATTCTTCATTCAGAATAATAGTGAAAACATATATACTCGACCTATAGATGAAGATAAAAGGGATGATTCGGGCTACGATGCTAACGGATATCCTGACGATTTGACGATTGATTGCGCTGTCTATGTAGATGGCGAACCGGATGACGCGAGTGTAGAGGCTAAGAATATTGCTTTGCCTAAGCATGAAGTCGTTTATGACCGGAAGGTAGAGGGGCACCAGTTACAGTTAATAATTACTGCTAACAAAGCTCCATTCCAGATCACTGGGAAAATACAAAATTTAATTTCAAAAGATCAATTAGATACTCCGACAGATAGGGTTATGAGTGAGGGTACTTGGCAGGAAAATCTGCAAGCTCCGACTCTTTGGCTGTCTCGCGGGCCAACGCTACTTCTTGATCGTGCGGCTGGGTCTTCAATTGACGGTACGGTTACGGCAACCACGGGTCCAGATGCGTCAACAACTTCAGCAATGACAATTACAACAGATATAGATCTCGGTAATAGTGTCGCCGCTTCTGGTGAGTTTTTGATATGGCATAAAACAGGTTATACAATTACGGGTGTAACTCTTACGGAAGTTAGCAATAATGGGACGTGGTTTTTGAGTTATTCAGATACCGTTCCTGCAAGCATAGTGCTTGGTGCTGGTGATGTTTTTGACGTTCGCATTTACTCTTCAGCTCTCGATGCCGATACTCGTACATATTTGTACAATGATGTGATTAGCAATTTTGGTAAAAACTTACTTCCTCAGTGGGTGTAAAGTGAGCAGAAAAACTAATATAGATAATTTGATGAGGGACGATCCTCGCGCTTCGACTGATGATAGGTTCTCGCGTATTGGCAGAACGATAGAGCAGTTGTGGTATAAGGTTTTGAGGCTTGAAGAAGATAATGCGACTTATCGCGATCTTTTAGCGCAGAATGGAAAAAGTTTAAGCTCAGAGGAAATTGTAAATTTAATAACAAAGAGAACGAATGATAATGAAGAACAGTCAATGTCAAGGCGGGTTGTATGAGTAAAGGTGAAAACATAGTAAGAGTTGATCTGGCCTCATCTTTGACAACTTTGTATAAAGTCCCAAAAGGCAAAAGGGCTGAAGTCACGAGTATTCGTGCGGTGAATCGGTCTACGGCTGATTGTGTGATTTACATTTATTTTGTCGGTAGTAGTGGCACTGCTGGAGATGCCAACGCGTTTTGGTATAAGATGCCAATGCCAGCTGATAAACAAGTTCTGGTTGAAGATACCTTTGCCGTAGTGGGATTAGAAGATTCAACAATTCAGGCTTACACAACGGGAAGTATTACTCTTCATATTGATGGCTTGGAGGTACAAGCATGATCCAGTATTTTCCAACAGATGATAAATTGGTTGCAGTTGGTCCCGATGGATCGGATGAAGATGCAAGATTAAATAATAGATCAGAGCTTCTAACGCAATCTCCTCGTAGCCAAGAGCTTTTGGAAGAGTTGGTGCGGTTGATCAAAATACAAAACGATATGATAAACGAGATGGTTTCATAACCAGGAGGAAATATGTTTTTACATGGCTCGAAGTCGAATTTACTGGCTGATGTTAATAGTGAGAATCGCTTAAAGGTACAAGCTGTTACTGAAGATGTTCAACATCACACCAATGAGAATTACAATAAGTGTTTTAGCATTGTGTCTAGCGTTACTCCAACTGGTGCTGGTGACTGTTTCCTTTATTTAAAGAATACGGGGGATAAGCCAGTCGTTATTACTGCGTTTAGGCTTCACTGCGCTTCTGATGAAGAAATGATAGTTAAGCTTGGTGATACAGGAACTTCTTCTGGTGGAACTGACAATACTCCTGGAAATAGAACCGCTGGTTCTGGAGAGACTCTTGATGCTACAGTAGAAGCCGGGGCTGACATCACTGGTCTGTCTGGAGGGTATTCTGTTGATAGTATTTTTGTAAAAGGTGGAGACGATTCTCACAAGGACGAAATTATTAGTGGTCTAAATATCCCAAAGAACCAAACGCTGACGCTATACGCAACTACTGGAACGGCAGCATTAACTGTAACAGTTTCACTATATGAGGAACAATAGTAATGCCAGGAAAGCAATTGCTTGTAGGCCGTAATAATGAGTTTGCCGATGTGGATGTAGGGTGTGGGGATTCTCAGGCTTTAGTTGTCGCAACTCGTCCGCTGAAATGTTACAATAGTTCTTTTAAGTTTTTTGTAGATGACGTTTATGGCTCTGCTATGAATCAAAACTTTGACTTCGGAGCTACCCCTGTACCTATTCATGACGGAACTGATTCTGCACTGTGGACTGGATCTGCAATTGCAGGGACTTGGGACTTCGCTTCTACGGCTGAGGCTCATACTGGGACTAAGAGTGTTGACGCTACAGCGACTCTTGATGGTGATGTCGCTCAGTTTGCAAGAGGAAGTGATCTTGTTACGACCAATTATGCTGCAATAACTGGGTGGATTTACATTACTCGATGGGAAAACAAGGGCACTAAGCACGTCGAGCTTGAGTTGTGGTATACCGGAACTGGGACTACAGTCGGACTGGTCGTAGATATTGACAACTATATAAACACCTCAGATCTTTTGGTTTGGCAAAAATTTACGATTCCGCTTCAAGATATGGGCGTTGGCACCGAGACTATAGATGCAATAAGAGTTACTAATGTTGATATTGGTCAAGGAAAGTCTTCTCTGTTTTATCTTGACGATATGCAAGTCGAAGAAAACGGGTCTCTTGGTACTTACAATTTAACTCCCGATACAGGGATGACGCTGATTGTTGATAAGATTCGGTTTACTATGGTTGATGCCTATGCTGGAACCGTGGCTGACGGGACGATGCAGGGGATTCCATACGATTCTTTTCTTGGAGTTGCAGAGCTAATCAATGGGCTTATCTATCGGTCCAGTAAAAATGGCGCTGTGGTGCAGACTATTATTCTTAAAAAAACGATTGATATATTACAATATCCAAATACAGCCATTGTTGATTCAGGTAGTGATGGGACAAATTCTTGGATGACGATAGAAGTTACTTTCCCAGAACCGTTTGTTATGATACATGGTGATGACGATGTTATGACAATAGAAATATCAGAAGATTTATCGGGTTTGTTATTCTTTAAAACAAGTGCAAGTGGCAGAGTAGAAGTTACAACATAAAATAAAGGATCTAATTATGGCTTTGGACTTTCTTTCTAAATTAGAAAACCATAGAAGCAAAGGTAAAAAGAAAAAAACTGGCAAGGGCTTCGACTCTGTTAAAGTAGTATTTATGCAACCTCCTGGCGGGAATGGCCCTGACTTCAACACTGGGGCGGGTGCTAACGGCATTGTTGAACCGGGAAAAGCCGCAGCCTTAGATATGAATAGCAATCCTCCAAGCTTACTCCATGAGGGAGAAGATGGGAAAAACTTTCCAGGTGGAAGGCAAATTACTCCTGCGAGCATGAGTGGTATGTACGTTCCAAAAACTGAGAAACAGCAACAGCAACTTAGTGATATGAGCGCAAAGCTCGGCCTCCCAGGGTTTTTTGCTGGTGGACAAATTAATTTTGATCCTGCAACAAGATTTGCTCAAGAGGGTGGGGGGGGGACGAAGACTCCTCCAGAAACTGAAGAAGTTACTTCTTCAGTTACTGCTTCTCCTCCAACGAATACTCCGGTGTTTTATACTCCAGGAGGGCCTCCAATAATAACAAATTCGGCTATAACCGCTGGTACGCCAGCCCTAAATGCTCAGGAAGATTTTGCAAACAAGTCCTCTCTTGAGAATATAAAAAGCGTTTCAGACAGTTTTAGCAATGTAGCAGCAGGCGAGTTGACCTCGGCTCAACAAGAGGCTGAAAGATTGGCTCAAATAGAAGTTGATAAACAAGCCCAAATAGAGGCAGAAAATCAGGCAAAACTAGAGGCAGAAAGACAAGCCAAACTAGACGAAGCGGCTAGGCTGGCAAATCTTGTCACTGATGATCCAATAGTTGACGACCCAGTAGTTGATGATCCAATAGTTGATGACCCTATTGTTGATGATCCAATAGTTGATGACCCTATTGTTGATGACCCAACCGTAGACGATCCAACCGTAGATGACCCACCAACAAAGGGTGAAATGGCAACAGATGAAGCTTTGGCATGGCTTAAGGATATGTTTAATGGTGAGAATGAGGCGCTAAAAGCTAAAGCTAACAAGCTGTTACAAAGCAATGATGCTGCTACTGCGGCCAGAATTTTGGCTCAGGGTCAAAGAATGGCTACTAGAGAAGGGCTCACAACAGGGGCTGCTCAGGCGACTTTAGCGACAATGAATAGAGATGCTGCAAGTGAGCGCTCGCAACTCGTTGGAGACATCGCTGTGGAGTCTCAGAAGATGATGGTGAATGCTGCTGGAACTGTGGCAGAACTTGGTATGAATATGGACAGGCTTGATATCGCTAAAGAAAACTTTGAATTATTAAAACAGTCTCATGAAGAGGGGGAGATAGCTCAGATGGCCGCAGATATAGCGGTGGGTGCGACTTTTGAGCAAATGGAAAAAGAGTATGGGCTTGATCGTGGTGCTTATGACAGTATGCTCGATGCCTCGATTCTTGGAGAGCGAGACTTTAATCGGCAGATGACCCAAGTGTCAACGCTGCTTGGCGCTGGTGGTGAAGCTAATGTTGAAAACGCTGGAAGAATATTAAACGAGCTTCTTCCTGGTATGAATATTGACATGAGTAACGCTATTAATGCTGACAATGCAGAAATGTTTGGATCTGTTCTCGATGAGATGAGGGCCTTAACCACAGAATTTGATTTTGACAGCTTGCCTCAAGATGTCCTTGATAACTGGGCAAAATCTCTTGGCATGGATGCGAGTGATGTGGGTGATATGTTCAATAACGTTGACATTAATTCAATAGATGCAAGTTGGAGCTTGATTGAAGATTCTGAATGGTTTGCTGGTCAAGATGCTGAAGGTCAAGAAATTACCAGGGAGATGTTTAACGCCGTTTATTCTGGAGAATTACAGTATAAGATGGTTGATGAGTTTACTGTGACCTTGGCTGATGGCTCGACAAGAATGTTCACGAATGAGACTGTGGCGAACAGCTATGCTAAAGAGAATAATGGCGAGGCTTCTAAGTCTGGTCGTAGAGTTGTCTTTGCGGATTCTCTGACAGGAAATACAATTAACGGAATTGAAGGTGCTGGAGCAATTCCTCCAGCCGGAACTCCTAAGAATGGCTTATTTGCAGACGGTGGTGTTATTTACAAAAATGGTGCTGATGGCGTTTATGAGTTAGACCCATCTCTGATGGATGCTTGGGGAGTCGATGCCAACAATATGATAAAGATGGAAGACGACAGTATTGATGAATATAGAAAAGTCATTATATCTAAGAGAGCTGATGATATTGTTAGTGGTACTAGGGTTGAAAACGAAATTGAAAAGGGTAGCGATCTCTACAATAGTTTGCTTGGCAATCCTATGGTAACAGTAACAGATCCTAATGCAGAAAGAGATGAGTATACTAAGGGTCTTGCAGCTTCTAAAGAGTTTTGGTATTTTCCTTCTTTGAACGATTTAGAGCAAAACACCAATAAGGTTGTAAGTATTTATGGCGAGCTTTTCTATTATACAAATAAAGTTGAAGAGCATGTGCGTGGTAGCGACAGTAACGCTATAACATATAATTTAAAAAGCTTAGACACTGGTGAGCCTTACTATGTAAGAGCTGCGTCTTTGAATAACAATGCAGCATTAGCACCAGTAAAACTATAAGGAGATATCATGACAGGAGAAGCAATTGCGGTGATTGTCGCGGCGATTATAGCTGCGGCAGCAGCAACCACTACGGGGGTGATTGGTGCAACCACGACAAAGAAAGCTGGTGAAGAGGCTAAAGATTTGGCTAATATTACTAGGGGCGACACTCTAAGGGAGAGGCAACAAACTCGCGCCGTAGCAAACGAAGCTTCTCGTAAGCAAACATTACAGTTTGGTCAAGCTCTTAGGTTTCAGAAGAACGAAGCAAAAGAGGCGAGAGCAAGTGCTTTTAGCCAGAGAGCAGATGCGGCGTTTAACAACAAGGCAAATATGGTTACGAGTATGATGAACCAAAACGAAAACTTAAAGAATGGTTTGGCTGCAAGAAAATTCCCAACAAGAAGGGCGATATAATGGCATTTTATGGTTATGATCCAGCGCGATATGTCCCAGACCTATCCTTCATTGGGGAAGCGGCTAAGGGAATTGGTAATGCTGTGCGAGAACTTCCATCAGCACTTAAAAGAGATGCGGCTTATGAGTTGGCACAGAAAGAAGTTGCGGCAAGCAAAGACAAAGCTTTGGAAACGTACGATGGCGTTAAGCGACAGTTGAGATTGAAAATGCAAAAAGAGCTTCCAGGAATGTCTTTGACACAGATTAATAGTATGATTGCAAGGCATTTTTGGAAAGATGTTGGCGCAAATACTAGTACTGCTGATATTCTGAAAAAACTTGAAAATGGGGCCGCTTCAATAAATCCTGAGATAACAAAATTAAGAACAAAATATGTCTCAGATATTACTGGACAGTTGGCACAGACTGGGCTTGAGGCTCCAACTCTTGGTCCAAAACAGGATGTAACAGTTCCTGGTATGACTGGATCTTTTACTGAGCAGGATACTGGTGCAAGAAAAAGCTTGAAATCAATAACTGATTTCCAACAGGCTGGTGTAAAAGCTGGCTTGACTCCAGAAGAGACTCGTGCTTCAACGGGAATTAAAACGTTTGCAAGAGACCGTTTAGCGGATTTGTCTCCTGAAGGTGGCGTGTCTAAAGAAACTGCTGTTCAGCAGATTGTTGGGGCCGAACCAGAGCTTGCGTCAAAAGAGTTTAAGGCAGACGTTGATCGGAAGCTTCAGGGCTTCCAGTCTCAGGACTCTCTTGACAAGAAGGAGATCGCAAGAATAGCTGCGAAACAAAAAACTGTTAAGGTCCGAGATTCTATAGAGTTTCTAAATGCAGTGTCAAATGCTACAAGATTTTTGCAAAATCTTGAGACAGAGAAAAAGGACATGTTTGATCCAGCTGCAATCGCAAACATTGATGATAAAATAGAAGCTATTGAAATCGGTTTAGATAAGGTCTTAAGAGACATGTCGGCTCTTGATCCATCAGGAAAGACGCGCCAAGAAACAGAGCTTAAGATTAAGAATAACAAAAAAAGAATGCAAGCCGTAGAAACAGCCGAATCTTTAGAAGCTTTGGCTGCGAATGCACCAAAACCATGGACTCTTTTTGGGATCGATGCGACGAAAAACAGGGCAAAAGCTTCAGATAGTTATCTCGATGTTGCATTTAAGTTGATGACAGCGACATTGGGTAGATCTCCAGTGTTAGAGGAGATGAATGCTTTTCTTGAGGGTCAAGCTAATCTGGAGCCAATAAAAGCGGTAGATATGCCAAAAGCTAAAGAGGTTATTCCGGCGACAGACATAACGCAAAATGCTCCTGCGGTTTCGGCTCAACCAGCGCCGTCTGATCCGTTAAATCTTGGGATTTTTTAATTAGTACGGGAGTATCATGGCTGTAGATTATTTAAAGTTTGCAACAAGGGTTAAGGAAAAGTACCCAGAGTACGCCGATGTAGATGACGTACAATTAACGAGACGGATCTTAGAAAAATATCCAGAATACTCTACAACGGTAGATACAACTTCTTTTCCATCAGAGATTACGCCAGAGGCCCAGCCTCAGCCACAAGTAGATGTTGCTCCTGTGGCACCTGAAGAGCCGAATGTGGACGAACAACAATTTCTTCCAGACTCAACTCCAGTTAGTTTTAATGCCCAGCCTGTGGTTGATCCTATGGCTCCCCCTGATCCAGACAAAGATAAAGATTTAGGTCATCCACTTGTGGGCGCTGCTATTGAGGGCATTAAAGATATACCTCGTAATGTGCTGGCACTTGGGGAGGGTAGAGAGAGACTTGCTAGTGAGGATTATGACATAAATCTTGAGAATAAGATAAAGGTTGCTGGTGCGGTGAAGCGATATAAAGAGTCGCTTAGTGCAGCTCCAGAGCAAGATGTAAACGCGCAGTTTCCTCTGCCGAAGTCTATTGGTGCGTCATCTGTTTTGCAGGAAGGTGATGAAGATGCTATCCTTGTTGCTACTGGTGCAAAGAGTTTAGACGAGGTTACTTTAGACATGCTTGAAAATGTAAATAATCAGGTAAAAATAAGCGAAGAAGAGATTGATAAATTTAGACAAACCAGTCAAGCGCTTAAAAACTCCGCAGAAGCGTCCAAGCTTGCTAGGACAGAAGGGTTCTTGAAAGACAGTAAATATAAAGATCTAAAGGGAGTCGCAGGCTTGGCTCAAGATATCGTTCGCAATGCTCCAAACTTATCGGCTACAGTTCTTTTGAGTATGGCAAATCCCGCAGCGGGAACTGCGTTGGCAGGGACTCAGATTGCTGGTGGTCAATTGGGAGAGTTGCTAGATGATCCTGGCGTTGACACAGAGAGAGCGCTCCAAGCTGCGTTTGTTAACACGATGCTACAGTTGCCTATGGAAAAGTTCGGTCTTGG
>Ga0222685_1000425_pt1 | contig 10248 bp, 8 predicted proteins | sample AntAcemetage1077_FD_179836 | JGI IMG/M metagenome (GOLD analysis project Ga0222685, IMG submission 179836) | Saline water microbial communities from Ace Lake, Antarctica - #1077 | ecosystem: Environmental > Aquatic > Non-marine Saline and Alkaline > Saline | place: Antarctica: Ace Lake...
TAAACCAAAGGTTTCAATTTCTTTTCTATGCTTTATTCCAAGCCTCTTCTGAACCTTATTTTCTACGGTTAATCCATGGGCATCCCAACCCCAAACGCGCTCAACTCTTTTTCCTTTCATTGTCCAGTAACGAGGGATTAAATCTTTTGCTATGGAACCTAAAAGCTGCCCATAATGAGGAAGTCCGGAAATAAAGGGAGGGCCGTCGTAAAAAACATAGGCGTTATCCTTGGATCTTTGTTCTACGGATTTTTCAAAAACTAAGTTTTCTTTCCAGAATTTTAATACGGATTCTTCTAGATCGACCAATTTTTCGACTTTCGGTAGTTTGAAGTTTTCTGACATACCTGCTGATTATATTAACAGATTTTATTATTGCTACAAAGCGTAGAAATCAAGGTATTGCTAGAAAAAACCAAATCGGCCTGGCGCGCCCTGTAAATTAATATCAATACCATCGCTAGGATGAAAAGGATCAATAAAAGTAACCACAGTAGGTAAAACGAATTTTTTGATTTTCTTTCTCTGTGCAAAAACATATACTTATTGTATAATAGCACGGCCGTTTAGCACGTGTCGCGTAAATTTAAGGGGGTGTAGCTCAGTGGTAGAGCAACTGGCTTTTAACCAGTGTGTCGTGGGTTCGATTCCCTCCACCCTCACCATTTGGTATGTTAGATCTATCGAATGTACTTTTAGTGCGAAGATAGGGGCTAATTTAGGTGTTCCAGAAAGTAATTCTTCATAGGTAGGTGGTTGTTCAAAAAGTAGTCCAAAATATTCAGCAGTTTTAAGTGGTTTTGACCGATCTAGCAGTAATTCTTCAAACTGATTCCCTTTAGGGTCACAAATAGGTTTTTTTGACAATAGCAAAGTATCAGTTTAAACTGTATCTAGATAGTCATCTATATCAATGACTTACTATATATGAAACAAACTATTCTTTCATCTAAACAAAGCGAGCTTTTGGAGAATTTGATCGTCAAATACGGTCAAATAGTAACATTTGACCAGGTTGTCTGTGAAGCTAAAAGCACATGGGATTATAAACAAACTAAAAATCTTATCACTAAGCTAACCAAAAATGGTTGGCTGATTCGAATCAAAAGAGGTCTTTATGCTATCTCAGATCTTAGTACACGAGGATTTTTATCTCTCTCTCCCTATTTAGTGGCTAATTTCTTAGTTACAGATTCCTATGTCTCTTTTGAGTCGGCTTTACAGTACTATGGCATGTTTGATCAGTTAACGGATAAAACTGTTTCTGTGTCGTCAAGAGCTTACAAAACGGTCAAACTTCATAATGTGGAATATAGTTTTGTAAAAACTAAAGTGACACAATATTTTGGTTGGCAGGATATGGTTATAGACAATAGAACCGTCCATATTGCGACGGCGGAAAAAGCTCTTATAGATATTGTTAATTTTCATAAAAATAAATATGCAATCGATTTAGTCATTGAGAAGCTTCAGAAACATAAAGATAGTTTAAATATGGCTCGACTGACTGATTACCTTACTAAATTTTCCTTTAATACCATTAAAATATTTGGATTTATCTTTGATCTTCTGGGGTTTGATTCAACTCAGTTATATACGATTGTCCAAACCAAACGTGGAACTCATTGGATGCTAACCGGCGATCAAAAATTTAATGCCAAGTGGCGCCTATATTACGATCCTTATTTTGATAAATACCAGAAACTCTTATGAATATATCCATAATTACTCGCCAACAACTGGAAATCATAAATAGAAAAACTTTAAAATATCCTTTGCATATTGCCGAAAAAGATTACTTTCTGGCGTTGGTAATGCAGATTATTTCGAAAGCATCTTTAGGGAAGAATTTGGTATTTAAAGGTGGAACGGCAATTCATCATTGCTATTTGGAACAATATCGGTTTTCCGAAGACTTAGATTTTTCTTCAAAACAAAGAACGATAACCCTTATTGAAATGCGAAAAATGTTTACAGGTATTGATTGCTTGAATATAAAGAAAGATTATTTGTCAGGGGCGACAGTGAAAATAGAAAAATTACAATATATCGGTCCCTTGGTTCAACCCAATTTCCTGAAGGTAGAAATTGATTTTCTTCAAAACGTGCTTTTACCGTCTCAAATTGTTACTTATCAAAATGTTTGGGGATTAGATTTTAAAGTCTTTGCCATGGACATGAAAGAAATTTGTGCTGAAAAAATACGAGCCATGAGCGATCGTGCCCGCTACCGGGATTTTTACGATCTCTATTTACTTTGGGAGAAATACCAACCTGATCTAAATGAAATAATTGGTTATGTCAAACAAAAAGAAATCCGAAAACCGATTACTAAAACCAACATTAAAAATAATTGGCTGGTAGTAGGTACACAAAAGAATTTGGAAATGAACCAAATTTATTATTCCCGGAAAATAGATGATGAGCAGATCAAAACCATGATAGATAATTTACCGTTTACTGAACTTAAGTAGGATAGGAGTGTTATGTATAAAAAAAGTAACATTATATTGATATATGGACTTATATTATGGGGAAGAGTGGGATTGGCAGATCGATAATGTAGCAGACTTAATATTGGATATTGGGAAATAGGTGTTCCAGATTAGAACCAGCGGGGTCACCAATGATATAATTTCCCTATTCATGAATCAGACAAAAATCGTTGAGGAAATCGAAAAATTTGTTGAGAACGCTTGTAAAAAAGATTCGAATTACTATGGTTACTCCGCTTGGACGCATCATATTGCAGTAGTATACAAATTTGCGAAGCAGCTCGCTAAAAAACTCAATGCGGATGAGGAAATAGTCGGGATAGCCGCATTGCTACACGATTATGCATCGATATATGATAAGAAGCTGTACCCAGAACATCACTTACACGGAGCCGTTCTCGCAAAAAAATTATTGACTAAATATGATTATCCAACAGAAAAGATTGAACATGTAAAAGAATGTATCCTCACTCACAGGGGCAGTAAAAGCATGAAACGAAATTCAATTGAGGCGGAAATTTTAGCAAGTAGCGACGCCATGGCACATATTGCTTCCATAGACTCAGTGTTTTACTTAGCATATGTAATTCACGGAATGGGCGTAAACGAAGGAACAAAATGGGTTCTAGGTAAGGTAGAACGGGGTTGGAAAAAATTAATGCCAGAGGCAAAGGAAATCATCAAACCGCAATATATGGCTATAAAGGAAAGCTTTAAAAATAACGATAATTTCAGCACTTTCTAATTCTCATCATCTATAGTTTGACACAAATTCTGCGGAATAATTGATAAATCTAAGAACAGTTGTTAGTATATAAACAGAGTAAATCAAGCTCACAAGGAGGCAGTAATGTTGTTGCCCAAGGATGTGCAAGATATTCGAGATCTATGGGCGGGAGGTTTAACTGTTAGTGAGATAGCCAGAGAGGCGTGTGTTATTCCAGAGGTTGTTATGGGCGTTGCGCGTACCCCATACATCTCAACAGACGCCGCAGTACACCGTGCCGAGAAACTTCTACCTGGCATGACACGTCGGCAGATCGGCTCCATCATGGATCCTTCATCGATCCTGAGCGGATACTGATGGATATTGTTTTCGTGAGCAGCTTCGGCGATCCTTATCAATCGAAAGATTATGAGGGTCGCCACTTTTTTGTTAAGGTGTAGTTATAGCAAAAAATAAGATACTCACATTAGAGAAATTGATAAAAGAGATTGAGCCTTTTTACGGAATTAAAACCATTGGTCTAATAACAGGCTGTTTCGATGTTTTACACGTGGGTCATTTAGACATATTTCGGTTTGCAAAAAAGCAAGTCGATATATTGATTGTCGGCATAGATACAGACGAAGCCATAAGAAAAACCAAAGGAAATTTAAGACCTGTAAATTCACAGGAAAATAGAGCGAGGATGCTAACATCCTTAGAGGATGTTGATTATACGTTACTGTTGGAAAATAAACACGAACTTAGTTCGGAAGAAGCAAACGACTACTATGACAATCTGGTCTTCGGGTTGAAACCAAATTACTTGATAACCTCCAAGAAGGCCGACAATTACATAAGCGCCAAACAAAAGAGAATAGAAAAAGTTGGTGGAAAACTTCTTCTCTGTGAGACACCAAGATCCACAAGTACTTCCGATATTATAAGAAAAATTTTAGAGTTATGAAACTTTCTCTAAGATCGCCTTTTTACCTTGAATATTTCTAATAAAATTCTGAAAATAAAATCAGACGTCACGTCTTTTAATATTAGTAGCAGCTCTTCCGGTTTTTCCTCTTAGATAGTAAAGTTTGGCTCTTCTTACCTTTCCCTTCTTAATCACATCCAATTTCGAAATATTAGGAGTAAAAATAGGAAAAATCCTTTCAACAGGAACTAAATCGGCCCCAATTTTTCTAACGGTAAAAGTCTTTGAAACATCAGAACCCTTAATTCCAATAACAATTCCCTCAAAAGGCTGGATTCTCGTTTTTTTGCCCTCACGAATTTTATAATGAACGCGCACAGTATCCCCTACTTGAAAAGATTCTATATGTTCAATTTTAGATGCGTCAAATTTTAGTGCCATAACGTTATGAAGGTTAACAAAATTTCGTTAAGAATTCAATCCCTTTAGTACAAGTATACTATACAGCTACTTTTGAACTGATTTTTATAACTAATCCGGATTTGTTTGCACTTACATTAATATTGTCGCCGTCCAGAAGTTCTGTTGAAATAATTTTGGACGACAGAACATTTTCCAGCTCCTTTTGGATTATCCTTCTTAGAGGGCGGGCGCCGTATTCATCGCTAGTGCCCTTCTCTACAAGATAATCTAAAGCCTTTTTATTAAGTTTTAAGGTTATCTTGTGATCATCTAGCAACTTTTGGGTGTTGGAAATCAGGTTTTTAGCTATCTGCCGAATATCATCGTGGCTCAATGTGGTAAATATCACTGTCTCATCTATCCTGTTTAAAAACTCAGGTTTAAATGTATCTTTTAATATTTTCTCAACGCGCGATTTATACTCACTCATATCTTTGGTACCCTTCTTACTGCTACTATCGAATCCAATTGCGGAGCGCTTTAAAACCTCAGAGCCAACATTAGAAGTCATTATCAAAATAGTATTCTTGAAATCCACAGCTCTACCTTTACTATCCGTTAAGCGACCGTCCTCCATGATTTGGAGAAGCGTATTAAATACGTCCGGGTGAGCCTTCTCAACCTCGTCTAACAAAATAACGGAAAATGGCTTTCTTCTCACTGTCTCTGTTAGATTACCGCCTTGATCATAACCAACATATCCAGGAGGAGCCCCTATCATTTTGCTCACAGAGTGGCGTTCCATATACTCGCTCATATCTAAGCGTACTAGCATGTTCTCGTCACCATATAGAACTTCAGCTAAAGCTTTACACAACTCGGATTTTCCTACTCCAGTGGGCCCCAAGAACAGAAAGGTACCAATGGGTCTCTTTGGGTCCTTAAGACCTGCCCGAGCTCTTCTAATGGCTCCAGCGATTACATTTACCGCACCTTTTTGATTAACTAAGCGATTATGGATTAATTCCTCTAACTTCATGAGTTTTTCCTTTTCCTCCAAACTTAACCTCTCCAAGGGAATTCCGGTAGCCCGCGAAACTATCTTGATAATGTCATCTTCTGTAACATTAGGGATTTCCTCAAACTTCGTCTTTGTCCATATCTCAACCAGCTCGTCCCGTACCTTATCAAGTGTTCCTTGCTCGCTCTCCAATTTGGCCTTAACTTCCTTAGAAATTCCTTTTTTTCTAACCAACACTTTAATCTCACTAAGGCGTTCATTAACTTGCTTCAAATTGTCAGGCTCCTTAACCTGCGAAAGTCTTACCAAGGCACCTGCTTCATCTACCAAATCAATAGCCTTATCAGGCAAAAACCTATCACTTATATAACGATCCGACATCCTCGCAGCTGTTTCCAGCGCCTCATCCGTAATACGAACCTTATGGTGCTGCTCATATCTTTCTCGCAAACCCTGTAAAATAGCTATGGTATCTTCGATCGAGGGTTCCTTTACCATAATGGGCTGAAATCTCCTTTCAAGTGCGGCATCCTTCTCTATGTATTTTCTATAATCATCAATAGTTGTAGCGCCAACCATCTGTAACTCACCTCGCGCCAGGGCTGGTTTTAAAATATTCGCCGCATCCATAGAACCCTCAGAAGAAGCGCCTGTGCCAACTACCATATGAAGTTCATCTAAAAACAAAATTATCTGACCCTGGGCCTTAATAACTTCATCAATAATATCCTTTAAACGTTTCTCAAACATCCCGCGATGCGTAGTCCCAGCAACTACCGAAGCTAAATCTAAAGCAAAAACCCGCTTCCCTTTTAAGGGTTCTGGAACCTTCCCATCAACTATCATTTGAGCTAAACCCTCCGCAATAGCTGTCTTACCAACACCCGGATCGCCAATTAAAACCGGATTATTTTTCGTCCTTCGTGAAAGAATATGAATAACTCTCTCAATCTCTTCCTTACGCCCTATAACTGGATCTAGCTTATCTTTTTTAGCCATTTCAGTTAAATCATTACCAAACTTTTCCAAGAGAGACACATTTGATGTTGTTTCTTTTTGAAGTTGATTGAAACACACCTCACACAAAGCCATATAAACAGGCTTTCCGTTTATTATTTTAGTTGTGGAAATTACTGCGGGACGTTGCCCGCATCTTTGACAAATTACCATAGCGCTCTGTAATTGTAACACTTTTTAGCAGTTAGATAAAGTGAATGATAAGTGGAAAACGACGCACTTAAATCTATACTTCGGCCCGTATAGAAGCTAAAATACTAGCTTAAACTATTTACTTAAAAGCGTCTAATATTGAAAAGATCGCCATGGCTATAGAACCTACTATAGCCTCTATTATCTCACCTATAATCACAAACCAAGAATAAAAAAAGTAGACAAGATACAAAGACTTGTTGCATGCCAGTACAGCCCCGAGATCGCTAATACACAAACCCATGATCACAGCATTAAAGACGAGTGAGCACGAAATTCAGGACAGTTCTCGTTTCCTACCTTGTTCAAGATCTATATTAATCAATGTTCCCAAACATCTCCCACGAAACTATTTGTTGTCACAGGAACCTTGGTAATAAAAAGTTTAGCCGCTCGTATCATTTCATCAGACTGAATCTTTGCCCACTCCTCGGCCTGATCCTCGCGTAACTCACAGACAATCTCATCATGTACGGTATGTGTTATACCGCCATCAAATTTCCCCTCGTCGAAATATTTTTGTAGGAAAACAAAGGCGAACTTAATGGCGTCAGCATTTGTTCCCTGAATCGGATGATTTTTTGCTTGTCTTCTAATACTGGCCATCCTCCTTCTATAATCAGGGTCGGAGGGAGCAGGCCTTTTATACCAACGTTTCCTCCCCATAGGTGTCCTACTCCAACCATTTTTAACGGCTGTCTCGGACAACCTGTTCAAGAACTCCCTTACACTCGGATAGCTTTTGAAATACAATTCCATATATTCCTCACCTTTCTCTGGGGTCACTCCAATCTGAGTAGCCAGTCCACGATAGCTCATACCATACATTAATCCAAAACCTATAGGTTTGGCGATCTGGCGTAACCCAGGATGTTTTTCCTTAAACTCATTTTCTAAACAATAAGGCACGTTAAACATTAAAGAGGCTGTATAAGAATGAAGATCCTTTCCTTCTTTTAAGGCGTTTACCATTTTTTCGTCCTCGGACAAATTTGCCAAAACGCGCATTTCAAATGACGAGTAGTCAACGGTAACTAATTTATAGCCAGGTGCTGGATTAAAAAGTTTTCGGAAAGGCACTTCTTCGGAATTTCTTGGAATTTGCTGCAAGTTTGGGTTTTTGCACGAGAACCTTCCGGTGGCCGTACCCATCTGATTATAATCTGGGTGAAGTCTTCCTGTTACAGGATTTATTTGAGCCAATAAGGATTCTCCAAAAGCGGATATCAGTTTTTCATATTTTCTATAATTCCTTAGAGTCTTAACAATGGGATGATCCACCGTTTGGAGAAGACCCTCGCCCGTAGAAGGAAGATTTAGACCGAGTCTTTTGTTGAACAAGTCCATAAGCTGTGTCTGAGAATTCATGTTCATAGCATCAATGGAATTTCCGAAAAGATCGTGGGAATTTGTATGATAATAAGGGCGTATCATTTCTTGGAACTTTGTGGCGTATTCATGCCTTTTTCTATCCAAATCCCCAATTACTTCCCTCCACTTTCCCACATTGATTAAAATACCGCGTAATTCCATCTCTGCCACAACAACTGTCGAAGCAAATTCCAATTTAGCAACTTTTATCAAATCTTCCTGTCTTAATTTCTCTAACTGTATTTTAAATATAGTGAACAACACTAAGGTGTCTAGTGCCGAGTACTTTATCTGCGCCTCAGTAATCTTTCCTAGGTAATTCACGAAGCTTTTTCTGACATTTTTAGCCATGTCAAAACCGCAGTATTCTAAAGTTAACTCTTTTAGAGATGGGTTTTTACCTACTAGTCCAGCCGTCAAAACTGCCCCCGCTAACATTGTGTCATACACGTTGTTTAAACGCGCTCCGGCCTGTAGCTTTATGAATTTGTAGTCAAATTTCGCATTATGTAGCAACTTAACTTTTTTCTTGTTCTCCAACAAAGCTTTTAACCTAGGAATAGATTTAAGATCTAGCTCTCTAGCATCAAATATAAAGCTTTTGGTTTCGTTTCCAATCTGCAACAACAATAAAGTATCTATATAAGGATCTAAGCCTGTTGATTCCACATCGATGCCTATCACGGGGTATTTTTCCAACACGGAAAGGGCTTCGTCTGCTTTTGTAGCTGTGTCGACGTAGAGGTATTTAGGTTTATCTGGATTAAAAGCCAAGTCCATATCTATATCTTATTGTTTTTAGTCTTGAGACTCAAGAAGGATCTTTCACCGAGGGTGGGGGATATTCTCAGATGACTCAGATAGATTTATTTATTAACTCTCTAATTAAGTTTGGATCAGCCTTTCCCTGAATCATTCTCATTACCTGCCCCACTAAAAATTCTATTGCGCTTTTCTTTCCGTCTCGTATTTGCTTAACAACTGCGTGGTTGTCATTCATTACTCCTATCACAATTTCCTCCAACTTCGGAACATTGTCAATTTTAACGCTGCGCTCTCTTATCAAACGGATGAGTTCCTGTGCGGATGCATCCCTAATACTCACATCGTTTACCAACAGATTTACCAACGTTTTTACGTCACCACCAAGCCCAACGGCCTCCTCTAATAAACCAACCAAGTTCTTGCTAAACAAAACTGAGACCTCCTGATCGCTTAAATCATATTTATCGCGCAAACCCTTTTTTACCTCTTCCGGCAGTCTAACTTTTGAACTCCCCAACTTTGCCAGATAATCCTTGTCGAAAACCATGGGAGGAATATCAGGCTCCGGAAAATACCTATAATCTTCAGCCTCTTCCTTACTCCTTTGTAAAACTGTCTTCCCTGTTTTCTCGTTGTAACCTCGGTTTTCCTGCCTCAGGGCCTCTCCTTTCTCTAAAATCTTTCTTTGTCTTTTGATTTCAGATCTTACAGCTTTCTCCATGAACTTGAATGAGTTTATGTTCTTCACCTCTACTTTATACTCAGGCAACTTTCCTTCCTCAAACATTTCCTGCGTTCTTAAAGAAATATTCGGCTCTATTCTTAACTGTCCTTTCTCCATGTTTGCGTCTGAAACACCTAAATAACGAACGATTTCCTGAACCTTCCTGCAAAACTCTACAGCATCCGTAACTGAATAAATCGTGGGTTTTGTTACCAATTCAATTAGAGCTATTCCGGACTTATTAAAGTCAATTAGAGTCTCGCTCCCTTCATGAAAGGATTTTGCTGTGTCCTCCTCCAAGTGAACGCGTTCAATTTCAATTTTAGTTCCAGAGGACAGCTTCAAAAAACCTTCACTACAAAGTGGGTTTTTATATTGGCTTATCTGGTAACCTTTCGGAAGATCCGGGTAAAAGTAATGCTTGCGATCAAAATTGGAGTGCTCATTAATCTTACAATCTAAAGCGATTCCCAATCTATGCGTTTTCTCTATAGCATCTCTATTTGGAACCGGCAGCGCTCCTGGCATCCCCAAACAAACGGGACAAGTTCGTGTGTTAGGCTCTACCGAATAAATTCCATCCGTAGAACAGCCACAAAACATCTTTCGATCTGTTTTGACATGCAT
>Ga0222685_1000427_pt1 | contig 10235 bp, 23 predicted proteins | sample AntAcemetage1077_FD_179836 | JGI IMG/M metagenome (GOLD analysis project Ga0222685, IMG submission 179836) | Saline water microbial communities from Ace Lake, Antarctica - #1077 | ecosystem: Environmental > Aquatic > Non-marine Saline and Alkaline > Saline | place: Antarctica: Ace Lake...
ATTCCATTACATATGGAATATCGTGGTTCTTACACCATTAACCATGGTTCAAACCGAGGGTATTATATACTAATGGTTCAACTTAAGGCATTATAAACTAATGCCTCAAACCTATGGTATTATAAACTATAACTTAACACTCACAGCCTTTTTTAAAGGGCATAATGAGGAGGTAATTAATATGAGAGACTGTATAGACTTTAGCGACGACGTAGAAGATGAAGATTTAGACTACGGATACAATGAAGATTTCGAGGCATAGAATATGAAACCTTACAAATACAACAGAAATCAGGACATAGACATATGTTTTATTGGAGGAATAGACCTCAAACTCCTCAAACAGCAGAAGATGGCTGTCCTTAATTCAAACATAGCAAAAAAAGAGAAAGATGGACTTCTTGAATTATTAGATTATATTCAAGATGCTTTGGATTATGCAGCACTGCGGTATAGATAAAGCGGAGGTAGAGTGAATGACAGGAGATGAGGATGAGATAAGGAGGCTGATGTAAAATGTTTTTAGCAAACAGAAGCAGAGAAGTAATATCAGACGAAGAAGCAGAATGGCGTAAAGGAAAAACTCTCCACCAAATCAAAGGAAGAAATTCAATCCAAGCATTAAAAGGAGAAAGAAAAAAAGGTTCCTGCCGCAGCACCGGATTACCACATCCATGCATAACTCGTAGATTAGAGCGTCTACAACGCATCCGCGAGTTCTTCCAACAAAACAGAGACGAACATTCAACAAAATCCCTCAGAGATATCTTCCCAGATATCCACGAAAGGAATCTAAGAATATACTTGAATTTCCTCAAAAACAACGGAGAGCTTGAACGAACCGGCACACCAAGCTGGGCAATATGGCAACTAATTTAACTCGACAGGACTTCAATCAGAGTAATCGCGCCAGTGCGACACCCTCGCTTCCAGCGCGTTCCCACACCACACTGATTGCTATCCCGAGACATGGATTTTAAATCCAAAAAACAAAGGTGAATATGGTATGAGTGAAGAAATAGACGAGGAAGGAACAGTTTGGAGACGTTTGGCTCTCCAAACCGAACTTTCCAACGCAAATTCACGTATGGTATCCGCAAGAATCGCAGAAATCCTAAGTGAAGAACCAAATCACGACGAGCGAGAATCAATGCTCGACCTCGTCAAAGAAAACTTAGGCGGTGAGATGTGCGAGAGAATTTCAGAACATCTTTCACGCAAAATTTGAGGTGAATCAATGTCAGGAAACATAGAAGAAGAAAAGAACAACGCTATGAAGCAATCCGTAGCTAAAATTATGGATCTCGCACTCGACGCGGCACACCCAGACAATATTTGTCCAGGATGTTCTCAAAACGATGCGACCGTAGTTTTCGACAAGAATCGCTATGGAAAAATGGCTTCCCAGTATGAAATCCAATCTTGTGAAATCAGCAGGGAAATCCTCGATTTAATCAGAAAACTATCTGAAATAGAACAGCAATAACTGAGGTGAATCCATGTATCTAAAAACACCATGTAAAATCCTCCTAAAGAGGAAAATGAAAACCTCCATGAATTGTCTTGCGTTATCGGCGACAGAAACAGCCATAACTGTGAGATACCCATATGGAGGCGTAATATATCGGGATATCATACCCTGGTCAAACATCGAGTTTGTCCGCACAAGGCATCGAAAAGAGACTATCTCTCAAGATGAAGGCAAACCACAGTCAAAAGAGGAAACAATAATAGAAATCCTCCCAGACGACGACGGCTTCCTTTTTGACGAAAAAGAATGAGGTGAATAAATGGTAGAAATAGAATTAACCGATGAAGACGAGCGAGAATACAGAAAACTAAAAGCATCTGTATCTCGTATCTCTGAGTTATGTCTAAAACACATAACTGTGATAGCGTCCCCTTCGTCCCCTTCAGGCTTCAGATACTTTTATACAACTGAAGATAAGAAAACACTACACTCAGCTATCGTCGGAGAAATGATGGATTATTTCACAAAATCACTTCTCAAAATAGCTCAGGAGAACGAACCGAAAGAACCGAAAGAAGAACAGAAAACAGAGATAACCGAAACAGAGGTAGAACAGAGGTAGAATAAACATGAATAAGATATCTTTAGAGGAAACCAAACCGAACCTCAAATATATCGACGAATGGAATGTCCTTCCTGCAGTATGCTACGCACTTAACAATGCAAAACCATTGATGCTAACAGGCGACACAGGAACTGGCAAATCATTCTTAGTAAGAGAACTTTGCGAACATTCAGGATGGAAATATGAAACTATCAATTTCCATTCTACTGTCACCCAAGGTGAAATCATCGGGAAGTACGACTTTGATAAAGATGGAAAAGTAGTATGGAACGATGGTGTTCTTACACGATGTATGAGGGAAGGGAAAGTCTTTATTGGAGAAGAAGCGAACGCTATGTCAAGTGCAGTATCGCTTTGTTTTTATTCTCCAATGGACTTCAAGAAAGAAGTTGTCCTTACAAGAAAGGACGGCGAGGTAGTAAAGGCGCATCCCGATTTTAGATTCGTCTTTACTGGAAATCTTGGATACAGAGGAACAGAACGTTTCAATCCTGCAATCCAAAATCGAATCGCCGTATGGGTAGATGTCCCATATCTTTCACAAGAAATAGAAGCACAACTTCTTATCAGGGAAACAAAACTCCCAAAGGAAACAGCTAAGAATATGGTCAGAGTCGCATCCGCAGTCAGAGCGAACAGAGAGAAATCAGGATTCGCTCCACTATCAACTCGTTGTATGATTAACTGGGCAGAACAAACTAAAGAAGGGTTTGATCCATTAATCGCAGCGGAAAACACAGTAATTCCAACCTTGGCAGAAACTCCAAAAGAACGGGAGATAATCAGACAATTCGTAAAAAATGTATTCGTAAAGAAAGTATATAACGAGGAGGATGATTAAATAAATGGGAAACAATGGGAAACAAGTAATAATAAAAATAGACGAACCAACCGCAGAAAGAATAATTATGTATTCCTTCTACGGATTTCTAATTTTCTGTCTTGGAATGTGTGCAGGTTTTGCAATCTTCGCATTAATCCATTTCGGATTAAGATTTAATTGATTGAGGTGAGAATATGGAGAATGGGAATAGGGGTATGGTATATAAAGTAAAATTCAAATGCGAACGATGCGGATATGATAGCATAGTAAAAAATACAGACGCAGTTTATGAACCTCATAAACTGATAAATCCAGATTTAACAACACGTGTTATAGGTAATATATCTTATTTCTTCTGTAAAAATTGCGGGTTTAAACAACATTGGGATTTAGGTTATAAATCAAATTTATAGAGGTGAAACCATGCTCGACAAAAAGAAAGCAGAGCAAGAAATAAGTTTGCATCTCAACGTCCTATCCAGAATGGCGATAGGACGAGATGTAAATGTAAAATTAACAAAAAAAGGAACATTTTGCGATGTTCAGACAGGAGAAATATCAATCAAAGAAGATTTATCAGAAGATATAGAAGTATTAATCGGTCTTGGTTTTCACGAACTTGGGCATGCAATCGCAACTTCATATATCGACTATGCACAAGAGTTCAACGTACCTCCCGAAGATGCCGAAGGAGTTCACAGCCAACTAAATTCCCTCGAGGACTACCGAATAGAAAACCGCATAGCAGTTCTCTACCCGAATTCAGAATATTATCTCAAAAAAACAGCACGCTGGTGGCGTCTTGACTACGCACAGAAACAATATGTCAGTGATATGACGGGAACTCCTTCGTATGTTCTTCATCTTCTCCTCGATAATATCGATTTATGCAAGTTCGTTAAAAAAGAACCGAGAAAAGTAATCAGAGAACTCAGAGCTGAACTTAAAGCTAAAAACTTTGAGAAATATCCATCAACTCGCTCATTATTCCCACTCGCTTATGATGCTTACAAACGACTCAAACAATTTACAACAAACTCTTATGGTAGCAATTTCTCTTTAACAAACAAATTTGAATCTGGGCGTACTGACAAATTTGAATCTGGGCGTACTGGCAAAGGAAGAAAGAAGCACCCCGTATTTGAAGAAATCAAAGATGGCGACATAATAACCACAACCCAACCCGGTCCGAAAGAAACAAACGACGGAACTCCGGCTCTTGTAAAATTCATGGAAGCTACCAAAAAACTATCCGAAGAAAAAGAAGGGGAAAAATCCAAACTTATCCCAAGAGAACAGAAACCTCCTTCATATACACAACAAACCGAGTATGTCCGACCTTACGATCCAACAGTAGTAAAAATAACCGAACCAAAATTCGGGGCCCGAGGAGGTATAACTAATCCTCAATATTCAATCGAAGAAGGAAACAAAATCGCAAAGAAGTTAATACAAGAACTAAAATTCAAAGATGGTAACAGACACAGACTTGAAGACGGAGAACTCGATGTCGGGGCAGTCATAGAAAATATGCAAGAAAACAGAGGCAGACTGTCCGACTTCAACGTCTTTACAGATACAACTCCACTAATCCACGACCACTGCGTAGCAATCATGATAGATATGTCTGGCTCGATGGGGAGAGCTAAAATTCAGAACGCAAGAAGTGCAGCTCTTATGCTAGCAACAGCTCTTGAGGAAATGAGTGTTCCCCACACAATCAGAGGATTTTGGGCGGAGCATGGCATTCTTGAGATAAAAGATGAAATAATAAAAGACTTCGACGAGAAATTAAATATGAATAAAATTGAATTTATGGGGGGTGACGGAGACGTAAATCGGGACAGCTCGAGCATACGCCATATTATGAACATCATGAATTCAGAACGAGGAAAGAAAATAATCTTTGTTATATCCGATGGAAAACCAAATCATTCAGACGGAACAAACGACGAAAGACACTTCAATGCGAATTCCTTCATGGATATGTACTTCTTAGCGCGAGAAGCCGAGAAAGATGGTATCAGTATTATCGGCATAGGTATAACTCCCGAAGCAATGACATTTATCGGTGCAACATACCTCAAAGGATTCGCAATAACAAAGATAGAAGAACTCCCAGAGAAACTCATGAAAATCTACTTAAAAGAGAGTGCGGGATTCAGAAATTGGAAATCAATGTTGTTATAGTATCAATATCAATAGTATCACAACATATATCAACAATATCTTTATTAATATAAATGTATTATAGTCATATATACTAAGTGTATGTAATAGACGGAAGTGATAAATATGGAAACAATAGGAACAAGAAAAGTCGGCACACCGAGGACAAAGCTGACTTGAAGTTTGGAAACATTCCACTTGAAGGACGATTGGTGCGCATGGCTGCAGAAAGCATGAGCGGGTTGAGTCAATTCAGCCCTGCAGGTAATCCAATTGGTTATCGAAAAGTCGATAAAGTAACTGGGGATGAAGTACCCAACGACGAAATCCTCAAAGGAAAGAAGATAGGCGACACAATCGTAACCTTCACCGAGGATGAACTCGACGGGGCTTATGCGGCAAGACAAGCGGAAGTAAGCACAGTGCGAGTTGAAGACATAGAAGACATTCCCGCCACATATATAAAGTCTTTATGGGGATGGTCTATGTTCTTTACTTCCCAAGCGAAGTTGCAAATGTGGTTACTCCTGAAGCTCCTGTATGCAAACCTGAGCTTGAAGCGAGTATGGATGCCTTGCTAACCGGACTATCAGCTACAATTCTTCCAGAAATCGAAGAAAAAAGAAACGTAGTGATAGAACAGCTTCTTGAAGCAAAGCTTACAGGACAACCACTCCCAGTAAAACCTGCAGTAAAATCTACTGTACAAAAAGGAAAATCCGTAGAGGAACTTCTCAAGGAAAGTATCGCTATGGTAAACGCGAAATGAGGTGAGGATTTGTTACATCCATTAGAAGTCGAAGCTCTGAAAGAAGTTGCATCTTCAGCGGGAGCAGACGTAAAAAGATTGGAAAAAATCATCGACCACAGATTAAGTTTTGACCAAAACAAGCGTGTAGTTAAAGACTGGCTTAAAGCAGAAGGAAAGGCAGTCGATATGCGCTCTGAAATGGTAGCGGACAAAGAATTATCTGAGAAAATGATCGGTGCTCTGCAAACGGAACTTGGAGAAAAAGAAGCTATAAAATACAACCAAGTTATCTCAAAGAAAGCAGATATAGATGCAAAAATATCCGCAATGCAATGAAAATCCTATCTTCTGAACGAGGAAAGAAACTGCTCTTTGTAATCTCTGACGGACAACCACACCATCCAGACGGAGTAAGCGACTATCGCTCCTACGACAATCATTCATTCATGGATACTTATCACGTTGTAAGAGAAGCTGAGGGAGAGGGAATATCAGTCATCGGTGTTGGAATAACAGCTAGCGCATCAGCGTTCATAGCTCGAGCGTATCTCAAAGGATTCTGCATCAAAGACATCAATGAACTTCCGTCAAAACTCGTAGATATCTACTTAAAAGAGAGTGCAAGTTTCCGAACATGGAAATCCATGCTATTATAATGCTATAATCATTCCAATAGCATTATAAGTATTACGTTCATAGTATATACTATAATAATCGTATATACATGATGAGGTGTAAATATATGGAGAACAAAGGAACTAGAAAAGTCGGAACTCCACGCACAAAGATTACCCTCAAGTTTGGGAATATCCCACTTGAAGGCAGGCTTTTGCGTATGGCATCCGAAAATCTCAGCGGACTGAAACAATTCAGCTCTGCAGGGAACCCAATCGGGTACAAAAAAATAGATAAAATAACTGGAGATGAAGTCTCATCTGACCAAATCCTCAAAGGAAAGAAAATCGGTGACACCGTCGTAACTTTCACAGAGGAAGAACTCAATGGGGCTTATGCGAGCAGGCAGGCCGAAGTCTCAACTGTCAGAGTTGAAGACTTAGAAGACATTCCCGCCAGCTATGTAAAGAGCCTATACAACTTCCTTCCGCAGAATGCAACTTTCTGGGGATTGATAGGAGGAAGGCTACTTGATAGCAAGAAACAACTCCGTTTTGTCTATGTGGAAGGACGTCAGGAACGCACAGCAATCCTCAAGGTTGAAGGAAACCAAGGGATGATGTATGTTCTCTACTTCCCAAGCGAAGTTGCAATGGCACCAGACCAGGGCGCTCCAGTGTGCAAGCCAGAACTACAACAAAGCATGGATGCTCTGCTGACCGGTCTATCTGCAACAAACCTTCCTGAAGTTGGGGAGAAACGCAACGTAGTAATCGACCAGCTAGTAGAAGCCAAGCTGACAGGACAACCAATCCCAACCAAACCCGTAATCAAGGCAACTGTTACGAAAGACAAATCCGTGGAGGACTTACTCAAAGAGAGTATTGCCATGGTAAATGCGAAGTGAGGTGAATATGTGTTACATCCATTAGAAGTCGAAGCTCTGAAAGATATTGCGAAAGCAGCAGGGGCGGATGAAAAGAAAGTCGAGACGGTGATAATAGATCAGCGTCTCACCTTCGACCAAAACAAACGTGTGTTAAAGGATTGGCTCAAAGGAGAGGGCAAAGCTGTAGATATGCGTTCTGAAATGGTTGCGGACAAAGAACTTTCAACCCGTATGATTGATGCTCTGCAGGAAGACATAGAAAAGAAGGAAACTGCAAAGTATCAAGCAATCGCGGGAAGGAAAGACTCAATAAATCAGAAAATAGAGGTTATGCGTGAGGATATAATCAAAGAAATCTCAGCGTATAATCCCTACATGGAGAACGTCACGTACTCTACTCTCTTTGCTTGCATGAATGGTAAGCAGGGAAAGCAGAAGACGAACGTCATAAACATGGGAAAGCAAGGCATAGGAAAATCTCGAGGAACATCAGACCTTCTGAAGAAACTCGATATTATCGATGCTGTAATTATCCGTGGATTTATGACTCCAAAGAAACTCTATGAAACTTTGAAGCAAAACTTTTGTTCAATAGTTTGCTTCGACGAGGCGGAGAATATCATGAACGATGAGATGTCCATGTTTATCCTGCGTCCTGCATTGTATGGAGGAAAGGTTAGTTGGCTAACGATGAAGGGAGATACAATCGACGCCTTTGATTTCAAAGGAACTATCATCGCGAATATGAATCACTTCGGAGTTACAGATGCCGCTGCGGCACCACTATTCGATAGGACTCTATTCAACGGAACAAACCTCGACAACAAGCATGTCATAGAGAAAATAAAATCTGCACAAACGTATCGTATGAATGAGGATGTCTGGGCAATAATCAAAGACAAAATAACTCTCATCAGAACTGATGGAGTTGAAGAATTAACCCCAGATGAATCGCAGTATGTGATGGATTTCATAATAAACATAGCGAACAATGCGACAGTGTTTAACAAATCACTATCAGCAAGAGCCAGGACAAGAGCAATCCTAGTCGCAAGATGTATGAAATCCTTATTCCTGAGATTCGACGACAAGGTAAAGGAAGTCTATGAGAAGATAGCCAAGCCGTATATCGCAACAGACGACGCGGACGATATCTGTGTAAGAATTCTCACACAGAAGCCAGACCTAACTCGAAAGCAACTCACAGAGATTATTGCATTGCAGAAGCAAATCAGTGAGAGACAGGCGTGCAGGATGGTAAGTGCAGCATTGGATCGTGGAATACTCGTAGCCATAAACCGAGTGAAAATTCAAGTGAACAAGGGAGGCGCATCAGTATGAAAGTAAGAAAGGGAAACAACAATCCGATACATCCTTCCCTGGTGGTCGGTTTGTCCAAGGAGATAAGAGAAGATTTGGCAATAAAACTCGGAGATTCAGTATTATGGGTCAGAGTGGGGCCAAAGAAGTGGGAGTTACAAAAACTGTAGGTGGTAAAATGAAAACAGAAAAATGTATGCTTGCTAAAGCAGGCGATGAAACAAAAATAGACGAGATGATAGCATCTGGAAATTATCGGTTTGATACTGAGAGTGCCCATTCCGAAGCAGACAAAATTCTATTAGAATTTGTTCCTGATAGACTAGCAAGGGAGTATAAAAAAATAGATAAGTGGTACGCATGAGAATCGCATTCGATATCAACGACAGAACGATAGAATATCTCTATCATCTTCTTCTTGCTTTTATTTTAGGCGTGTCTTGTGGCATGGGGATATTCGGACTAATCCAACTCTTCATACGTTTTGGATAAAATTAAAAATATTGCAGTCATGATGGATTCGTGGCAAAAAATATGCTGAGTGTAAAGATATCAAAAATAAAAACATTCGTGCAGAAACAACTCCTTATTAATTGGTCAATGAATCCTTTTGATTTATGCAATTTCGACATGGAGAGAATTATTCTCAGTTGCAGGAACAAGACAATATCAAAAGCTATCAACGATTTCAGAGAGAAAAACAAACCACCTCCCGAACCCATCCAATAGTGTTTTAAACATTCCCTACGGATTACCTACGGACATCCGAAGGTGATTAATTGAAATTTAAAACAAGCGTGATAGAAAATAATGGAACTACTTATATGAGAATTCCCCCAGCCCTAAAGGCACATCTGGGCATCAAAGTTGGAGATGACACAGTTGTAATTGAAGACAAGAAAAAGAAGCATGGAAAATATGGAGTCTTTTGGGGAGTTGATTCAGATGGCAAAGAAAAAAAACGAGATTAAAAAGTTAAATATAACTTCGTCAAACGTCCGCGCATCTGAACTTGTTGCGTGTGAGAGGGCACTACTTGGAGTATTCGATACCTACAAAGTTACTACTGCGGAGGGTGTTTTTATAATCGAGAGAATAAAATTCTCTGCACTCCATAGAGATGAACATCAACAACAACATATACAAAAGAAACAGAAACAGGACACATCAATGTCAATGTACCGGTGAGACTATGGCACAAAATGTACGAGGCGTGAATAATAGATTTCCAGACTTCCCTGAGATTACTAATAGGGAACGTCTAGAAGGAAAAATAAAAGTACATCAATTCACAAGTGATGAGATTTGTACTCTTGCAGAAGAACTGTTACAGAAGAATAAAAAAGCTGAGCCACGGCATATCAAACCTTTTCTTAGAAACAAAAATTTTATCATAGAAGAAATGGATCAGGTTTATACAACGATTGGAGAGATTTTATCAAAACAGAATAAAGGGACATCTCGTCCTGAGAAAAAATTCAACCAGAATTATATCACAGAACTTCTTCGGAGTTGCTTAATCAAAGATGGAGTAAAGAACGCAGTTCTACTGAACACTTGGGAAGAAAAGGT
>Ga0222685_1000429_pt1 | contig 10229 bp, 10 predicted proteins | sample AntAcemetage1077_FD_179836 | JGI IMG/M metagenome (GOLD analysis project Ga0222685, IMG submission 179836) | Saline water microbial communities from Ace Lake, Antarctica - #1077 | ecosystem: Environmental > Aquatic > Non-marine Saline and Alkaline > Saline | place: Antarctica: Ace Lake...
GGTTGGCTCGCTCCAACCACGTTATGCCATCAGGGCTGGTTATTATATATGCATCAGTTCCGTCTGATCTTCCAACTGCGCAAAATAAAGATAATTCGGGCGACCAGCTAATTCCATCTAGTAAAAAGTTTTTAGGATTTGCCTTCTCCGTCCATGCAATTCCATTTGGGCTGGTTATTATATATGCATCTACTCCATCTGCGACTCCAACGGCACAATATAAAGATAATTCGGGTGACCATGAAATACCCCGTAAATCAAAGTTTTTAGGATTAGCTCTTTCTGTCCAATCGATTCCATCTAAGCTGGTTAATATGTATGCATCTACTCCATCTGCGACTCCAACCGCGCAAAATAAAGATAGTTCTGGAGACCATGAAATTCCATATAATTCAAAGTTTTTAGGATTGGCTCGCTCCGTCCAATTACTTACCAGCACATTTCGCAACGGGTAAATATGTCCGGCTCTGTGTGTAGGTTTTAAAAATGGATAATAATAAGGCGTGAATGTAAACGTGCCCGCTGCCTCTGTGAACGTGGTCAAGCAAATTTCGTAATCTGTAGGCGGTGTCGTATCTGCGGAAAATTCTGAATCTGGCAACGAGTCATAAGCCCAGTTCCCAGCTTTCTTAAACCGTGCCCGGCTGGTTCCGTCCGTATCTTTGTATGCAACTTTTAAATAATTAGTTGCTCCTCCGGCGGTGTAACCAGCAATGACCAGATCAGTTTGAGCCGCCCAATTTACACGGATTGATTCTATGTCTTCGTCCTGTGTGGTCGGAGGAGAAGCTGCAAAACTCAACGGTGTCTGAACGGAAAATTTTACATAGCCGTGTCCAAGCGTAATATTAAACGTTGCCCCTGCACCCTGCCAGACGGCCCCGCCGTTTTCATGAAACGGAATATGATGACATTCATCTTTTCTCACATATCCAAGTCTATCAATCAGGTACTGGAAATCTCTGAATAAATCCTGAGATCGGTATCTATCCCCCGCGCCGTCAGGAATTCCGTTCGGTGCAACTGCATCATATCCGCTGTTAACTTTTTTACTTATCATTCTTGTCTCCTTATCCTAAAGTTCCATCGTCGTAAATTAAATATTTGTCCGTATTGTTCAAATCTGCATAACACAAAAGTATCCGCATATACGCGGGTATAATGTCTGTCTCCAGAGATTCGATTATTTGATTTTTTTGATCCAGCCCCAATCCACCGGAAAAAATCTGAGCTTTCATTGAGGGCACTCCAGCATCTTCATAAACGGCTAACCATTTATTTTCGGTATTAAAAGCACAGATAGCAAGTTCATTGTTGGCGACTATTCCAGCCCCGGTGAATTCATAAATTGTCTGGATGACTTCAAAGTTCTTATTGTATATCTTAAAAAGGCGTTCGGTTCCACCAGTTCCCAAAAACAAAATCACGAAATTTCCATTTTGCAATGACGCAATTGAGTAATTTAAGAAAGTATTTGCAGACTCATCTAAAGACGTTTTTACAGCGGTCACTGTTTCTTGCTGAAATGCTAAATAATAATCGTCCAGTAGCACGCTGTCATAATACGCCAATATAAAAAGACCCGTAGAATCCAGGCTCTTGACTGCCGTGTTGGCTCCAACTGCGTTAGCTTCAAATGTCGCAATCGCGATCACAATAGTTCCGTCTTCGTCAATAACGACATACTTGCCCTTGTTGCCGTCCGTGCTATCACTGTAAGCAATTACAAAACTGTCTGACATATATTTATCTATCGTAATATAGACCGGATCATTAGCGGTAAAATTTCCGCTTGCGCTTAACGTGTCATAATCATAGACGTAATATTTTCCAACCGCTCCAACGGTATCTTCAAACGCAAAAACCCATTTACCGCCGTACAAAGAAACACACTTTGCATATGCAACCGTACCAACAAAAGACGTCCCGCTTGTTAAGAGATTCCCGGCGTTATCATAAATCGCAAACTTCGCGTCTAACGTCGCGCCCTCCTGATAGGCCACAACGAAGCCTTGATCTATTTTACAAACTTGATGATACTGTGAATTCCCGGCTATTATCAATGTAGGTGTTACGACTTCAGCTAACGCGGTATCGAAAATAGTGAAATAAAGATGGTTCCCTGCGGTGACGTTATTATACACAACTACAAAATTATCATTGCTCAATTGAATAACGGAGTATTCTTGAGATGTATCAATGTTTAAAATTTGCGTTTCCGCTGTTGTCTGTTCAACCGACATATCGATATCCATACATATAACGCCAGCAAGGCAACACTCATCATATCCCCCGACCAGGTCAAGTCCGAGGTCATCATCAATCCCGTCTTCTCCCATTGTCGCGGTGTAATTATCTAAATCGTCAGCTTCGTCCCCCCATAAAATCCAATCGCCTGTATAGTAATCCTTGATTAAAGACGTACTCTGTCCGGTTATAGCATCGATTGTCGGCTTTGCATCATTCGTCCAACTCCCCCTGCGTTTATGTCTCTCAATCGCCTCATATATTTTTTTCCTTTTCACGCTTTCAGAGTCAAATTTTAAAATACCAGCTGCGACATAATATCCTAATTCGTCCAGAAGAGAAGACGGACACCTCTCCGGAGATTTCAAATATGCGATTGACTTAGTCTCGTCCCGCCATTCCGCCAGAAGACTGTCAACTTTATTTACATACGCCGTCCCTCCGGCATCGCTATCCAATGTTTTCTGTAATAATTTGGGGATGTTATTTCTGTATGGGATAGGTAACATTATGCGATCTCCGTCAAAGTCATCGTGCCATCAATACTGATTTCATCGGCTGTATTCGTGATCGGAAAGGCGGGCAGTGTCCAGGTTAAATAATCACACCCGTTAACAAACATATTTATAAAACCTAATGTTTCTGTCTCTCTGTGTGTTTGTCCAAAATGCGGAACCAGATCAGGCCTTTCGTCTAACTCCTCCAAAAATGTTTGTACCTGTGCGTAGTCTCCGCTGTCAAACGCAGTTGACCATTTAGTGTTGATTAAAGCAACTGCCGAAACTATCCCATTCAGAGAAAAATCGTCCAATAATTCTGTAGTATATTCACTAATCAGCAACCTAACGCATAACGTATAAAAAGGAAGAACTTCTGCGTATGTGTATCCGCTATCAATCTTCATAGCTGATGTTATGTCTCTTGTATTGTATGTCGGATCTGTTACCCTGACATCGATACTTTCTAATATTGTCCGGGCCGTAAGATATGTATTAAGTGCTGTCTTCAGTCCAGCGCTGGGAGCCCCGCCGCCCGTAGGCACGATAACGACTTGCGCAGACAACAGGCCATAAGCGTTTTTAATGACTTCAACAATGCTGATCCCTCCGTAGGCTTCGGCCAACGCTTCGCCGTCTGTCACAGTAACGAATCGATCCCGCGCTTTTAATAAAAGAGGAGCCAGCCTTTTTGCTGTGTCTATGCTCTCCTCATCATCGCCGCCCGTGAAAGTAGCCGGATTGCTTACAGCTTCCACATTTGCGTCACTGCCGGCGTATACATTTATTTTATCTATAACCGAGACATTGCTATCTAACCCACCGCCGTAACTATAATCCGCCGATATATCAAACGCGCCGGGGATAGCTCCATAAGTTCCGTCCCCGAAAAGCACATAACTTTTTCCATCTTTTTTATATAATAATTTATAGTGTTTGTCCGTTGCTTCGCTATACACAAACGTATCTTGTCGCGTCCATGAGTCCCCATCGATCACGATTTTCAATGTGTCGGAAAGGACGAATTTATCAAGCAAGTCAAATTCCTGCCATTTGGTTAATCCATCGCTCGCTCCTAAAATCACAGCAGAAGACAAACTCTCTTGCTGGTAACAGGTTTTTTGAAAAGAATATAAATGAACAGTGTGAACACCCACCCCCGCGCTGGTAAGATCAATCACGGTTCCGGCGTATGCGTTCGCCAGTGTCGTTGCTAATTTAATATGTGTCGCGTCTTCGTATATTACATAATAATCTGTATCTATCGCCAAGGGAGCTGGAAGAGTGTTTGTAGTTGTAACCCTGACTTTTTCTCCAGTTGTGTATACCCGTGCAACAGTCAATAAATCAGTAGCCGCAACCGCGATAAAAACTTCGGTTGTCGCAGCGACAATTTCATCATCCCGTGCCCCAAATTTTTTACTTGACACTGCGACCGACCCTTGAGTCTGTGCCTTCAAATCTGCCTCTAAAACTGTAAAAGGAAAAGCCGCTCCACCGCTGATATAAAATAATAAAATTCCTTCAGACGTTTTTTTTGACGAAACATCATAATCAATCAAAGCACAAGCATCGATAACCGCCTGCCTGGTCAAGGCTGTTCGCAGAAAACTTTGATTTGCGGTTACGTTATTCCACATCGACAAGACATCGCCGATCCCGGCCCAGCCTCGCTTAATCCAAACGGGCTTATCTATAAGTTCCGGATCGCTGTTGATATCGTTCAGGATAGTGTTAAAAGTTCTACTTGTAAATTGTATCGGATTTGTCGCCATTTCAGATCTCCTTACATCTTCGTAACTGCTGTATTGTATTTATTATAGTCATAATAAGGAATATATAATATTTCCATATCCAACTCGCCGCCGTCCTTTTGAAAAGAAATAGAATTTTGACTGACTGCGATTCTCCGATCCGGAAGTCCTTCTGTGCCGTTCGGGATAATTCCATTTTTCCAAGCCACGGCGGAAGCAATCGAAAACCGGCAATTTATTTGTAAATTGATATCGTTCGGATAATTCTCATATCCATCAATTCCGCCGGATTCTTTATTATCGTAGAGTAATGATCTTAAAGGTTGAATCGCCAGCAGCATCAATTCAGATTCTATTTCTAAATCAAGATCGTTCTGCCCGTAGTAAAACAATAGATCCCATGAGCCCAGCTCGTCTAACGTGTGCATTTTGAGACCTCTTCATTCTGCGTCAATTTTCTCAATCTATCTTTTTCAGTTATTTTTTCAAGGATTGAATCGTCAAATTTCTTGCCGTCCTTTATCAATATTTTAATTACATCCTCTAAGGCTCGCGGCATCGCTACGTCTGTTGCTCTCAATTCCTGGACTGTCTCAAATTGTTTTTGATCCGATTCGTATATTTTAATCGCTTCAAGATATCCAATGTCTGTTCGTTCAATCGCGATATGTTCTTTTTTATCAAATTCAAATTTGAAGATTGAAGAATCTGAATAATGTATCTCGTTCGGAATCGCGTTATATTCTTTTGCCGATGTTTCAATCGCGTCCGCACGGCTTTGAGTACTTTTGAATTTTCCTGTTATTATTCCGCTATCAATTATTATGTAATATTTCATTTTATGCGTCTCCAGCGTATGTACATCGGATTATTTGTTCCTCCGTACATCCGATGTTCGGTCAGATTTAATTCATCCGAATATACTCGTGCTTTCATCAAAATAGTTTGCCCTGTAGCGATCAATTTAAATTCTGGTATTATTTGTCTTATCTTCATTCTGAGCTGTACTGCAGAATTTAATTGCAAATATGGGGCAGTTTGTCTAATGTTAGGAGCGTTATTCCCGGCTACCGTACCCAACCCAAAATTAAATAAAAACGTTTTTGGGATTGAAGTATCTTCAATAAATTGATCTCCTTTAGAGAAACACATTCCAACCCCCGCTGCCGGAAGTGTTAACGACATCCCTGTTACATCATCCCAAGTATAATCCGAAGTTAATCCTGTATCGGCGGTTTCACTGCTTACTTCTTCAATGCTACTCCATCCGTTAGTCAACAAAATCCATTGCGCCGCCGTTCCGATTACAATAGCCCATCCCCAATCTTCGGTTATTGTAAAATTCTCATTATAATCATTTATTTTTTCTGCTCCTTCCGGATGTATTATCAAATCGTTAGTTCCGCTAACGTTTGCAACAAAAAATATTCGGCTTATATTATCTGCGAGTGTAGGCAGATTAAACGTCCTGTCTCCGCCCGCTGTATTTAAAACAACATATTTAATCCCGTCAATATCAGTCGCGGAATAACTTGCGGCGACTTCCTGCAATGCTCCCAGGATGGCGTTTCCTTCAGCTTTTTTAAATAGAGTTAGATCAGCCGCGACCCAGGGCTGAGGTGTTCCCGCAACGATCGCATCAAACAACGATTTTATATGTAGTCCTAAATTGTCTCCGCCAGTTGTGCTCATCCTACGCCCCTTTTAATAATAAAATTCCGACACTATGCGGTGCCCCAGTGTACGGATCAAGATTCATTGTATTCGGTTTCCAGGCTGTTGCATCGCCTGTTTTTAATATTATATTTTCAATTTTCCCGGAGGTGAAATTAAGAGTTAACGTTCCGAGAATTTCATCAAATATGATATTATCTCCGGAGGTTTTATTTTCCCAAATAACGTGAGTTGTCGGTTTGCCATCAAAACTGTCCGGCACCATTCCTTTCATTTCGCTTGCGTAGGATAAATAACGCGGTTGATTTCCGTCTCCTTTTAAAAAATAAACCTCCACCCAAGAACCGATTGGAGGTACACTCATTCCTTCGCCCTGACGCGCGAAACACCACATACCCAGATCAGGCGTATCAAATCCCAATTCAGGGATAACTACTTTGACCCGGCCTTTTTTCAACGTGTCTAAATTATCAACGACCTGAGCTTCATAATGCCGCATGAAAGCTGTGTGATCATGAATAATATTTATGATCTGGGATTCGATGTCATCATGAATATTGCTCATACAACAAAACTCCCACCTGTAAAAGTCAGAGTATCAACTATTTCAGCAGAACAGAAATAACCGCCCCTCGTGATTGAGTGCGTCACTTTTTTAACAAATAATTTAAATTGAGAAGATTCCAATATGTCCGGAAACCCAGTCCCGAACTTCGCTTCTATTGGGGGAGTGATTAAGGGATTCCCAAGCACGTTAACTGACACACTGAATCCTAATCCTTGCGGCGCGGTGCTCTCATCATAGGAAGTGAAATAATCCTTGATCTCGTTAAAATTCTTAACACTCATCGCCCATGAAGCAAATTTAGTTGCTTCGGCGACGCCCCCCTTCGTTATGCGTCTTCGGAGTTCTTCGTCAACTTTTTCCGGACAAAACCGATACGCCGTAACTGTTTCATTTTCTGCTACATACCTAATAAAAGTAGTCTGTCCGTTTATAACAACCATCCTGATATGATCGCCACCGGTGGAATCGCCGACGTGGTTTTTCCATGTATAACTTCTCACATTGGCAGCACCCTGTTTATAATCAAAATAAATACTATTCCCAAACGCCGCACCGGTGACTACTTTTTGAAACGCGGTTAAATTGAATTTATCATAATCGATAAATAATCCGTATAACGTTCCGGCAGGAGTGTATCCTACTCGAAAAATACATCTCCAATCCCGCGCGCATCTTTGAAGGAATTTAAAATCAGACTCTCTTTGAATTATCTGAGTGTCCCGTCTGATTATTTCTGTTCCTTTTGTAAAAATAATCTCCATGGTCGATACGCCCATATGAAGCATTACATCATGTACGACAGACGCCTTCGTCCCTGAGGTGTGCACTTTCCTTTCTTTTTCCTTGCTAAATTCAGTTCCGTAAAAATTGCAATTAAAGGTTGTAAATCCTTTCTCATCCCCGGCCCCGCTCGGGCTCATTACGTACGCCCTCATTCCTTCACGCGAAAAAGAACCCCCGGCCTCTGTCGGATTATTTTTCAAGGCAAGAGCTGTCCTTACATTAGTATCAAGCCCGGTATAACCCCAGCTCAATTTTAAGGTCAATCCTACTCTAAATAAACTTGCGTATAGATTGCTGGGATCATACAGACTTAGAGATCCGGACGTTATTTTTCCGACCTCCTCTACGACTGTAAAACTGATTACATCACGTTCGACCGCTTCCGTTAAATACTCAAGCCCATATTTGAAAGGTGTGTCGTCACTATCAATTTTAAAAAAACTCTTATCTGCGTTATTGAGACCGATCATCTTACGGGCACCTGTAATTTATCTATTTTTGACAAACTATAATCTGATTCAATTATTTCTTCTACGTTATGATCGAATAATCTGTATGCTTCAGCTTCGGAGTTGTCTCCGTAAAACTCCTCTCTTGATATTATTTCATCGATTCTGTCTCCCGGAAATATCTTCACAGTGTCGTTAGTTACCATCAACGGAATTTCTCGCATATCTTTAACTGCAAAATTCTTTCCGTAAATATCCGTAAAAGAAATAGTGTCAATTTGATTGTATCTCAATATCGTTTCTCCCCCTGTCCGGATTTGATCGTATCGTATGAATTCATAACCATCCCAGCCAGACTTGAAACTTTACGGAAGACCTCTTCAGCCAAATATAACGGGTGTGTTTCGTCCAACCATAATTCAAATTCAATTTCGCTGTATTGCGGCATTCCAAGAGCGTTAGTCCACCCTTGCTTATGTGTAGCATCACATTTTTTTACCCAAAAAACCAATGGCACTGAACCGATCCCCCAGTAATAAAGGACTTGAGGTGTGCTCTCAAATTGGCCCGTAAAAACTCCGGTCAATCCAACTGCGTTATTTCGTAACATATCGAACTGCTTCAACATCAGCACGTTTCCTATTGTATTATTCCTTTTTATCAAAGGTAGAGTAAAGGCAAGTTTCCTATTCCCGGCGCCCCCTGGAAGGATTGGAGAAAAGTTTAACCCGGGGATTGGAGCTTCACTTAAGATAATTTCTTTAGTGTCTTTTATATCTCCCGGAATTATAGTACTGGTTATTAATTGTTTATTTGATATATCCAGAATGAACCAAGGAAGACGAAAAGCAAATTTAGGAACATTTAAGCTCATGGCGAGGCGACCCCCATAACGGCGTTAGTAATGTTCTGCTTAATCTGTCCGTGCAACGTGTCATTTATTCCTTTACCAACAGCGCGGCCTATGCGTTCACCATCACCCTCTGTTCTTACGTTTACATTTACTCCTTCTACTTTAATATTATTCTCAATCTTTATATTTTTAGCTTTTGTCTCCTTTGCTGGAGATATAAAGCGCGGTGTTTTTTCTTTGACTTCTCGTGTACTTCTCTCTGGCTGTTCCGTCCATCGCTCGGTTGCTCTCTTGTCGTGTTCCTTGATCAAGGCATCATGTTCTTTTTTGAGTACTTCCATTTTTTTTACATCATCGTTGTACCATGCTTTCCAATAATCGATTGAAACGATCGATCCTTCAATGGCAGAAATTAAAGAATCTAATAATTGACCAAATCCGGAGACGGCAAGCTTCAAGATTTGTCCGCTTACAGTTCCAAAATCTTTGATCATCTGTGTCATGACACCGCCTTTCATCGTAATACGATCAAACAACGTCAATATTCGGCTCAGAGAATTTTCAAAATCCTTGAATATGGGCGCGGTTTCTCCGAACCCTTCGGCAAAGCCCTGGAAAAAATTAGCGACATTCTCGATTCCTTTTGCGAACATGTCTCCAATCATTGAAAAAATAGGTTGCAACAATGCGATTAAATATTGAGCAACAACAGTAATTTTGAACATTACAATATTTGCGATATCTCCCATGCTCTTTGTAACTTTTCCGAATATAGCTTCAAATCGACCGATGAAACTATTGACGAATGTTTTGACTAATCCGATCACGCCTTTCACGACCGTTATGACTACCCTGAAAGCATTAGCGATATTCACGCCCCAGCGAACAAACATGATCCGGTGTTCCCTGACCCAATCCAACATTTTTTGTAACAAAGGGATCAAAACTTTTCGAATAGGCCAGAATAGACTACGCATCATTATATCTCCGGCGTGCTGGAAAGCCCGACCGATTTCCGGAATATATTTCATTGCCGCCCTGACGCTCATATAAGCAGCGGCAAGTGCGCCCACTCTTTTTGTCAACGCGCCGATCATGCTTTTAGAATTATCAGAGAAATTTTTAACAGAGGTTTGATTTTCCTTTTTAACCTCTTCCGATCCTTTCTTTGTGTCTCGAAAAAAAGAGGCCATTTTCTCTTTGCCAGTATTCGCAAACTGTTTGAAATTTTTTGTCACAGAAGACAGGCCGCCTTTTATGTTCGTCATAGCAGATTCGAAAGGCTTTGTATTAAATGTAAAAACAAGATCATTCATTGCTTCTCTCCTCCGCGTTAATTCTGTGGCATTCATCCACAAGCATGAAATAGCTTTTCAAATCTAATTCGCAAATCTCTGTATAAGA
>Ga0222685_1000430_pt1 | contig 10221 bp, 14 predicted proteins | sample AntAcemetage1077_FD_179836 | JGI IMG/M metagenome (GOLD analysis project Ga0222685, IMG submission 179836) | Saline water microbial communities from Ace Lake, Antarctica - #1077 | ecosystem: Environmental > Aquatic > Non-marine Saline and Alkaline > Saline | place: Antarctica: Ace Lake...
GTATCTGCTAAATCTGCGACTGGAATTGCATTGTTCATTATAGGGGTCATTACTATCCCCTTTGAATAAGTTGTGTGTTGCATTTTATTAGTTTAATAATTTTTAATCCCGATAAAAGACCTTTCTCTTGATAAATCTACCGGTTTCTTTACTGGAAGCCGGTAAAGACAGTCAACTATCTAATAAGAATTAGCTAGTTCTTCCAAGTAAATCAGGAATTGTAATAGCAGCACCTGCTCCGGTAATAACATTACCAGCTGCAAATGACGCATCAATTACATAAGAAGTTACACCAACTGCGTTGGCACTAATACATCTGTTGTTTACGCAATTAAATACAGATGTAGCTCTTGTATCAATTGTTTTGGCAGCAACATCAATGTAATTATCAGCAATAAGTCCACGCCTTCCTTTTGAAATAGTGGCTACTCCTGAAACTACGATGCCATCATTAGCTCCACCTATAATGGTGTTACCTTTGATAACCATACTACTTGCGGCTCCTGCAGCAATGTCAATGACATCTCCTGTAAAAGCTCCAATAAATTCACAGTTAATAACCTTGTCGTGAGGACAAGCTGTAAATTGAATAGCACTTATAGCAATAATTCCAGAATCTCCTGAATCTTGTGCTTTAAATGAACATCCAATAAATTCAGCTCCCCAAGTAGCACCGGTTAAAGTCATAATGTCTGCGGCAGTTACTGGTTCAAAATTTACATTGATAAATCTTGTTCCAACTGCGGAGTTGACAGGTGCGTGATTACCACAAATACTTGCTCCCTTGTGGCCATTGTAAGAACCCACACCGATTACATCAGTTTTTTGTGGGAATGCAGTTAGAGTTTCTGTAAAACTATCTCCTGCAATAAAAATAGTATTTCTTCTAGCCCATCTATCAGAACCTCTTGCAATATCTGTATGAGATACTGAAAAAGTGTGTAAAAGGGTTTTTTTAGGATAGTCCCAGCTTAAGCCATCATTACCATCGTTTCCGGCATTACCATCTACAAAATAGATAGTTCCACTCATATCTGCAAGTTGTGCGCCTCCTATTAGTGGAACACCAAAACTTGATATTCCATTTGGAAAGTTTGTAATCATAATTGTTTTATCTTGTTAGTTAATCTCTCTCTGTTATAGAAAAGGATCTCTTTGTTTGAAAAATGAATTGGTATATAACCTGCGTTAATTAGATGGACATTTTTTGCTCCATCTTGATCGTGGCCGTCTATATCAATTGCATATTTCTTTATAATGAAATCAACTTCTCTACCTTTTACAATTACTTTAGTCCTAAAACGAATGTGATTCTTTTTGAGAATCTCTGCAAAACGCCTTTCAGCTTTTGTAGAATTATTCTTCTTAAGTTTTAGTAATTGTTTCCGCATTGCTCTGGAATTAAATCTTGGCGAAAAAAGATTTTAATTATGTTGAGAGTTTTAGGTAACCACCCTCCGACTTTATTTTTTTGCTTTCCCTACTTTTTTAGGAGCAGGTTTAGCTTTAGGTTTAGGTGCAGGTTTCTTTACCTGCGCTTTCGGCTTTGCTTTTGGTTTAACTTCTTTCTCTTCTTCAGGAGCTGTATTTCCTGTAGGATTTGTAGGACCACTTCCGGAGAGTATGCCGGGAAGAGAATTACGGCCTCCTTTCTTTTCGTATTGTGAAATCTCTTGAGCTAATATCTCTTTCGTTGCGTCTGGAGATGCGTTAATCCCCATCGCTTGTGCTTTCTTAAGCAACTCATCTTTAGATAATTTTAAATATGGATTTACTATATCTGAATGATCTTTGACCTTGTTGTAATCTTCAACAGTCAAGATTCCTTCTCTAATAAATGGAGCAATCTCTGCCATTGATTTCCCTGTGGCACTTGAAATACTTGAAATGGCTTTTCCTTCTTCATCTGACCAAGAAATACCTACGGCTTTTGCTCTCCCTTGTGAAACTAATTTTCCCCAGTTAAGTTGTGTTGACATAAATTTATTTTGTTATTTTGTTTTTTATCGGTGACCCTTTATTTAATCAAAAATTCATTTTTACAGAAAGGACATTTAACTTTACCAAAATGTTTTTTCCAAAAGACTATGTCTAAATTTTCTATCCTATTATCGTCTTTTATCCCGTTTTTATGATGGACATATTCCCATCTTTCTAATGTTTTCCCTAATTTCTTCTCTATTAAATATCTATGCTCTAATACATATCCTTTTCCGTCTGCCGATGGCCACTTCGGTTTGTATATCCGAATATACCCATCAGAAGTTTTAAGACGACCACCTTTCCAATTATGACTTCTTTTACCTTTCATACCCGGTCTTTCAAAATACGACCTTGGTTTTGATAATTGAAGACATTTTTTACCTTTATTCCAAGGTTTTGATCCTCCAACAAATTTTCCTTTTTTATTTCGTTCCATAGTTTTATTATGGAGCGAGGAGAGGCCTTATTTCTCTCCTCACCCCATAAGACAAAGGGTGAAGCCACTTTTATTGTGAATCTAAATAATCAAATCTATCTAGCTTCCGGTTGCATTAGATCCGAAGATATAGGCAGGATAGCCAATACCAGTTGTATAAAAGAAGTCAAGGGAGTATTCCCAATTCTTGTTTTTATAAACTTGATCTGGTGCATCCAAATCTGGCCTTTCAGCAAATAAGCATTGTAGGGTTTCCCCAACCATTGAGGAATCATACATAAACCAATAAGCTGAAGTATCAGTTCCGGCAGAATTCTCTTCAAGTCGTTCCCAGACGATGATCCTCTTGATTTTACCCTTAAGGGTATTTCTGTCGTTGTTAGCACTTCCCGGAATTAAGTCAGAAAGAACGATTCTTTCCGCTAAATCCTCATTAGAAGGTGCAACAACTAGAGTGTCAAGATTTATTGGCCTGCTGTGGCCATTTGGATCTTTGTGGGTCATTGCTTGTTTTCTGGCGGTTATGATGGCTGCTCTGGATAAAGCAGGATTAGAAGTAATTACATTAGAGAAAGTGTCAGAGTTTAGGTTACTGGTATGATCGGTATAGAACAACGCTAATGCGTCAGGTCCTACGGCTGCAGTAGATGCGCCGTAAACATCTGTATAAGATGAAGCTGAAAATCCGTGCAAAAGAACATCGGCTAAACTTTGGTCAATTTTGTCAAAAGCATCAACAGCTAAAGAACGAACGACTGATTCAATCTGGTTGTGCAGATCAAATTTCCTCATTGCCTTTGTTACTGATGCAATTCCACCAAAGTATCGCTGTGTCCAAGTGATAGAATCTCCCTCTTCGCCTAAAATGTTAGGTAAGTCCTGACCCGGCGTTACTTCTTTAATTCCGTCAACCCCGTGCAAAATAAGATGATCAAATGTTCTCCGATTTGTATCAAAGACATTAAAAATCTTATTTCCCTTCATCTCTGCTACTTTTGTTCTCGCAACCTCATTAAAGATACCTTGAAGGTCATCTGTTAAGGCTGGAAAATCTTTCATTGTTATAGGCATAGTAGTATAGTTAGGCGACTAAAAATTTGAAGTAACCCCGAAGTTTTGAAGTGCTTACAAACTCCGTTACATAGAACGGATCATAGCTTGAAGACGCTTCGTTTAGCGTGTCGTGATCGGTCATATCAATCAAAGTTCCACGATGGGTAACAGCTGCTGTAGAATTAGTATCTCCTTCGCATTCTACATCAACTAGGTTCAAAACGAGGATGTCCTCGTGCGCACCTGAAGCTGTTGTAACATCTTCCATAGCCATAAACTGAAGATTAATTCCGGTGGAGGTAGTTCTCTGGAGATAACCAGAGGCCCACTCTAGAATGTCAAACTTTGTTATGGTTGTAGATGAAACAGTTCCGCTAACAATTGTGGTTAACTTTCCTGAATCGTATCGTAATGGTGTAATCATATCTGTTTTTTACTTTAAAGTTACAATTATTTTTTCGGATACCAGTTCTCCATCCCTTCTTTGTGAGGTATAATGGTTTTTCTAGGTGGAGTTGTTGGCTTTTTATCCTTGCCGTTGCTTAAACCCTTGTCTGAAGATAATTCCTGTTTGGCTTTATCTGCAATCTTTTTAGCTTCCTTCTCATCTTCTGGTTTGTCAGTAATTCCTTTATCAGCTTTCCAACGCTTTACAGCACTTTGGATAGCAACCGATTGAGCTTCGTAAGAGTTTTCTCTCGGTCTTTGATAAAAGACAACTATATCATCCCAGTTAACAAGAACATCATCATCTTTACAGGCATCGTTGATAGCTCTCTTCTCATCGCGAGCAGATAACTCTGTCTTTGTAACGAAATCATCAGCATTGATTTTATCGTTATCAAAGTCATCGTCATCATCAACTTTTTTCTTCGTTACGGGTTCTGATCCCGGAAGATTACGACCATTGCCTCTAATGGTTTTAAGAAATGCCTTTCGGTAATTCTTGCCATCTTCAGCATTCTTCCGCAATTGTTCTAGCTCGGACTTGGATATTTTAACCTCTTCTTCTGGATCCCCATTGGAACCTGTTGTTCCATCCTCTTTAGATCCATCCGGTTTGGGAGTTTCTTTGTCTGACTGACCAGCGCCAGTAGGAGTTTCCTCTTCTCCATCTTTTAGGTCTTTGTTTGGTTCTTCCATAAATTTTAAAACTTTTATTTTAGGTGCGTAGTTCGCGCACCACTACAGAAGAAAGTCCCGACTTGGAACTTCTATCAGGCCACGATCACTTATTATGGACTGGTAGAAGCTCCGGACTTCCTTGTATTTAGTTGTTAATTTACTTCTTTGGTTGTTTGTTTGCGTTGTTTATGTCTTTTCTAAAAGCTAGAAAAGCATCTAATTTAGCAAACCAATCTTTTCCCCATCTCTCAAACTGTTGGAAAAAAGTATTGAACTCATCGTTCTCAAACTCTATAGACACTTCTTGATCTCCCATCTTGCCTTCTGTCATATTTGATTTCTTTCCATATTCTGTTTTCTTTTCTGCTATCTCTTCTGGTTTAATCTTGCCTGTTTGAATGTCTTTGTTAAGAGTTTCTCCTTCTTTTATCATCTCTACAAATTCAGGGATCGCTTCCTCAAATGTTTCTAGAATGGTGCCTGTTTTCTCCATCTCTGCAATTGTAGGAAATTGCTTTGGAGCAGTATTTCTTAATCCATTCCAACAAACTGCGATGTTAACTCTTTTTGTTTTTACTATTTTCATTTTTTTTCTTATTCTTATCTCTTTTTATTTCTGCTTTTTCAAATTCCTTTTTTGCTTCTGAAAGTAATCTTCCAAGTTCCATTCTCTGGCCCACAAACATCCAATACTCTTCATCTCTAGTAACTCCTTCTCCTAAAAGCTGTAAGATATAAAAGTTTCTAGTTGAAATATAATCGCGAAATGCTTTTAGTGGATATTGTTGCCCAAGCCATTCTTTCTTTTGATTATGATCAATAAACTTTGTAGCAATAGGAATCTTTAGCAACCGAAATAAAATTTTGATTATTATTTTTCTCATATTTGCCGACCTTTGTTATTTAACTGGTAAAGGAGGTAATGAACCAGCGCTTGCTTTAGCTTTTGGCGCATTATCTACTCCACCACCACCTTCAACCGGACCTTCCTGTTGTGGTGGTGTCAAATTATACTTTGACTTATCTTCTCCGTAAGCTGTAGCGAAGTCATCAAACACAACATTCTGATTAGCTATAAATAATTGTGGGAAATAAGCTGCCATTATCTTTACTTTCTCTTCAAAGACAGCTTGTGTTTCTGCACTATCCTTTTGGTATAAACTTTCTGCAATTACTTGAACATCAAAATCATAATCGTCAAGGTAGGTAGAAAGCATCCCAATCTTTTCATACTTCTCTCCTTGTATTCTGTATTTTTCTTCTTCAATATCTAATTCCTTTCTAGTTGGAAGTTTGTCCGGGCTTGAGGCAAACTGAATTTCTAATGTCCCGGTAGATCCATCAGGAAACTTGCTACCTTCAACTAATATTTTTCTAAAGCTCTCTTGGTATGTTTTAGATCCATCCTCTCCAGCAATCTCTGTAACTTTAGGTTGAGTGTAGTTTGTTAAAATGTTTGGGATTCTTAATTTTGTTTTTTGAATCCAAAGATCAGTCAAGAACATAAAGAATACTCCCTTCAGTTTCTTGGCGTGTTCGTTAGCAATTACAATCTCTCTGGCTGTAACTCCCTTCCCGGCATAACCTTGCGATGTTGAATCAACTGTTCCCATATCCATCCCTTGACCAACCCACTTAATCATTGCCATTTCAGAATCTGTTATTCCCGGAATCTTTTGATAGGTAACTTGGCTAACATCTTCAACATAGATTGTTGATTCCATTCCAATATTCTCATTCTCCATTTCAAGTAGATCCTTATTCTTAAGTCCAGCTAATAGAGGAGGATTCATTGATCGGTATGTTTTGTCCAAAGACATATTGTAAAGAGTATTGATAACATCCTGAACATCCATATTGGCGTTTGGTAAAGAATCTCCCCAGAAGAAGTTCTTGTTAGCAAATGGTTCAAAGATTGTTTTAGAAAATGGATAAAGTTTATTTCTTCTACCCCAAAGCAATGGTGCAGATAAAATTAAAACTCCATTGATAGCAATGCAGTATTTATCTTTAAATTTATTATAATATTTTACGACTTCGTAATCGTTTTTTTCTTCAACTCTATTCTTCCATCTGTCATAGAAGAATGTTTTGGTTTCGTCTTGGTATTTTCCTGCTACTGATTTATCACAAATATAGTGAAAGTTTTTATACTGGCCAAATTCCGCTTCAATAGAATCAAAATCTAAATATCTAATCCAAGCTATAGATGGTTGATCCTGAACATCGTGGATCTTAAATGATTTTGGAAAAAACTCGGAGATAGGAACTAGCATATCAATACACTCGTCATTAACATCAACTTCCTTTTCTTCAAATTCTAATTCTCCTGTAACAAGATCATAGCTCTTAATAAATTTCCTTTTATATTTTGTTTTTAAATATCCATCATATTTAATAACTGTTCCTTGAGTAGCACAAGTCCACGCTTCCCAAAAGATTTCTGTTTCTTGATTTGTTTTATCTCTTGAATATTTTACAAGGTTTTCTATCACTCCTGCTCTACGAATATCTAGACCACCATCAGTTGAGCTTATTGCTTTATAGCGCAGATCTGGAGGAGTGCTTGCTACACCGGCTACTAATGCTTTTAGTTTATTCCGGGTAGATTGATTAAAGACATTTGATTGCCAATCTTCCTTCCCTTGCTCTTCTCTTGTTGGAACATAACCTTGCACACGCTTTTCTGAATCATCAACAAACTGAACTAAAGTTCTTTCATTAAATTGAGGGTAGCTCCCGTTCTTAACTCTAACAAGGTCATCTACTTCTCTGTAAATAAAATCTAATTCCTCTCCATCTTTTTTGTTAGGAATGTAAATTTCTTTTTTTAAATTATCTTTTTCTTTATCTTCCATAATAGTTTTGATAACTTCAATATTAAATATTTATGTATTTCTTTTCTATGTTTTTTTTAAATATTTTTTTGTCTTACTTTCAATGTTCATTTCCTCCCATTAAAAAACAGCGCGAAACTTCAACGCTCAAGCACTCTAAACGCTTGAAAGATGAAGTTTCTCCGCCGTTGTTCGGTTAGGATTAACCTCTTTATAAATTATACTATTTGAGAATAGGTTGTCAACCCCTCTAGCCGTTCCAATCAATTTGTTCTGATATAATTCTCCGGAGCTTTCCTTCTCCATCAAAAAGAACAACTTTCTTTCCACCTTTACAAACAAAAAAGTTCTGTTCTAATAAAAAGCAGAAAGTTTTTAAAAACCCTTTTGTTTTTTTATAACTTAACTCTTTCTTTTTAACAATCAATATTATTTCTAATTCTTCGTCTGTTAGTTTTATTTGTGGCATTGGTTTTTATTTTTTTCTAATTCTAATTCTAATTCTAAACAACCAGCAATAAACATTTTAATATCTCTCATAATTTGTTTATAAGTTTTATATCTACATTCTGTAAAAATACACTTATATTTACCTACTTTAATTTCTATTTTATTAAACATAGTTTTATTTTAATATCCCGTCATCTTAAATGGACCTTTAGGTTTTTTCTTTTTCTTCATTCTATTTGTAAAGAAATCATCCATCACTTCTTCTTGTGTTCTTCCTGCAACTGGTTTAGTCATTATACCATACCTGATTGAATCTCCTGCGTGATCTTCTCCGTCCGTATCTACATCTTCAATTCTAATTGGATCATAAACTAATGCCGGGACTGTTCTGATAAATTCAACGCAAGTTGTAAAGACCTGTAGCTTTGCAGTAACAACATCTTCTTTTACCATCGGCTTTAGATATTCTCTTAATGCTCTCCAACCATTCAACCTATCATTGTTTCCTTTTAATAATGTTAAAACTTTTCCTTTCTTTTTCATCTCTTTCATTTTCTCTCTGTAGGTATCTTCCATTATGTCTGCTCCACTTACTGCTTCCTTTCCTTTCTCTTTTGTTTTCTGCCAACAAGCAGGATCTATTACCCAGTATTTAATATCCTCATTATAAGGAGTGAGCGCTATGATCTCTTTTGTCAATGCAGAGTAAGTTAGGCCTGTTCTGTAAAGTTCTCTATAAACATAAATAACTCCATCCGGGCTAACTGCACACCAATAAACTGCTGATGGAGCTGTATAACCATAATCCATACAAAGAAACTTTACCCAGTCAGTTGGAATATCAAATGGTTCGCAGGTATGGATTTCTTTTCTCCACTCTGTAAAGTATTGACCTTTAAAAATATCCCAATCTCCTTCTAAAAATGCTTTCTTTAATTGTTCAGGTAAACTCTCTAGGGTTTTATAATAACCTTTGTCAATGTGTGGGTTGTCAATAGCTTTGGCTGGGATGAAAGTAAACAACTCTGATTCCTGTTCTCCTTCTTCAAACTGATGATCTATCCATCTCTTCTTTACCCATCCGTGTCCTATCCCACCCGGATTAGTTCCTCCAAGAAACTTTGTATCAAAGGTTGGTATTCCGGGCCATCTTAATCTTGTTCTTAAAAAATCAAATGTATCTTCTCTATTCTTTGTTAACTCATCAACTCCTTGTGCAGCAAACTCTGCTGACTGATACTTTGAAACATCATCTAAATTTCTAAAGGCAAGAATACCACTCCCAAAATCTGGACTTAAAATAAAGTTATGATCCTGCGCGCTATACTTTCCTAACCAATCTGGAAACTCATATTTTATTTTGTTAAGATGTCTATCTTTCAATGCCGGGTAGTTCTCACAAAACAATCCAACCATTATATTGTCAAGTCCGTATTTAGCATAGTAATAAGCTAATAGTTTTACTAACTGCCATCTCAACCAGTAGGACTTTCCTCCACCCATTGCTCCACCATATAGAATAAACTTAAACAAATTTACTGCTTTGGATGCAATCTTTTGTTTCGGTGTCCACTTCACAAGATCTTTAAAACTCTCGTAAACATAGTCATCACTTTCCTGTTTTGGATTTTGTTGGTTTTTCTTCATCATCATTAAGATCATCTAATAATAAAACTCTTCCTCTGTGTTCAACCTTTACAGATTCTTGTGGCTTTCCAAATACCATTTCCCAGATGTCCTTGATTGCTTTGACATTAGGATCTCTGGTCCAGACAATGTGATAATCCTCTCCCTCTGCTTTCTCTCCTCTTTCTGTTGCTTCTAATAGTTCAATTATCTCTTCCGGGTTTTTAACTTGTGCTAATTCTCCAGATCTTTCTAGTTTCTTTGTCTTATAGTTCTTTACTAACTTCGGTCTTAATACAACACAAAGACCCTGTGCTGATTGAAGTTGCGCAACCATTATAGGTTTCATCATCCTTAACATCTGTTGTCTATATTCTTCTAGGGCCAGTTCCCGGTTGATTGTCTTTACATTCCTTGCTCCTTTAAACCTACCGATCTTCTTTCCCTTGACAAATCTTCCGTCTGCACCCCTTATTCCTTTTTTATCTTCTTTTTTCATAAAATGTGGTTGTCTATGGTAATTTATGGAAAACTACTTGACAAACTATCTAATTCATTATATTATCTACTAACAAAGTGAAGTTGAGATCTCACGCCACCGTGTTTACCTTAAAGGAACGGTGGCTTTTTTAATTTAAAAACTTTACTAACCTTTTTTGATACTTTATAGGGACATCTTTTAATACTAATTTTAATGTCTCTTTTTTTGTT
>Ga0222685_1000432_pt1 | contig 10193 bp, 20 predicted proteins | sample AntAcemetage1077_FD_179836 | JGI IMG/M metagenome (GOLD analysis project Ga0222685, IMG submission 179836) | Saline water microbial communities from Ace Lake, Antarctica - #1077 | ecosystem: Environmental > Aquatic > Non-marine Saline and Alkaline > Saline | place: Antarctica: Ace Lake...
TATACCTTTTGGTATATTAAAAGGCGAAAGGTCAAAATCCAAATCCAAAACCTTACTGTTCGCTGCTTTTATTGCTGGACTAATTGTTGATATGTCATTTGAATAAATATCGTTCTTAGTTAAAGTATATGTCTTCGTTGTTTGCTGTCTTGTTTGAGCACCTAAAAATTCAACCATACCCGTTCCATCTGCAAAATCATTATAATCATAACTCGCAATTACCGGGGCCGCTGTTGTGAAGGGTTCTGCTAATACCATTATAATCCTATTATGTCTAGGCTGTCGGCTCTTCCGTCCTTTAACTCGAACGTCTTCTTGAATGTCTGCCAACTATCATTGAATACATTTAATTTTGATTGTGTCGTTGCTAGTTGCCATGTATTCTGATTTTGATTAACTGCGTAGAAGGCTGCCCTGTTCGCTGCTACCTGTGCAAAATACCTCAACCAGTTGGTTCCGATACTTGCGACGTTTGCGACGAGGTCGTTATTAACTAACGCTGACATATCACCCTCTGCCCACTTCACCCAAATGTTAGTATTGGCTTCTAGGATTTGTGTTGCTGATGCGTTCTGTCCTATCGCTAGGAGGACTTCTGCTGTTGTTGCGAGTGTGCCTTCATCTCCTGCCATCTATGTTAATCGAATAGACCCTCATATTTAAATCTTTGTCTTTGCCTAACCATGCACTTCTGATGATTCCTTCAACAATATGGCTATATCTTCCCGATATTCTCCCATTTTCTTCCATTTGTATGCTTCTTAACGACATTTTTATGTCTTTTCTGTCAAATAATTTGATTTCTTGGCGTTCTCCTAAACCGATTAAGTTGGCATACATCGCCTCTTTATGCTTTTGTGTCTTGCCTTCCTTATCTACTTCGATGTTCACCGCGTTGTTTAATGCGACTACCTTGTAACGTGTTTGGTCGTTGATTAGTAATTGGTCGAAGACTCCTACACCCATGCCTCCGGAGTCAATCCCTATTTTATCAAAATTAAACGTCTGGTCTAAGTCGAGGATTTTCTTTGTGGTGTCGGTTGTCCTCGTCTTTGTGGTTACCTCGTGATGTGTTTGTTTTAGTATATTATCTGTCCTCTTAAGTCCTTCAAATGTAGATTCATCCTCTCCCATACCTGCGACATCTACTCCGAGGAAGTCCCCACCATTGTTTATCTCTGGGAGTGTACATACTTGGTCTATCCACTCATCGGAGAATACCCTCCGGAAGTCATCGACAAATTCCCCGAGATACATCTGACTGTACTGTTGGGCTGTAAATCGTCTTCGTTTTTCTTCTAGGAATTCCTCCGATATTCTCGGACAGTCCTCCGAGGACTGGTGGAAGGATGTGAAGGATGGGTCATTAAAACATTCATAATAATATCCCTCTGATATGTAGGGAGTGGATAATAACCACATCGTACCCTTTGTGACTGCTAGGGCCGGGGTTATTGAGTTCCATACTTCTTCCTTTATCCAAGCCGCTTCGTCGGCGATTAGAAGGTCTATTGTATATCCCATGATTCCGTAACCCGTATCACCCGCAGCATAACAGTATATTTCGGAGCCATTCTTCAACTTGATGACGTGCTTTGTGGGTTTAGGCTTTGATATTTTTGATTTGTCTTGTCTGACTATATTATTTAAAATTTTACTGAATAGTAGATTTGCTTGTTTCTCTGTAAATGCTATGACCATGATTAATCTATTGGGGTTCTCTAGTGCATATTGCGCAGCTTTTTGTGCAATAATATAAGACTTTCCTACCTGTCTTCCACTCCTCAATACCATATTTCCCTCGGTATCTAGGACGTCTTGTTGCCATTTATCTAAGCTCATGATCCAACTCCCGGAGTCTATTAATGACTATTTGATATATTTTATTTTTATTAATCCTCATCCATCTCGAGAACCACATAGGATTTTTATGTGCTGAGAATTTTCCAAAAACATGGTGGGTTACGCATAACGACACTCCGTTATCCAGTTCAGCTCTGTATTTTTGGAAATTTTTCGGGATGAGGTGGTGTGCTGCGATGATACCGTCAGTTTTACCACAAACGATACATCCTTGATCTCTATCCCTGACAGCCTTAGCCCAATCCTTGTACTCTTTAGTATTTATCCATTTTTTCATAATATAGAGGAAGAGGTGCGTGAGCCGAATGGGTCGGCTGGAATCATTACTGATATTCCCACCTCTTCACACTAAATAGAGAATAATAGACTATATAAAATTTTGTGTGAGTACTAGAATTTTGTGTGAGGTCCACCCCCCCCTTTATCCCCCCCCTTTCAACGCCGGAGCTCTGGTTAAGGTATTCCGCACGTATTCCGGGGGTATTCCGGGGTATTCCGGAGGTATTCCGCTTATTATGAGTAAATAGTCCAGTATTTGAGTATTCTCCATAGGAAATGAAGGTAGGTATTCCGATTTCCTGTGGAACTTCGCATCAATCAAGCTATAGTGCTGTGATGCTAGAAAAGCATAGCTTTTCTTGGCGAACGAGCTTTATAGCTTTTGTGATTGAGCGATATATCCGTTCGCACATTCATAAAACGAACGTCATCTATATTAAGGAGGATGATTATTAATGAATCAACAACCAATGATTATCATCAGTACAGTCGAATGCATGATAGAATGATATGACTTGTTATTGTGGAAGCTGTTACAATCAGCGTCCTTGAAACCTATTAGTTCCCTTGGCGGGGATCTAGGGAAGTAAATATATACACAAATGAGAAACCCCGTATATGTTAAGGCAAGGAAATACTCAAAAAAAACCCTCCCTTAATCAATGTGGATAGTCAGAGCTGTATTAATAGAGGGCTTTTTAGCAAGATAGAGAGCTAGCTAGAGAAAAAAGAAAACTGTTTATATATTTGCTTTCGAAGAAATAACCTTATACATCCTATCACTTACCTCTGTAATCATACCAAGACTTATCATAAGATTCATTGTCTCCCTTACTACAGCGTCTGTAGACCCTACCTCTAGTATGATACGTCTCCATAACTTATTCATGTGTAGGGTTTGACCTATTATAGGATTTAATATACCTGCGATTTTGCTGACTCTATTTCTGTTGTCCATGATTATAAAATGTGGGCGATTGCCTCCCCTAAGGCAATTCTTACGCCACTTATAGGGTATGAGCCTACCCACATTCCTAGTCTTTCCCAGTGTCAGGCTTTGTTCGCTCTAACGTTCACAAGACGTCATTGTTGTACTTGGTTCCAAGTCTTGTATACAGACTCCCTTTCCTCAAGCGATTTTAACCAATGCACACGGCAAGTTTTGACCTCACTTTGAATTACAAGCCTCACGTGCTGACTTAATTCTCGTCTGCAATCAATGAGGAGTTCTCGCGATAGTCCTCAAATGATTATAAAGGGGTATAATAATATACCCCACTATTAAAGAAAAACCCATTCTCTTTAATAACCCAAATAGGGCTTAATAATAACTTATATTTACTTATATTTACTTATATTAATTTAATAAGTAATGCCGAGTGACTCCTCGACTTCTTTATGAATCCTCGCTCTGAACTCTTGGCTATCCTTCACCTTCGCCTTCATCGCTTCTATATCCATTGGTTCTTCCATCCTGTTTCTGTCTTTTCGATGTAACGCGATTGTATAATTCCAGTTCGTGCAAGTATATCCTTTGTGCCTTCGATAACTTTCTTAATTGTTTCATTCATTGTCTTCTAAGATATGTCCGCAAGTCTCGCATTTCTGTGGCTTTCCAATATCCCAACGCTTATTCCATTCTTCCTTAGAGACTTCCTTGTTGAAAATCCAAAACTTAGTTTTATCTTTCTCTTCAAATTTTAGATTTATACACATAAATCCATTTACTAAATTACTACATTTTTTACAATAGTCACAATAGTCACAATAGTCACAAGAGTCACAAGAGTAACAATAGTCACAAGAGTTACAATAGTCACAAGAGTCACAAGAGTAACAATAGTCACAAGAGTTACAATAGTCACCCATCATAATTCCTTAAGAAAGAAGTTGTAATCAGCGAGGACAGTTTTCCTTATCAAATCAGCGTCTCCGGCAGGTTGCATTTTCGCAATCTCCGCACAACACTTAGTTAGACATTGGGCAGTTATACTTTTATCTTTACTTGGAGCCATTCCAGTTCTTTCGAGGTCTTGCTTTAAGTCTGCTTTTGCTTTTGCCAATTCTTCTTTTCCATAGTTAGGGTTTCGTTCGTTCTCAGTCACTCCGCTGTTCATATCAACCGCTGTAATATTTACATATTGTCCTTTCTGTTCGATTGTCACAAAAGCACAACCTCCTATTAAGCTTTGTAGAAATTGGACTTCCTTCGACTGCCACTTTGTGTTTAGAGTTGCTTCACCCATGACATGCTGTTCATTCACATACTTAACAATTACCAAACCCGAGGGCTTCACGTCAATACTATTTATTTTTATGTTTTCCATTCACACCTCCTTTCAGTTGTTTAAGTATTGCTTCTAGTAATAATATCTTTTTTAGTTCGGCTGCTATCTGCCATTCCTTAATCTCCATAAGTCTCTTAATAAATCTCATATCAATTCCTCCCCTATTACCTGCTTTAATCCATGGAGTTGTCCGTATGTGAATAGTTTTTCATTCTTTTTTAGTTTTCTTTGGGCTATTCCTTTATGGATTACTAATATACTTTTCTTATCGAACCAGTCCATCTCTTCATTTTTTAATTTTTCCATCATATCAATTCCTCCCCTGCTCTTTTGTCAATTTGGTCTAGTAGATATTTTCTGATTTCTTTGAACATTATATCTCTTTCAAAATCTTCCTTCAACAACCTAATAAACTCCTTGGCATGCTGTGGACGAATACAAGGGTATCCATCACCATCACGCAATATCTTCGAACTCAAATTAAAATCACTCATCTTCGTACTCCTCCACTTCGCAATGTTCTCTACAACATTTACAAACATCACATTCCTCAAACAAGGGAGCATTACAACAATTACTTATCATCGTCCACACCTCTTCAATAATTCCTCGACACAATTCACCCAAGACCACATCTTCCTAAACTTCAATCCTTTGATTTTCTCATAGAGTTCCTTATCGATGTTGAATTTTATTTCTACCATGATATACGTACGTACGTAGTCTATTTAAACCTTTCGGTTTCTTCTCTCCAACCATCTACAAGCAAAGGGTCTTTAGAACTAAGCCGAGGGTCTCTTTGAATATACCGACGACAAGAATAATAATCTCCAAATTTTTTAAAGCACCACGGCTCTTTGCATTCGTAGATATACGGACATAGGTCGTTGAGGTTTTTTTTTGCCATGATTATGAAGGGGGGATTTACGCCCCCCCATACCAAGCTCTAACTGAGGAACCGCAAAGCCCCAAAGCTGAATAAAATAAGTAACTCCCCTTTATACGTGTTTCGCATGAGAACAATCCCACCAATCCGAACCATCACAAACCATAGTCACTCCACCAGCGTCAATCTCCTCGTTCACCTCTTGATGCATATGTAGGTCTTGACTTCCTCCGCCTTCTTCATGTTCTAGGGTTAGGTGGTTTGTGTTGTCTATCATAACGATATGTAATATTTGCCCGGCAACCCCTCCGGCGAATCCTCCGATAGTCACAGCGTTGGAAGAACAATCAACTAATAAACTATTCACTCCCGAGACATCGACGTTGTCAGTCGGGCCTGTCGTAGAGAACGTAGACTGTCCCGACGAGATTGCCCCATTGACTTCCAGTTTAGAATGTGGGACTGTAACTCCAATCCCGACGTTGCCAGTTGGTCCATCAATATATAGCCTTGCATAAGCCTCGGGGTCGCTCTCAATATCGCCTGTGTGACCTGCCAAGAAAATATCACCAGCGTATTTATAGAAGACTCCTGCCCTAGTATCATCAGTTGGAGCATTGCCATCATTTCGCATTGAAAACCCAATTCCTACCACATCACTAGCCAATGTCGCACTTGGTCGATGAAGATTGAGTAAAGTTGTGGATTCTCCTTCTAATCCAAGCAAATGCTGAGGGCTCGTCGTCCCAATTCCTACCTCTCCGGCTGAATCTACACTCAAAGCAGGGTCAGGCGAACCATCAGAAGCCACCAACTCGCTATGTCTATGCAATGTGTTCGCAATAGAATTATCCGTAAGTGTGTTTAACTCTGTTCCCGTCGCTGTCGTATCAGAATGTGAAACTATGGTATGAGATTGTGCGTGGTGATCATCCGCACTAATATCCGTTAAACTATCGTGAGAAACCGCACTATCAATATAATCTAAAGCAGTCCAAGCAGTTACGCCGTCGCCAATCTTCATTTTTCCTGTATCTGTCTCAATACCAATTTCTCCTTCTGCCAGTGTCGGGTCTGCGCTTGTCCAGTCCGCCGCCGAGTCTCTTCTGTTTTGTATTTGTATCGCCATTATGCTGTGCCTCCATCTATTGGACTAATTGCAATTCCTCCAAAGTTCTCATTACTTTTACCACCATCCAGATTTTTTAAACCTACCTTATCATCAACATATTGCTTATTAACAACATCGGTATCATTGACAGGTGTATTTAAAATTTTTCCAGCGTCTAGGTTTCCTGAATGATTAGGAATAAATATGTCATCACTTACTAGATTTCCTTGTTTGATAAATTTTCCTTTACTGTTTCTCTTCGGTGTTTGTTTTTTCATTAGTCTAGCTCCAGTCCGACTCTGTTCTTACTTAGTACATTAGATGAATCCTCAAAGACTAAGTTCTGTGTGTCGCCTATACCTTCAGGGATGTCTAGCTTATTAATATCTTTCGTTCCCTTCGTTCCTTGGTTAGGATTGAGTTCGGTTACTACTAACGTACCTGTACCCCTTCCGGATGTCCATGCACCTGCCAAACCTGCAATGTCTCTATAAAAATAAAGTACCCCTGACTCACCTACTTTTCTTAATGCCCAATAGCTTTCAAAATCAATCTCCCAGAAAATTCTATATTCTCCTGTGGCCCCCTCATAATAATAGGTATCTCCTCTTAGAGTATATGTTCCATTACAATCTATTGGAGATGTAGCCCCTGACACAGATATATTAGTAGACATATAGTTCTCCTCCTACTAGTGCCATGTTAAGCCCCTCTTTCTACCTTAAAAACATGAACAGAACCAGATACATCACCAAGGGGAACGACTACTTCTACCATTAATTCTTTACCTTCGGTTTAGATTCAATAACATCTTCCTTAATCTCTTCCTTAACTTCCTCTTTCACTTTCTTTACTTCAAAGATATTCCCTCTTTTCTTTATTAGGTCTGCTAGGTGTCTCCTTGCATCAGAAACAATCAACTGGTCCCTTACAGAATTACCGCTTTTCAAACTTCCACCTGCCCTAGATTTATAATGTTCGTAAAGTTTTTTGTCTCCTTCAACTGACATATTAAGCAACTCCAGTAATGAGACTTACATATTTAGGTTTTCTTAGAATAGCAACCCCATTAGTAGATACTCTTATCTTCCTACCAATACCCTCTTCTGTAATAATCCATGTCTGCAAAGGCTTAAACTGCCTGTACTCTGCCGCCTGTTTTAGGTCTGCAACCATAGCGAAAGTAGCTGTGACATTCTCACTTACGACTAACTGTAGTCCTGCAAACTTCTCCAAAGAACCAGTCCCTACCTTTTCACTTGCGAAGTTAGGTACACTAGAACCCTTAGTAGATACTAACCACACCAATAGGTCTTTCTCACCTTGTGCGTTTACCAATAATTTTCCGTTCCTTATACTCCTCTTCGTCTGTTGTCTTATCTCCATCTTCGCTTCCATGATATCTTCAAATGGGTCTTGTCCACTTGCTGCATCCCATGTAGCATTCGCCGCAGTAGTATTGATTAAGTCAGGGAATTGGTTCTCGGAGATAACATCCCATATATCAGAGTCTTCGTCGTTTGCTATTGCCTCTGTTACATCCTTAGCGTTGTCTAGGAATACCTGTACTTCACTATCCGATTCATCTTCCATGTTAATCATAGGAGATTCTAAGAAATATTTGATTGTGTACTTTGTTGTAGGAGTCCATGATGTCTCTGCTACGAACGGTCTTGCCCCGGGTGCTACATTGCTCATCTTAGCCGGTGCTGTTAGAGTCAGGTAACCCTCTGTCTTAGACCAAAACTTAACCTCTCTAGACTTAGTAGGTTTACTAGAAAGCATCCCCTTAAAAATTAAAGCTTCCTCTTCAAAAGCCATAGCGTTCTTAGTAATATCAATATCCCTTATTAATGCCTGTCCTGCTGTTTCTACCATTATGCTAGTTCAACCGTAGTCGGTCTTAACTCCATCAATTTAGTCTGACCGTCTGTTGCGTCCTCTAGCATTATACCTAGAATTTCCTCACAGTCTGCTGCGGCTGCCATAACGTAATTTGCGCTTGTACCTGCTCCTGTCTGTACCGGACCCCCTGCACTAATAGAACCCGAACAATAAACCCTAAAGATTCCGCCTCGGTAAATTGCGATAGATGTTTGAGTTGTATCTGCTGCGAGTTTCTCACTCTGTGCAATACCTGCAACAATATCAGCATCTCCATCGGCCAATACCGCTGTCATAGGAGAAGTAAGTTTACAAATAGCTCCTTTCTCAATAGTAGCTGTCGTAGAACATGTAAAGTTCACAGGAATGTGAGTCTCAACCTTCAACACTGCTTCATTTGCCATAAAGTTATTCGGTTAAACGATTATATAAATGTTTCGATTATAGGGCTTCATGAGTCCATCCCAAATCATCAATATATGTCCCTACGATCTCTCCATCTTCTCGTGTTCCTAGGACTATAATACTCACAAACGCCTTTACCCACTTAAAATGCTTGCCCTCATCTTCATAATTTGGAATAGGTTTTAATTTCAAAAATTTTCTAAGAAATGGATAAACCATTCTCTTAAAACTCACCCCATATTCTCCTCCTATTTCTGTGGTCTTTGCTCCTAGTGTTCTCAATACTATATCAAGGGATTCTTTAGGGAAGACATACTCTTTTATTCCGAATGGTAGGTCTCTAATCTGTCCGGAAATCCACACACCCATATTATCCTCTCCCTCCTTTGTCATAGGCATTAGATGTTTTTGTGCTTCCATATCTCTCAACATTTTTTCTACACACCCTCTCTCTCCATAGGGTATAAAACTAAGATGCATTTTTATCCGCTTCCTTCTTGATCTCTTCTTTAGCCAATAGAATAATCTTATCAAATATAGCAAGGTTAGACTCTGCTGTTAAATAACCTGTCTCTGCCTCTACGAGTTTGTCTCTCCATAGTTTTTCCTTTTCAGAAATAATCTCAAACGTCTCGTCCTTTTCTTCCGCTTCAGGGAATACCCAATTCTCACCGCAAACCTCACAAGGGGATTGTAAACCCTTCTTGCACTCCGGACATTTTCTAGTCTCCATGTTTACCCTCCTGTATTTCCTTTTGAATCCTGTCAGAATATTCCTTTGGTGATTCTTCCTTTGCCGGAGTTACTGGGACGTTTCCGCCTGTCGTTCCTGCTAGTCTTTGGTTTGTATGTAGCGTCTCTTGTCTTGCTAACAGTTCTTCCGTCTTCTTGTTCGCCGCTTCTTGCCTAACAACAATCGCTTCAGTCTTATCATAGAGAGAAGTAGGTGCTTTATCTGTCGCAGTATCAACAGGAGTTTCCGCTCCCTGTGTGTCAGTCGTATTTGTTTGTTCATCTTCCATTAAAATATCAAATATGAATACCAACCAACCGCGCAAGAAGCGCAGATAATAAAAATCCATGCAAGTATCGTATTGTTCTCCATATAATTACATGACACACCACTTTATAAATATGTCGTTTTTCCTGTATTTTGGGGACAGTGTTCTATTCTGCTTGCCAACTTCTCCAACACCGTAACAATCTTTTTCATTAATACCTGTTTGTCATAAATAAGATAAACACAAAATATACCAACCGCTCCATATTAAATAAGGCTGTCCTCTATCATTCTTCTAATAACTCCTCACCATTAAATGATGGGGGGACTCCTGTTGTTAAGGCTGATGCCAATCTATCTCCATAAATATCTGCTATTCCTCCGGGTTGTAAGAATACATCAAAGTCCGCCAAATCTTTTCTACCATCTTCCATAAAAGCGTTTAGGTCTCCTTGTGTCTCTGCTTTTACCTGTCTC
>Ga0222685_1000437_pt1 | contig 10149 bp, 13 predicted proteins | sample AntAcemetage1077_FD_179836 | JGI IMG/M metagenome (GOLD analysis project Ga0222685, IMG submission 179836) | Saline water microbial communities from Ace Lake, Antarctica - #1077 | ecosystem: Environmental > Aquatic > Non-marine Saline and Alkaline > Saline | place: Antarctica: Ace Lake...
CTTGATGTTGCACCAGCACTGATTATTAAATAATCTCATTTTTTAGGTGAATTGCATGACAGATATAATAGAAACAACATTAAAAAACAGATATTATCAGAAGGATGAACATCATTGGAATGATGTTGCCAAGCGTGTGGCAAACTTTTTGCAGAATAGTGAGAATGAACGTGATACATTTTATCATCTCATCAGCAACAAATGGTTCTTGCCAAATTCACCTACATTGATGAACGCAGGAACAGAGATTGGGCAACTTTCAGCGTGTTTTGTTATTCCAATTGAAGATAGTATCGAAAGTATTGGTAAAGCCATTACAGATGCTATGCTGACGCATAAAACGGGTGGTGGCACTGGGTTCTCATTTGGCAGATTAAGACCAAATAATGCAGTCGTCAATTCCACAGATGGAGTTGCATCTGGTGCTGTATCATTTATGAAAATCTTTGATGCTGCAACCGAACAGATAAAGCAGGGTGGAAAGAGACGTGGAGCTAACATGGCAGTATTGCCAGTTTATCATCCAGATATTGAGGAGTTCATCAACTGCAAACAGGAAGAAGGTGTATTGAGTAACTTTAATATTTCGGTTGGAATTACTGACGCGTTTATGCAGGCAGTATTTGATAAAGAGTCGCATAAATTTGCATTGCATCATCCAGTAACAGGTCATGTTAATATTATTGATGCAAAGGAATTATTTAATAAGATTTGTCATAATATGTGGAATAATGGTGAACCGGGAGTAGTATTCTTAGATACTGTAAATAGCAATCCATGCTTTGATGAAACTATCGAATCTACAAACCCATGCGGAGAGCAACCACTCCCACCATATGGAAATTGTACGTTGGGTAGTATTGACATAAGCAAATATTATATTGGTGGAAAATATCGTAATGATTTTGGTAAATTTTCAGATTGGGCATTTAACCATAAGTTACTTGATAATGATATTAAACTATCAGTTGATATTCTGAATCGTGTTGTAGATAAGAACAAATATCCTATACCAGAGTTTGCAGAAGTTGCAAAAAAATATCGTTCAATTGGATTGGGGTATATGGGGTTTGCTGATCTTCTACTTAAGCTTGGTATAAGATATGGGTCTGATGATTGTATATCATTAGTTGATATGTTTGCTGGGCAACTATACAAAAATGCAATAGCATATTCAAATGCAATGGGTTATAAAAATGCTACTGTAATTTCATATGCACCAACTGGAACAATCTCACTGATTGCCGGTTGTAGTAGTGGCATCGAACCAAATTTTGCATTTGAATATGAACGTAGCACTTGGACAAGCGGCATTGAAGAGAAGTTCATGCAGTATCATCCATTATATAAAGAATGGAAAGATGCACATCCAGATGATGAACTACCAGATTACTTTGTGACTGCCTCTGAAGTTACACCAGAAGAGCATATCAAGGTGCAGGCAGCATTCCAGCGATATTGTGATAGCGGTATTTCAAAGACTATCAATGTTCCAAATGATTCGCCAGAAGCAAGCATTGGTTCATACATATTCCAAGCATGGGAAAGTGGTTGTAAAGGATTCACAATGTATCGTGATGGTTCAAGAGTGTCGCAGGTATTAACAGCAACAAATAAAGAACTTATAGCAATGCCAGAAGATGTTATATTAGTTCCAGCAGGAGAACCAACATCAACAGTAAATCGACCTGATACATTATTCGGAGCAACATATAAGAAACAGTCTGGTTGTGGAAAACTGTATGTGACTGTTAATGAACAGAATAGCAAACCATATGAAGTAATTGTCCAAACTGCTGGGGTAGGCGGCTGTGCTGCAAATTCAGAAGCATTGGGTAGAGCAATTTCAGTAGGACTAAGAAATGGAGTCTCAGCATCAGAATATATTAAGCAAATGAGTCGTGTTGTATGTCCAAAATGTAAAAATGGTAAGAAAGTAGATGGCAAATCATGCGCTGATATTGTTGGCAGATGCTTATCAATGGGTGTAGAGTTTGAACAGGAACAGAAACAATTGCAAAATACGGCTGTTAAAACTATACCAGAAATGTTTGCAGCAATAGAAACTGAATTGTGTCCTGAATGTGGGGCTAAATTAACAATGGCAGAAGGATGTATGAATTGTCCAAACTGCACTTGGTCAAGGTGTTAAAATGGATGAACAAACAATGTTAGCATATAGTGGTGGTAAAGATTCGACCGCATTGTTATATTTATTACATGAAAAAAATATGATGCCAGATTCTATTGTATTTTCAGATACACAATGCGAATTTCCAGAAATGTATAATTATTTAGATAAAGTTGAAAAATATTTTAATATTAAAATAATTAAAGTTGCTCCAAGATATACATGGGATGAATATTTTTATATGAAATTTGTAAGAGGTAATCATGTTGGTATAATTCATGGATTCCCACGGGTTAGTAGTGGATGTTCATTTAAACAATATGCAAAGATATATCCAATGCGTGATTTTGAAAAAAATGTAGATATTGTATATATTGGATTAACTTTTGGTGAAGAAAAAAGAATGAATAAAAATAAACCAAAAGCAAAATATCCACTTATAGATTGGAAATATACTGATGATATGTGTTTACAATTAACAAAAGATATTGGTCTGTATAATTCATTGTATGATAGATTTTCAAGAATTGGTTGTATGTATTGTCCAAAAAAGAAATTATATGAATTACAAAATATAATGAAATTTTATCCAGAAGAATGGAAAAAAATAAAACAATATGAGATTGATAGCCCTTTTGGTTTTAGAATGGATTATACATGCAAACAATTAGAAGAACTCTTTAAAACAAAAAAATATAAAAAGAAGTAAAACTACAACTATCAAATTATTACAAATCGATAGTTATAAATAGTTGTAACACTAATATATATTATATTATTTTAAGAGGTGAATATGACAATTAGAGATTTTAAAACATTTAGATATAGTAAGTCGTCGGTTTTGAGATACATTCAGTGTCCGTTGTCGTTCTATTTTAATTATTGTACGATGTATGGTAAGCTTTTTAGAAATTGTATTATTAATTCCATCAAGAACCGATACAAAGTGGTTTCATAAATATATATATGCTCCTGCAAATGGTAGTAGTTATGGAGATATTAGATATAGATTCTTAAAAGGTAGACTAAAATTTAAGAATAAATTATATCTACAAGAAAAACTAACGCCTGCTCCATTTCCAAGCATGTTAGTGTATTATAATTTATAATACCACAACCTTTATATACTTTGGCGACATATTATATTATAACAAATTACTTGTTGTGATAATAAATGAGAGCCATTAGATATAGCAAATCAAACATTTTGCAGTATAAAAACTGCCCGATGTCTTTCTATTTTAAGTATTTTACGCCGTATGGAAAAATCTTTCGTGAAAAAAATGATGTGCCGATCCACCTCGAACGTGGGTCTATCTGTCACGAATTTTTTGAAGAATTTAATAAGCGTCATGATACTACAGAGATTGAGAAATATTTATGCAAGGATGAGTTCTATGCAAAGAATATTAATAATTTCTACGGGTTGCTTGAGCAGTATAATTTAGATTATCCTATATCAGCAGAAGAGAAATTCTTTAATGCAGCAGAATCATTCGTTGGAATTATTGATGCAAAGTATGATCTAAATGATAAGTCGATTGCTGCTATAATGGAAAACAATGAACTGTATCCTTATCTTCCTCAGATTAAGGAAATGCCCGATTCAACACTTGCAATTATTGATTATAAAACTGGCAAGTTTAATAAGAACTATATACGCAAGTACGAGTTTGAACTTAACCTATACGTCAATTTAATCGAAGTATTGCAGCCCGATACACATATTGGTTGGATTGGAATGTTCTATACTACATTTCCGCAGAGTTCATTCATTATCCCTGTAAACAGAAAGAAGCTTGCTACTGATGTAAAAACAATTGATAAAATCAAGCAGAAGGTTATAGATAAGGAGTTTGACCGCAAACATACAGCATTGTGCATGTATTGTGACTTCAGACATATCTGTGATGATTATTCAGATAAGTGTGTTAGCAAGGCGGTAGATAGGTTATTCTAATAACCTTTATATCAGATAGCAGCATATACTTAGTATGAAACTTTACAATGAATTATATCCGTCTTATCCACGCCAAATTGGTATTCCATTCAGAATAACATGTGAAACACGGAATGATTTTTACAGTAACATAAATACATTCTTTAAGCAAAAGAGAGTGTTTGCTTCGGTGTATAATTATATACCAAACTCAACATATATTAAAGACCTATTAAATGTTGATAAAGTATATTTTGACTTTGATGGTGTTACACCAGATGTTTATCAGGAAGTTAAAAACTTTATAGAAGAGCTTGGTAATATTAAACATGTCGTAATTTTCAGTGGTGGTGGATTCCATGTCTATGTATGGACTAAGAACTATCACAAGCTTGATTCAAAGAAAGGAACGCTGTATGCGGCACATAAATATTTTGAGTCAAATTATAATCTAAAAAATCTTGATCCTGCTGTCGTGGGTGACATTGCAAGAATCGCAGCAGTGCCAAATACTTACAATTTCAAGCGTCATAGTTTCTGTGTTCCATTAACCATGGAAAAGTTTGACGATATTGATTTAACCAAGAAGATAGATAAACAAGCAGATACAACAAAGCAGCTTATTTACGGAGATGAATTATTTGATATTAGTGAGTTTAATTCGGTAGAAAAAGCATATCATTCTTACGCAGATCTGGAAGTTCCAGAATATGATACTGTTGATATGGTTGAATCTGAAAGGATACGAGATGGAAGGTTCTATGACAATATTCCTCCTTGCTTGCAGTCTGTATTAGATGATGCACAAGACGAGTATGCTGGAACTTATAAGCGCATGATGGTAATAACATATATGCGTGATAATGGGTTTCCAATTGGCAATATAGTTGAAGTGATAACAAAATACTTCATAGCCAAACGTAGAGGCGTTATAGAATGGCAACATTGCATAAGAGAAAAGCAACTTGAATTTATATTCAGTAAAGCTTACTGTTATGCATATCCAGATTGTAAAAAAATAAAGTCGGACGGGTTGTGCCCGTTATCTGACTTTTGCTACCATGTAAAAGAATACGGTAATAAAACCGTGTTAAGGTGTTATAAATGAAATTACAAATTGCACATGAAGAAGATAAAAAAAGAATACATGCAATTAATAAAATTGCAGAGAAACGTGGATATGAAACTGAAGTCTGCAAACTTGAAGTTGGTGACTATGTTATTAATGATATTGGGTTTGCAGTAGAATACAAAACATCGGGTGATTACATTTCATCAGTTGCCGATGGTCGTTTGCATAATGAACTTATGGGAATGAAAGATCAGTATGAAAATTCATTCTTAGTTGTTGTAAATGACTTCAAAAATTGTTACTTTAATGGTGGTTTTCGTGGCGTTACAGCCGAGAGATTGCGTAAATCTATCGCCTCTACAGCAGCGCGTTATGGTGGCGTTAAATTAGTGTTTTATGAGACAAAGGGTCAGGCTTATGAAGGTATATTCGATTTGATTGAATCTTCAGAAAAAGGTGAAAAAGTAGAAAGCCCTGTCAAGATAACGCAAAACAAAACGAATTATGAGCACCCTGATACATATATGTTGATGTGTCTGCCTCATGTAGGAACTAAGACTGCCGAAAAGATAGCAGTAGATTATTCATTCATTGAGTTCATTACATTACCAGAAGAACTGCAAAAAAAGTATATTAAACGTAAAGAAACTTTAGAATTTATGAAAATTATTGGTGGAAAAAATGTTAGTGACAATTGAGGGTATTAGTGGTAGTGGCAAAACTGAACTAATACGAAACATGAAACCATATCTTGAGGTAGCCGATCCTATTTATTCGCGTGAACCATACGGAACAATGCGTCAGAATATTATTGGTAATCAGGGTGGGATAAAAAAGCAGGGGTTGTATTATATTTTGTCCCATGCAGAACATTTAGAAAAATTAATAGAGCCAAAGAATGCCGATAATCTTATTATCGTTGATGAGTTCTTTGATTCAATCATCGCTCATCAAACTGTGATCCATGGTCAGGATATTAATAACATGGTTGAATACATGGAAAAGTCCAGTGTAATTCCAGATATTACATTTTTACTTGATTGTCCTGGTGAAACTGCCCACAGACATAATAAAATGCATGAAATCTATGACAGTGTATTATTTTATGAATCTGTAAGAGAAAATTATTTGTTACTTGCGCAAATGTATCCAGAGAGATATATTGTCATTGACACTCAGAAAGTATCAATGTCATTAGCAGCAAAAGATATTGCTGATATTATTCTCTTGAAATTTAAATAATCTTACTTTTTTACCGTCAGCATTGACATCGGGCTTTTATAAACCCATTTGATATCCAGCACATCAGTTTCATCTGATAGCTGCACCTGTTCTCCAATTGCAATATTTACTTTGTGCTCTCCTTCTGTCTTATAGCGGAGCGGATATTTAAACCAGAAGTTTGCTTCTGAACCAATGCTTGATGTTTTGATCTTATATTCATATACTTGAATAAGATTATTGTCAACAATTATACCGATAAGGATATTACCTTCTTTCTCACAGTTCAAAGTATAATTTACTTTAAATTCTCCAAAAAATGGGATAGTATCAATATCATATCTATTTGCTTTAGTTCCATGCCAAATATTCTCAAAAGTTGCGAAACCATTTTTCATTATAATATCTCAGATACTACAAGTGTCTTAATTGTGTCTGTCTCTGAATACTGAAGGTTAATTGTATCGTCTTCTGTCATTTTCGCATAGAAGATATACGATGCTCCCGCAACTAGATCGTTACCTGAGTTAAATAATTCTTTCTGTGTTGCTGCTCCAGTTGTTCTCATTAGTGCCAGCTTTCCAGCTTTAGTTGCTGTAACGCATACTTCAATATACGAACTATTCACTACCGCAGACGAATTAACATAAACAGATGTGGTATCTGTTATAATATCAGTATCTGCTGTGACCGAAATCGCACGGTCATTATAAATTTCTTTCATTTGTGCCATTATTGTTCACCAAATATTTTATTTATATTAAATTCAAGATCGACATACGCTACTACAATATTACCTGTAATCTCATTCTCTTCTACAGAAGCATCAAGTCTACGTAATCTTCCCGCCATTAAATCTCCATGTGAGATTGTTGTATAAGGAACTGTAAAATCAACACAATATACATCATACTGTGAATTTCTACCTTCTGCAATTGTTGTCTCAATTGGTACATCATTAGTTGTTGATGGTAAAATTCCAGTTTCACAATTTGCAGATTCGTATGAAAACTGCATATTAAATTTATCACCAACAGTCTGTGCTGTATCTAAATAAGCATAAAGATGTGCAGTTACATTAGTGGTATCATCCCATCTGTCTGGAATAACTGTTCTATAGAACATTTCTTGATCTGCTGCATAAATTGGTAAAGAGAATCCTTGAAAAAGACCTCTTATAACTCGTGTTGGTTTTCCAGCACCAGCAATAGATGCTTGATCAAGTGTTGGACGAATTATAAGTTTCTTACCTTTTAAACTGTAATAACCCATTATACCACCCACCAATTTGAACCATCGGATACAATTGTTACAGCATCGTAATTTCCATTGATAACAAGTGTATCAATACCGTCAATTGTTTCTGAATTTTCAGTGTCAATAGTAATAGTGTTTGTTCCAGCATTTCCAGATGTATCTTTAATGACAACTGTCCTTCCTGCCACACATTGCGCTGAAAGTAACGTAAGAGATGTTAATGCAGCAGTTGATGGATACGATACTAGAAGAATATAGTCTGTTACAAGTAGGTCATATGTTGCTGCATTTACTACTGTTACTGAATCAATATGAGCACCACTAACATTCATATTACCAGCGAAATAACCATCACCAGCGAAATAACCATTCTTTGGTCGATTTGCTCCTGAAGCACCAATATCAATCGTGTTATCATTAACAAATGACATATTAGCTGTGCTAATATCAACTACACCTGTTGCAGTTCCAGCACCATTTGAAGGAGAAATTCTGATATATGGTGTAGCTCCCTGAATCGCCTGAATCTGATGATTCTGAAGAACATCGCCGTCATTTGAAACTAATACGAAAGTATGAGAGTTTGTATCAGTGCCGGGATTCTCTGAAGTTAGAGAGGTTTTGAAAATACCAGCAACAAGTGTCTTATTTGATAATTCGTCAGTAGTTGCTTTTCCTACAATCGTATCAGTAGCATCTGGTAATGTAATAATTCTATTAACGGTTAAAGCTGCATTCTGCACTGTCATTGATACATCGGCTGCACCTGCTACTACTGAGACAATGATTTTTCCCAAAACAGCATCACTATCAACTGTGAAAGTTGTCCCGGTTGTCCCAGTATCTGTGTTCTGCGTATGTTTTAGAGTTACAGCACTTGCTACATTGGTATCAGATGAGCTTCCAGCTATCAAGTCACCATTTACATCCCATTGTGGTACATTTCCAATTACACCTTTCGTTCCGGTGACAAGTGTGACATCGCTTCCACTTCTTGCATCAGACTTGATAGCCGTGTATGGAAGATCTGTTACAGTATTAACATCGCCATCAATAGACTTGTTAGTGAATGTATCGGTTGTTGCCTTTCCAACTACTGTATCTGTCGTGTCTGGTAGTGTCCACGTTCTGTTATCAGTTAACGCATCATTCTGAACAGTCATTGTCTTATCAGCCGCCCCTGCTTGTGCAGACAGGATAAGCTTACCAAGAACTGAATCAGTATCTACAGTAAATGTAGCTGAAGTTGTCCCTTCAATACTCGTATCAGTATTATCTACTTTAACCCAACCAGTTGCCGTCTTAATTGGGAAATCTCCAATCTTCCAGTCAGTAATACCATCAAGACTTGTAGACCCAGCTACAGATACTCTCCAATAATATCCAGTTGCTGGTGCTACGGTTGTCAGGTCTGGATCGTTGGTTGAAGCATTCCAGTCACCCTGAAAAATAAGCGCGCCAGCAAGAGCACCCAATTGATCCTGAATAGCACTTGTAACACCATGAACATAACTAAGTTCAGTTGGTGTTACAGTATCAATACTAAAAGTATTAGTATCAAGATTTGCACCAAGCTGCGGCGATAAATCTTCAACAAGATTATCTATGCCTCTTCCTTGAGGTAATCTAATATAATTCATTTCTTTACCAGTTCTGCCGCAGCATCAAAGAACTCCTTGGATTCTTTGGCTATGGCATATATTTCTGCTTCTGTAATGTTATCATCTTCAATAGCAGCGATAATCACATTAAACACATCAGTGAGTTCTTTAAGTGTGGTTTTCATAGTATCATACTTTGTCCACACATATCTAATTGCTCCAATTGGAATACCAATAGCAGCAACAAGACCAATTAATGATTCAATATCATTCATACAACTTTCACCCAAAATAATTTCGATTCCTCAAACCAGACAACATCTCCACCGTCTCTTGGTTTATATCCTTCGAGAATCTTCATCGTATGCTGCCCTAAATTCATAGCATTGGGGAAGTCAAAGCGCACGATTGATTCCTTGTCTGTCAATTCACCATTTGTGTTATTCATCACCTTTTGCTCAACAAGCTTACCATCAAACTCAAATCCAAGCTCAACTTTACCTATTGTTTTTGGGATGAATACAAAGATAGGATCTTTATTTCTTGCAAGTGATACCTCTTCAAATGGTATCTGACGTTGTTTGTCATGTTTATCGTAAGTCTGATAAACCCCAATAACTTCAATATCACCAATCTGATAATTAACCTGTGACTGCTTACTGACTTTGATTTGTTCTACTGCGCTACCGACAGCCACTGAAGCTCCACTTACAGAAGTCTCCTTAGCACCGCCAAAAATTAGTTTGAAAATTGATTTCAAAATATCTACTAAACTCATATTATTCACCTTTTATTGGAAACAAATCCAATTAATTTCTTTTTCGATACTCTTCAAACTCACACGCCCAGTATAACCATTTGCGGTTTGCCCATCGTGCAAGTTGTTTCGTCATTTGGTTTGGGATATACTGCATCACAAAGGCATTCG
>Ga0222685_1000443_pt1 | contig 10104 bp, 23 predicted proteins | sample AntAcemetage1077_FD_179836 | JGI IMG/M metagenome (GOLD analysis project Ga0222685, IMG submission 179836) | Saline water microbial communities from Ace Lake, Antarctica - #1077 | ecosystem: Environmental > Aquatic > Non-marine Saline and Alkaline > Saline | place: Antarctica: Ace Lake...
AAGTAATATCTTGGTGTAAAATGTATAGTATTATTAAGGTATATAAAGGTAATGAAATATCCGAGCATAGAGTATCTAATAATGGTTGGTTGCCTTTAGAATATTGGAAAAAATATTTTGAAAATGAATTTTGAAGGAGGCTTAATATGAATTTTTTACAATTATTAGAAAAACAAAGAAAATGTCAAGAAAACGATTATTGGTATAAAAAAGGATATACTAAACTAAATGGTAGATATATATGGAGTTAATTATTTTTGAAATTGCATTGACATTTAGGGGAATATATGTTATATTTAAACTGTAAGAGGAGGTATCGATTATGAAAATATTTACACTAGATAAAAATTACAATGTAGTATGTAATTGGAAAAACACAAGAAGCGGTTTTAAACATATAGCAACTTTGTGTAGAAATGGTATTGAAATTGGCGATACAAAAATTTGTTATTTAAATAGGACTTGGGAAAGCTTTGAATATGAAAGTATTTTAAAGAAAATTATTGACTTATATTTTGGAGAAAAAAATTCACACGAAAAGTACTTGAAAGGAATTAAAAAATTAGGGCTATGAACAAACTGAATACAATCTTAATGACAATATTAGCAATAGTATGTATATGGAGTTTAATAGAGGCTTGGAAAGAGGAAATAAAAGAATTTATAAAAAAGAAATTAAAATGAAAGAAAGCAAAAGAAAAACTATTAAAAAGAAACGCAAAGAGTATATTAAGAAAGCAAAACACCAAAGAACAAACGTTAGGACTATTACTCTTAAATGTAAGAAGTGTAAAAGGGTTTATAAGATAAATACTACTAAACCTGAAATTTATACTGATGAAGTTAAAAAGAATTGGTTATGTTATTTTTGTAAAAAAAGGAGAGGCAAAAATGTATAGTGTATGGTTTACTGATTTACGATATAAAATTAAATATTTTACCAACAAAAGAAAAGCTGTTAGATTTTGTAATTTACAAAAAGCAGAAACATTTGTAAATAACAATATATATACTGATAATGAAGATACCATTTATTGCAATGGTAAAAAAACTGTGGGGGTAAAATGAAAATTAAAGTAAGATTTAATAAAGTATGGGATAGCAATGGCACTTGTTATAGAAAAGGATTGTCTATTGATGAGAAAACCTTTAATACTTTATATGATATGATACAAGCAGAGATAGCAAGAGAAAAAGACTATTATAGAGCTTTTTGGCTTAATACTCCTATCAAAAAGACAAAGCAAGTGAGATTTTTAAATTTAACACAAGCAAAATTTATAATAAATAAATTACTTAAAGCTCCTGATGTTGATATTATCTCTAAAAGGGCTTTAGCCGATTATAATACCTATTTAGTAATAGCTTAATGTTAGTTAATAAAAAAGGACAATATAATGAAAGTAAAATGTAAAAATTGCCAATATGAAAGAGAACATTTAGGCGAAGATGAAGATTATACTTGCCCGATATGTAACTCTACGCTCAACGAAGCTAAAGAAGCAAGTTTAAAGACTAACCTTGAAACCGAAACAATTGGCTTAGATGAAGTAATTAGGCTTCATATTATAGCTTCCTTTAAAGGAGATATACAAAGAATGGGAAAAGAAAGAGTTTGGAAAGTTATTGAACATCTTGTACCTGCTAAAGTTAGAATAAGATATAGAAAATTTTATTTTTTAGCCTTAAAAGAATTGGAGGAAAAAGAAAATGAAATTAACAAAACATAATATAGGAAACAGTCTATTTATACATTTTCGGTGCAAGTGGTTTAGTTATCATTTTTATATAGGGCATAGGGGTTTATTTGGATTTTTTGCAAAGGGCATTGAATAATAAAGGAGGTTTAATTATGTATAGCTTAGAGGAGATAAAAAGACAAAATAACAAAGCAACAAAAGAAATTGTAAAAATGAAGAGTAGAAAAAGATGTAAATATTGCCACGCTCTAATTACAAAAAAAGATGCTTTAAAAACTGTCTGTAATCTATGTAAACAAGAAATAAAAGAAATAAGGTTTAAATGATTAAATACGAAATAGCATATATGGAGAAAAAAGGTAAACGCAAGAAAAGACTTATTGCCTATATAGAAGCCGAAAATTTGACAGGTCTTTATAAGTTATTAGAAAATGAAAATATTACTCATATAATAGATATACAGGAGGCTAAATAATGAAAACTTATTATCAATGGACAGTTAAAAAATTAACACTAAAGAAAAAAATAGTCAAAGAATTTGAACACGAAGCAATAAAGGAAATTGGTAATGCTATTTTAAACGGAGAATTTAATATTATATTAGAAAAGAAAGAAAGGGAGGTTGCAGAAGTCATTTAGTATCAAGGACTTACAAGGCTGTAATCGCTTTCAAAAAAGATGAAAATAACCCAAAATAACTTGACAATATGACAATCAATATGGTATACTTTAACTGTAAAAAGGAGGATTAAAATGAGTAAAAGAATAGGAATAGTCAATGTAAATTTAGAGTATGAAATACCAGAAGGGGAAAATGAAAAGGAATATTTAGAGAATGTAGAACTACCTAAAGAATATGTAGAAGATAGCTTTGAAATTGTTAAAATAATAGAAAAATAAAAATAAACTTAAAAAATTATAAAGGAGGCTCGCTATGTTTTGTAAGCAATGTTTAAAAGGTGTTTTAATAAGACAATATAGAGTAGTTAATGCTCGTTCAGAGGCTTTTAATACTGATAAATATTTTGATAGTTTAGAAGAAGCAGAAGAACTTTATGAATATTTAAGAAAGCATTATATTAATAAATATAAACTATCAGAATTACTTATTTGTAACGATTGTGATTATGTAAGTGAGAAAGTTTTAAAAGGGGAGGTAGTATAAAATGGAAAAGAAAGTAATAGTTAGTTTTTTATATGAGGAAGTAAAAGGTAAAGATGACCAATACTACAAAGATAAAGCCTTTGATGAAATCTATAATTCTGATGAGGTCTTGGATAACGACTCTTTTCTTGTAAAGGATTATAAGGAGAAATAATTATGGATAAAAAAATTATCAAAACTTGTTTAAGAAAAGCTATAAAATTACACCGAAAATATACTCTTGATTTAGAAAAGTTAGAGAAAAAATTAGGAGGAGAAATTACTTATGTGGACTATAATTATGCTGAATTGGTATATGAAAAAGAATGGTATTCTATTGGTAGATTAAATAAATTAAAAAAACATAAACGCAATAAAGGAATAAGAAATAAAACGGAATAAAAATGAATACCCCAAAAAAATATAAAATTGCCATAGAAATATTAAAGTTGGAATTAATAGTTAAGAAAAATAATTTAGCTATAGTTAATAAGAAAGCAGTGTTAAATGTTAAAAAACAAATTAAAAATTTAAAGGCAGTGTTAATTATATTAGAAGGTAGGTAAAAAATATGATAACCGCAATCAGTATAGTAATAGGTATATTTCTGCTAATATGGACTTTACAGCCTCTTTTAAAGGATAAAGCAGTATATACTCCTCTAAAAAAAGAACCTGCTCTATCTATGGAAGAACAATCTCAAGAAGAAATACGAATTTTTGTAGAAGAATGTAAGGCTATGGACACACAACAAGAAGAACAAGATGCAACTATGAAAGTAGAAATAGTTAATTCTAAATTTGATGTTTCTAAAATACAAGAATATAAAGGAGAAGGCTTAAAGAAATTTGAATTTAGACCTACTACTTTTTCAGAATTTATTTCTCAAGAACAAGCAAAATTACAAGCGAAAACTATAATTAAAAAAGTAGCAAGGGGTATGAAAGGGCATTTATTTTTATCTGCTCGGCAAGGTATGGGTAAAACTACATTTCTGGGCTTGTTAGCAAATGAACTCAAGGCGAAACTAATAACAAGAGTAGGAAAAATGATGGACGAACCAGAAGAAATTATAAATGTAATAAACGAAATCAATACAAGTAAGGAAAAGAATGTAATTTTCTTTATAGATGAAATCGAAGGAGTAGATAAAAAAACAATTAAACTTTTAAATCCTATTATTGAGCAGTTTGAAATAGCAGGTAAGAAAATTAAGCCATTTATTTTTGCAGGGGCTACTATTGTAAAAGATATTATTCAAAAAAACAACCCTGATTTTCTTGACAGAATAGGGCATCATTTATTTTTCACTAATTATAATAATACCGATATTACCAAAATTTTAAAGCAATATACCAAACAGCTATATGCCAATGACAATGTATCCGAAGAAATTTTAGAAACAATAGGAAAGTCTTGTAAATTCTGCCCTCGTATTGCTATCAGTTTATTAGATGATTTTATTGTAGAACAAGATATAAACAAGGTATTAAAAAATAGAAGGATATATAGGGGGGGCTTGACCGAGATAGATATTAAGGTGCTTTCTGTGCTAAATAAGGCTACAAGAGCAATGGGGGCTAATGCTTTAAGTCAAAAAGTAGGTATAAGTCAAAATCAATATTTATTAGAATTTGAGCCTTTTTTAACGGCATATGGATTTGTAGATAGAACTCCAAGTAGAGTTTTAGGAGAAGAAGGAAAGAAATTTTTAGAGGAAATAAAATGAAAAAGAAGAAAATAAAATGGACTAAGACTTTAAAAAATATAAATATCTCTATAAAATTTACAATTCCTTATTTTTTAAAATCTGTTATTATTCGCAAAGAAGATTTAAAAATTTAATATTATGTCAGAAATAATTGAGAAATATCAAAAGTATTTAAGTGTAAATGGAAGCGCTCACTCTACCATTACAAGCTATATTCAAAGAGTAAGTTGTTTTCTAAATGAGGTCAAATTAGAAGCTATTACAACAGAAAGCATAAGAGATTATTTATTTACTTTACAAGACAAATTTTCTTCTTCTACTCTCAATATATATAAATGTGCCATCAAAAGTTTTTTAACTTTTTTAGAAAAAGACGATATAAAAGTGCCTAAATATTCTAAAAGAATTAAAAAATTACCAGAATATATTACGCTGAAATTCTTAGAGAACAATGTAATTCCAATGGCAGAGGTTTTATTCGATAAGGTATTAAAAACTAAGACAGTATTATATTTTATGTTTTTTACAGGATTAAGAGTAAGCGAAGTAGCAAGCCTAAAAAGGGAAGATTTTAATTTAGAAAACTTAACAGTAAAAGTATATAGTAAAAAAAATAAAACAGAAAGAATACTCCCTTATCCTAAAAAAATACGAGATATATTAGAACAATATTTTTGTTTTGAGGAAGAAAATAAAACAGCTTTTAATATAAGAACAGGGGGTATTAAAGTTATTTTTCAAAAGTTAAATCCTTACTTCAAAGATATAAATTTACATTGTCATATCTTTAGGCACTCAGCTGCTACCCATTGGAGAAAGTGTGGGGTATCTATTGAAAATATCCAGTATTTGCTTGGACATTCAAATATACAATCGACAATGATTTACGCCCATGCCGACTGCCACGAAATTCTAATGGATTATTATAAAAGAATTAAATAAATATAATAGGAAAATATTATGAAAAAAATACATGGAAACTCAAAATATCATAATATATTGACCAAAAAATTTCTTATTAAAGAATACATTAAAAATAAGAAAACTCTGGAACAAATCGCTAAAAAAGTAAAATAGGAGGTTGGTTACAATGAGAAAAGGATTTGCAGTTTTAATTTTAAGTTTGGGATTGATTTATAGTAATGTATATGCAGATAATATTATTACTTATGGGAAATCCACTTTTGAAGATGTAGATAACAGAATAATTTTTGGCAGTTATGGTGATGAATATTCTATTAGCGAATTTGGTAAGTTAGGAGGCAATGATTTTATTGCTGAATTAAACTTTAAAAATGTATTGGCTTACGAAGGCTATACAGAGGCTTATGATTATAACCCGACTTATGACGGATATTATGATAGTTTTTACAAAAAACCTTTGCCCACAGCAAAAGACTTAACAAAAATTTCAATTAGAGGATTGGGAGCTAACCCAAGAGAAGTACAAGATGTTTATGTGTTAACATCCGAATATGAAAAATATTCTTCACAGGAACAAGATGTTAGAATTAAAAATAATGAACAAGAGATTTTCAATAATGCGGGTGAAATTATCAGAGTAGAAGATAAAAGCATAGATAGAGATAATGTGTTAGGAGATTTAATTGACACCAACACAGATAACATTATCACCAATACTGATAGTATAACAAGTAATTACAATGAAAATAAAACTCAAGATTTAAATATTAAAACTAACAAAACTAATATTGATAATAATGCTCGGAAAATTGAAAGTTTAGATAATCGAGTAAATAAACTATATGGAACTCAATATTGTGTAGAAGTTGATGCAAGAATTTTAGACACGAAAAGATTAACCATTTTACCTTATATTAAACATAATTTTACCATTAACAATAATGAAATTGGAGTTAAATTTGTTGTTAAACTTGGCAAAAGTTACGAGGAGAAATTGATTAATAAACAAAATGAAAGACTGGAAAGATTAGAAAGGAAATTAGGAATGATGAAATGGGAAGGGGCGGTAACTGTAGGAGAAACTAAAGACGGAAAAGCTATTGTGCAAATGGATAACGGATTAATTAGGATAGGTAAAGAATTTTAAAAAGGAAAAAATAAACTATGAACATTTTTGGTAAACTCTTTCTATTGGTTTTGGTTTGTTATGGCTTATATGAGTATCTATGTATGATACAGCGTAAACTAAAGGAAGCCATTAACGACTATATGAAGTTAAAAGAAATGGAAAAAGAATTAAAAAAGGAATTTAAGATAGGAGGAAAATAAAATGAAAGGGATTTTATTAAGAGCAAAAGAAAAGATAGGTAGATGTTTAAAAGAAGGTGAAAATATTCATTTTCTTTCTTACAAAAAGCATAGTTACAAAACTAATTTTATGATTTTCGCCAATCAGACCGCACATAAAAAATGGCATAAAGGAGAGAAAGTAAGTAAAGAAGAAATTTTATTTAATGGAATGGAAAATTAAAAGGAGAATAATATGAAATTACCTATATTATACAAAAGAACTTCAACAGGTAAAATACAAGAATGGGAAATCTCTACCAAAGGAAATAAAATTATAGTAGTACAAGGTCAACTTGAAGGTAAAAAACAACTATATGTAGAAACTATAAATAAAGGTAAAAATATTGGTAAAGCTAATGAAACTACCCCTGAACAACAAGCACAAGCAGAAGCGAAATCTAAATGGGAACATAAGCATAATAAAGATTATCATTTAACAATTGAAGAATGTAATACTAAAGTTAAAATAGCAAATAAAGGTGGTTATCTGCCTATGCTTGCTCAATCTTATAAGAAACATGCTGAACGACATTTAAAATATCCTTGCTATATACAACCGAAATTAGATGGATGCTTTTTTCGGACTACTAAAATTTTAACCAACAAAGGAACCAAAACTATTGAAGAAATAGTAGAAAATAAACTACAAGTTAAAATATTAAGTTATAATTCCCAAACAAAACAAACTGAATTTAAACCTATTGTAAATTGGTTTAACAATGGAAAAATTTCTTATAAAGAATGGATAGAAATAAATCCTAAATATGGTAATGTTATTAGATGTACTCCTAATCATCTATTTTATACTAAAAATGGTTGGAAACAGGCTAAAAATTTAAAAGAAAGAGAAGATAAAATTTTAAATAACAATTGCAATAAATATAGAAACCAATTAATAGCTGGCACGTTATTAGGCGATTCAATGATGATAGTAGACAAACGATATAACAAAATTTCATATAGATTGCAATTTTCACATACAAATAAGAAATATTTCAATTATAAAGTAAAAATACTTAATTTACAAGGAAAAATTAAAGAACGTATAACAGGATATGGAAGCAAAGCCTATGAATTTAAGTCTGTAGCATTAACTAATACAAATTTTCCAATAACCAAATTTTATTTTACAGGACATCATAAGCGAGCTGGAAATAGAAAATTAGTAACTTATAATACACTTAGAAAATATATAACAATAGAAGCGTTATCTTTATGGGTAGCAGACGATGGCAGTATGGTTCTTAATAACAAAAACAAATACACTCCTAGACTATATTTAGCTACCCATAATTTTTCTGATGAACAAATGGCACATATTTTAAAATACTTTATAAAACAATGGCATTGCACTCCTTCTATATATCACGATAAAAGAGTTAAATCTAATGGAAAGTTTTTAGCATTTTCTACTAAAGATACTTTATATCTTTTAAATCAATTAAAAGATTATAAATGTAAAGGAGTAGAATACAAATATTATTTTTTAGGCAATAATTATATACCTTTCGCTAATTTTTCTTGTAAATTTACTTCTTTCAAAAAAAGACATTCCCATAAAATTTCTCAAGCAGTTAAATATGACTTGGAAGTAGCCGAAAATCACAATTATTTTGTTAATGGAATTTTAGTGCATAATTGTAGGGCTTTAGCTACAAAAAATAATAAAGGTGTTCAATTATGGTTTCGCTCTGGAAAAGAAATCATTACAATGGGGCATATAGTTGATGATTTAGATTTAATTATGAAAGAAGGAGATATTTTTGACGGGGAATTATATGCACATGGCGAAGATTTTAACAGTTTTACAGGGGCTATACGAGCTAATAAAAATCTTAATCCTGAAATTACTGAAAAAATAAAATATCATATTTATGATTTTCCAAGAATTAATATTTTAGAAGAAACCTGCCCATATGGAGCTAGAATGAGAGAATTTTTAAGATTGGCGTTGGGTAGTTGTTGTATTGCAGTTGAAACAGTTACAGTAAATAATTTTGAAAAAGCTATCGAATACTATAAAGAATGTATTGAGGAAGGCTATGAGGGTATAATGTTTCGCAATATAGACATGCCTTACGAACAAAAAAGAAGTTATAATTTATTAAAATATAAAGAATTTATAGATGATGAATTTATTATTGTAGGTGCTGTAGAAGGTAAAGGCATACTTGCTGGTCATGTAGGGTCATTCATTTGTAAAATAGAAACCAATAGAACTCTACAAGACATAGGAGATAAAGAAGTTAAATTTGGTAATATAGAAGGACAAGTAAAAGCTAAAATGAAAGGTAAACAAGAACATTTAAAACACCTTTTTGAAAATCCAAAGGAATATTTAGGAAAACCCTTGACTATTACATATCAAAATTTAAGCAAGGATTTAATACCACGATTTCCAGTTGGTAAAACAATAAGATTTGACAAATAAATAAGGAGCAATATGAAATACACAAAACAAGAACAAAAAATAGCTTTAGAAAAAGCATTAATAAAATTTAGAGAAAGATTAGGTGGTCAAACATTCGCCCAACACTTAATAAAATCTAAGTTGTTTAGTTTAGGTGTAACACAAACAATAAGGAAAGGAGAAGCCGATAGGGTTTTAATAGGAGAAAATGTTATATATGAAATCGATGCTCATAAAATTTTAATAAGTTTAATAGACTTAACAAATATGGCAGTCAGTAAATCTAAAACAAATTTTGATTTTATAGCAAAGTTAAAAATATTATGTAATAGTAATATATAGTATAAGTATCATAATCAATATAAGATATAATTAAGATAACAATATAACTCTTAATATTCTTCGTATATATTCATTCTTCATATATACTCATAATATTAAGAGAGCAATAAATTGCTCTTAAATGTTTTAAAGGGAGAAGAAGCCCAAAAATGCAATTTATATGGCTGGGCGATTGTAATCGTTTACAAAGTTTATTTAATTTTAAAAAGGCAATTATTTTCAGGTGCTTTCATAACCTTATTAAATTCAGTAGCTTATATAACAAAATAATTTGCCGAAAACTTGCATAGGAACGCTTAGATATGTTATACTTTAGATGTAAGAAAAAAGATATAAAGATATGAAAAACATACCAAAAATTCGTAAGAAAAGTAAGAGCAAACGCAGTAGATGTAGGGGTCGGACTGCGGAAACCTTCAATAATAAGCTCGCCAAATTACAAGTCCAATATAAACATTTATTTAAAACTTCTCAAGCAAGTAAATCACTGTATCTTGCTCTCCAAGAGAAGGATAAGAAGCCT
>Ga0222685_1000446_pt1 | contig 10080 bp, 24 predicted proteins | sample AntAcemetage1077_FD_179836 | JGI IMG/M metagenome (GOLD analysis project Ga0222685, IMG submission 179836) | Saline water microbial communities from Ace Lake, Antarctica - #1077 | ecosystem: Environmental > Aquatic > Non-marine Saline and Alkaline > Saline | place: Antarctica: Ace Lake...
TTAGGATGAGGTGTGAGATACTTGGTTTATCCCGGAAAGAGATGGGAAAGCTAATAGGTGTAGCGGGGTCTAGGATTAAAAGGTATGAACTACTTAAATGTCCTGACTGTTATTGGAATAAAACAAAAGAATTAATGATAAAACATTGGAGTATAAAATGATGGGTTTAGATCTTGAGGGAAAGGATATTAAGAAGATGCGTCATGCTTTGGGTTTGGATTACACCCCTAAACGTGATAGGAATTATTATTTTGTGTATAAGAAGGATGGGGACTGGGAGAAGTTAGTCGCTAGAGGTTTTGCAGATGTTGAGGTTTCTACTTCTAGGGCTTTATACGGTTTTATCTACAGTGTCACGGAAAAGGGGCGGGATAAGCTTCATGAATTGGGGGTTGGGATATGAGTAACTTTTATTATATCGTCTGCCCGATGTGTGCTAGGAACAGGATTACTAAGAGTAGGAAAAAGGGTAATGTTAAGTTTGATTATGTTGATTTGATGTCGACTCCTATTTTGCAGGTTCGTCAGCAACATCCTAGGTTGGAGGGTGGTACTTGTAGGGGTTTTACTTCTGTGCCTGAGTTATCTTTGACGGTGGAGGGGATGATGGGTGATCCAGAGCATCAGGTGTTGTTGGGTGATATGAAGGCTCAGTTGTTGGATATTGTTAATAAGGGAATTAGGTTGGGTTGGATTAAATCTTCGGAAATTGGGGTTTAATTGTTTATTTAATTGTTTTTGGGGGGTTTTCCCCCTTCTTTAGCCACATAATACCTATTATGTGGTTTCCAATGAACAATGTACCAGTTATCTGTATACAGAAAACCACTAAAAGGGATTAAACCCCCTTATATACACTAAAAGGGGTAGCCCCCAGAGAACATACAGGAGGAGGAAACGCCACATAACGCATATTATGTGGTTAAATCAACAATAAAACAAAATAAAATGTTAGACTTGAATAAAATCTATTGTATGGATTGCCTGGAAGGCATGAAAGAGATACCCGACAACACTATAGACCTAATACTAACAGACTTACCTTATGGAATGACTCAGAATAAATGGGATTGTGAATTAAATTTAGAATTATTGTGGTGTTCTTATAAAAGAATAATAAAGGATAATGGTGTTATTGCACTTACTTCAATACAACCATTTTCTTCTAAATTAGTAATGTCTAATCTTAATATGTTTAAATATTCGTGGGTTTGGGATAAAAAAGTATCTACAAATTTTTTAAATTCTAAAAAACAACCTTTAAGGAAACATGAGGATATATTGATATTTTATACTAAACAATGTTGCTATAATCCCCAAATGAGTAAAGGTTTACCATATGATAAAGGTGTTTCTTTTGATAAATCACCCAATTATGGAAAACAACGACCTATTAGAGCATTAAATATAAGTGGAGATAGATATCCTACGTCAATATTAGAAATAAGTAATGCTAATAGAAGGATAAAATCACATCCTACAGAAAAACCTATTCAACTTTTTGAATATTTAATTAAAACATATACTAATGAGGGAGATTTAGTTTTAGATAGTTGTTTAGGTAGTGGTACGACTGCTGTAGCCTGCAAACAACTAGGTAGAGATTTCATAGGGTTTGAGTTAAGCCAGGAATACGTCGACATAGCAAATAAACGATTAAGTCAAGGAGTTTTAAGTGATTTTCAATAAAAACACTACATAACTACACTTATGTGGCTAAAAAAAGATTAAAATGGATGAAGAGGAAAAATTTAAAGGAATAAGAGGATTTACACTGACAGTAGAGATAGACGCTGAAAGCCCAGAGAAATTTAATATAATGCATAATCTAAAAATCAATGGAAAATTAAGATATGGGGAATATCTTGAAATGATTACAGTGGGCATATACCACCTAGTAAACGCCCACCTCAAGAACTTTAGGCAAGAAGAGGAAACCCCAAAGTTTAAATTTAATTTTGAAGATCCTGAACCAGATCCAACAATTAAAGCCACATAATCACTGTTATGTGGTGGTGTGAAAGATAAAATGATTAAAGCATATAAAGTACAGATAGGATGTTGCGAGGACTGTGGAACATATGAATTCAGAGGTTATTTTATAGATTATAACCAAGCTGTCAAAGCATTTGAGGATCTTAAGAAAGAAAGGATTACTGAAACTGAAGAGACTATTAGACGACACACCTCTGGAGGAATGAGAACCCTTTTTGAGTCACAAGGAATATCTTATGATGCATCCGTAGTCGATATCTACAAAAATAAACTTAAACGCATCATGTTCTGGACATTCAAACAGGGAATACACGAAATTGAAATAATATAAACCACATAACAGGTGTTATGTACTCTCACCCCCGTATTCTGCAAGTAACGACAATATATTAACTATACAGGTGTAAAAAAATGAAAGCTATAATTTTGATTGGATTAATTTTGGTTTGTGGTTGTATGGATTATTCGGAAAAAACAGAAGAAAGTATACCTCCTACAACATTATACACAGAAAGTGTAAAAAATACACCCTACGATGGTATCGGGTTAATACAAAAATTTTATATAGAAAGTGATAATGTCACATGCTACGCCCGAAGTGCTTATAATCAGGGTGGTCTAAGTTGTATTGTAGGAAACAGGATGAATAACAAAACTATTGCAATTAAAACTACATAACTCATATTTATGTGGTATAAAATATGAAAACAGAAACTACACTCAGGGAAAACTTAGTATATTGGGAAAAATTAAAGAAAGCCATTGAACGCCCAGTCTGGAACCCCCTGAGATGGTGGGGAAGAATAAGACTGAGAATTGAGGCTGAACAAGCAATTAGAGATCACAAGTGGATGCTAGATGAACTAGAGGGATATTCATAATGTCAAATAAGGGAAGAGGAAGAGGTAAAGGTTTTCACTGCCCGGAATGTAACGAAATAACATATCCTGTCTACTACCATCTGGGGAGAGGAAAAGGATATACACCCACCAATAGAAGATACTGTCTAAAATGTGATAAATTCTTCAAAATAGAACTCAAAGAAGAGACTACATAACTCATATTTATGTGGCATAAAATTAAAATGAAAAAGAAAAAACTAGTATTATACACGGAAGCACAACAATGTACAGAATGCAATGTTTCTCTATTACCCACAAATGTTGTGGTATTTCCTGAGAAACTTGAAAAGATGTATGTAGAAAAGATATTAAAAGCTGAAGGGCGAGTAATAAAGTCGGAGGTACAGCTACTCCAATGTCCTAAATGCTATAAACAATACTACGAGGAACCAACCACATAAATCATATTATGTGGCTAAAACTAAAATGGATGAAGAGACTAAATTATGGATTCAGGAGCAACTCGATAACCTGCCTTATGTTTCATGGGATAGATACGTTAAAATACCTATTGATGAAGCTGGAAATATGGTATATAGATTTTTTGGCTGGATTGAACGAGAAAAAGATAGCTATAAAGACTTTGTTGTTATAGAATTAGTTCCAAAACATCAAGGGGTTTATTTTATGGCTACAAGTAGTTCTAAATATTCAAACGACATAGCAAACAAATTATCTGATGTTCATATACCCTGTGAAAAATGGGATAAGATAACCACATAACCACCGTTATGTGGCTAAAAAATGAGTGATATGAATGATCTAGAAAAAGGAAGGATACAGGGAACTGTAATGGCTGCAGCCTTTTTAATCACACAAATAGATAAGCCAACGATGGCAAGAGATATATTGAGGGATGCGGGAATCGATATTAAAGATATGAGAAAGGCTGATGTTGATAACTACGATTTTAAGCCCGTTGAAAAATTATTATTAAACCAAGACTAGACCACATAATATACATTATGTGAACTAAAAAAATGGAATTAAAAACGCTTAAAAACATGGATAGGTACGTTTGGATGCCAAACAACATGTGTTTAGTACATGGTGAAGAAGGTGAACACGACAATATAGAAGGAATCAGCCAAAGATACATCACTCCCAATCCACTCAAAGAAGAGGCTATCAAATGGGTGAAACAACTTAGAGATATCGCTTCTGAGTTTAAGCCGTATGATGAATCATTCTCACATTCTGATTGGTTACAAAAGATATCCGATATATTCGGTTGGGAGGTCACAGAACTTGCAAATGACTACTTTGAGGATAATGTTTGGCTTTCTGGTTGTAGTTCCATGCTTACCAAATTCTTTAATATCACACAAGAGGACTTAAAATAGAGGATGGCGAGGAAAATAACTAAAATACTGGTAAATGGCAGATGTCCTTTCGATAAAAGAAAGGATTGCACCATCTACTGTCGCTACAACCAACGAAACGGATATTGTAATAGAAAGACCACATAATGCTTATTATGGGGGGGTTTTTTGTGTAAACCACCACTCCATCCTGTGTACTACCTTTTCAAGCTCTGCGAGGTCGGGGTAAATGTGGTTTTTTAAAGAGCAACCCTTTGTGACCTTACATCTCTCATAATCTTCCTCTGCCTCAAATAACTGATTATTAATTATTTGTTCCAGGGCGAGGAATTCAGTTTTACTCAAACAAGGAGGTTTAAAAGGATACTTATCTCTGGGCATATTAAAATATGATTTTCAAGTTTATTAATAAATAAAACAACATATTAACATGGGAAAAACAACTAAGTGTTCGGGTTCATGGGTGAAGATGAAGGAAAAACACCACACACCCACATTCTCACCTCCTTTCTATCAGTTTGTGAAAACAGTATGCACCCCCCGAGATGCCAAAAAATTAGAGGTTGAATATAACCAATTTGACAATCCCCACGATAAAGTAAAAGTTCTAGGCATTGTCACGGAGAAACCTAAAGGTCATGAAGATAGTTATGGCAACATCTGGAAAACCCAGAAAGCCCGAGACAAATGGAGTGACTAAATTTTAACAACCTTTTCTGATTATTGCTAACATCTAGAGGTTACACCTAATATGAAACTTAACGGTTCAAATTTAATGAGACGCCAAGCGTGGAGCTTAGACCAGAAGATTGAATTTACTCTTGGAAGGATCCGCATATTTGCAGAAGTAATCCACCCCCGGAAACCCTATGTAGCTTTTAGTGGCGGCAAAGACAGCACAGTCCTTTTGGATCTAGTAAGACAAGTCTATCCTGACACCCCTGCAGTATTCGTAGACACTGGACTTGAATATCCAGAGATAAGAGAATTCGTTAAACAAACACCTAATGTAGAAACATTATATCCTGAAGTCTCTTTTTATGAAGTAATCAAAAAATATGGATATCCAATCGTCAGCAAAGAAGTCAGCAAAAACATAAGCCGATACAGGAATACTAAGAATCCACTACAAAAAGAATACCGTATGTGGGGGACCAAGGAAGGGATTAAAAAAGGAGTAGTCGGCACGATACCCAAAAAATGGCATTACCTTATTGATGCTCCCTTCAAGATTAGCGATAAGTGTTGTGATGTAATGAAAAAGAACCCTTTTAAGAAATATGATAAGCTCACATCAAACAGACCTATAATCGGGACGATGGCGTGTGAAAGTAATAGTAGAAAAATGCAGTACATGGATAAAGGATGTAATGTGTTTGATCCCGGAAAAGAAAAATCCACACCTCTGGGGTTCTGGCTCGAAAAGGACATCTGGGATTATTTAAAAGAATACAACATCAAATACTCAAAAATCTATGATATGGGAGAAAAACGGACAGGCTGTATGTTCTGCGTGTTTGGATGCCACCTGGAAAAAGAGCCCAACAGGTTTCAAAGAATGAAAAAATCCCACCCACAACTGTATAAATACTGCATGGAGGAATTGGGTCTGCGAGAAGTTCTGGAATATATGGATGTAGCATACACCACATAATGTTACTTATGTGGTGTTATTCCCCTTAGAACTATATGGATTATTCATAACATTTCTTAATGAACTCCCCAACAATGGAGGAAGAGGGGTATTTTTTACTAATATAACAATGTGACCCTGCTCCAGTCTTTTCAAGGAATACATCAGGGCTATCATTGATTGCCTTCTTTAATTGGATGATTTGTTTATCTGTCGGTTTTTGCTTTCCTGTATCAATAAATACCCCCGCATCTAGTTTAGCGAACCTAATCGCTCCACAATTGTTCTTGAACTCATATACAGCATCCCAAGGCTTTATCTCCCGTGTATCACCTCCTTGACTATCGTATTCAGGTGGATAAAGTACATCCCTGACATCATTATGATCTATACATCTTCTGTCTCCAGGACAAGCTGTGGCGAAATCCAATTTAGATCCATCTGGCATGATGTATCCTGTTTTAAGGAAATTATTTGTTATTCCATATGTTTCCTTCACAAGTTTACAGACATCTTTTTTCATGTAACCTCCAGTGTATTGATTATAATTTTGTTTTAGAAAGATAAATAGCCACATAAGACTAATTATGTGGTCATCCCCATATTCTCTAAGTAACGACAATATAATTACTATGGATAAAAAAGAATTTCAAGATTTATATGCAACGAATAGTAGAACCACATGGGATAAATTGAGTTCCTTTGGTTTAGTGGCTGTCCCGTGTGATTGTGGAGATCCCAGTTGTAAAGGTTGGAAAGTTATAGCTAAACAGATAAAAGAGGATAAAAACACCACATAACACTTATTATGTAACTAAAAAAATGAAAGTAACAAAAGTATATGGAAAGGATTTTAATAGTGAAGGTGGAGCATTAACTCTACGTCATGGAGAAGTGACAGATGGGACTAGTTGGACTGGAGAGCATACAAAAACACACGATGATGGATGGACTATCACAGGTGTAGTATATGGAGACTATTTTATTTGGGTAAATGAGTTCACAGCAACACACCCAAAATATGGAAAAGTATGGGGTGACTTTGAAAAAGAAGTGTATGCTGATTCAGAAGAGGGATACCAACATTTTTATAAACATCACGAACCTGACGGATACAACTGGAGTAGGCTCGATTGATGAAGTGCCGAGGGAGTGGAAGGCTCCCACCCACGTCCTGATAGCAAAGTCTGGGATTGCGAATCCCTGAAGAGGATTTTTACTCAGGTTCAAATCCTGATCAGGACATACCTCACCCACGTTGAATTGGGGCTTTGGGGGGGAATAAAGTGGATAAACTCCCACCACCACATAATGAGTAGTTATGTAGTGATGGAGCAAGGAGTTGACCATGCGTTAAAACAGGGGAATGTAAAAAACATGGGTAAGACACAGAACCTATCTCCCTCCACAATCATAAAATAGCCACATAAGGGATATTATGTAGTTTAAATAACGATGGAACCAAATAAATTAATAGAGGTGGAGTGTCAAACTCCTACATGCGAGAATAAGGTCATGATAAAGCAGGGACACCCCTATTTTGGGATATTATGTGGAGAATGTCAGAAAAGGAACACCATACCATATCAAACAAGATGAAAGACCGAGAATTAATCACGAAGTTGTCAAGACTTCAAAGCAGGGCAGACCGCCTGCAGAGGGATATCTCCACTTTAATAAGTGAGCTATCTACAGAGGAACATTTAACCGCATCCAAGCAAGAAATAGAGAAGAACATCACAGAAATGGAGAAGTTGAATAAACTAGAGGAGGAAGGCAAAATATCCACTCACCTAAGACAAGAAATACAAGAGGTACTAGACAAAATACATAAAGCGGCAGAAACATGGCAAAAAAAAGTCAGACTTGAAGATATAGGCAATGACTACAACACCCATGGATATAGAAATGCAAAATGAAAAAACATCACTGGCTATATATCGTCATATTCCTCGGACTGTTATCCACCACCTTGATAAAGGAAACCACCCAGGAACTGCCGAGCAACGTAACATATGTGGGAAATACAACAACCACAACCACCACAGTACAGACCACACCCACAACATTACCTGAACCTAAAGAGATAAAATACAGGCATGTGGTAGAGTTAAAACCAACAACCACTGAGCCAACGACCACAACATTACCGGTGAATAAAACAAGGTTATGGCGAAACTATTCTCCACATGCGTTGTGTGAGGATTGTGGTTCGGATGATAGTAGGACAATTAGGACTGTAACAACCACAACAATACCCACTACGACCCTGATACCTCCTACAACGACTACAATACCTCGCTTATGTGAGTTCCCTTGGTGGTGCAACAATGGATAAATTAATTAAAGACGATATTTTTAAGTTACCCTGCAATCAGGGAAGCACAATCATTACTGGCATACCTTTATGTCTTTTGCAGGAGGTTGTGAAAAAGCTTAAAATAAAATGGATAAAAAGACAAGAAAAATACGAGAAAGATATAGTTGCTGGTGGTAGATTAGATTATAAATGTGTTTTAAGTGGTATGCTGGAAGAATATGTTTTAGTTTTTAATGATATTGATAAAGCGTTTGGCGAGGTAATGGAATGACTTGGTTCACCATTGAAGAATTGAAAGAGAAATTAGGAATTAAAACAAAAGAACGCAAAGGCGGTGCTTTTTTGGGTGGTGCTACAATGTTTCCCAAAAAGACCACATAAGTACTATTAGGTGAGGTAAAAAATGGTTAAATTTGACACTCCGGTGGAGGAATGCCCCAAGTGTAAATCGAGAGACATGCGATACAGCAAAGGGACCAGCTTCTGCAATAATTGTGACTGGCATGGATGGTACGAATTTGAGAAAAAAAGACCCAGTCGAAGAATAAAATGGTAAAAAAACCACATAATCTATATTATGTGACATGATAATTACCAAAAATAGGCATTAATATGATCTAAAATATATAAAAAATGGTTAAATTTGACACCCCCCTGGAGGCTAAAGCTCAAGGAGTAGATTTAGACGATAAGAAATTTGGAGGTAAAAATGGTTAAAAGATGTTATTATTGTGGGTGGGATTTGTTTCCTAATAGTGTTTGTGATAACCCAAATTGTGATTATTTTCAAAAACACCCTAAAAACACCACATAACTAACATTATGTGGTCATCCCCATATTTTTCAAGTAACGACAATATAACTAACACTACAAACGATGGATAATCTAAAAACTTTAGCAGACATCAGGCTCCCCCCAGTTATGGGAGAACCCCTCTGCAGCAAGAAACAACTGAAGAACGAAGCAATCAACTGGATTAAACAGCTACATAAAGATGGTGGAGATTACCACTTCCAAGAAGGGAAAAAATACACTGATGACCTTATTATCGGTGCTCAAAGCCCCCTTGAATTTTTAACCGTAGCAGGGTGGATACAATATTTTTTTAACATAAAAGAAGAAGAAATCAAGTGAGAAAGATGAAAAAGAGGTTCAAACGAAGATGGCTGATATAAAGGTAGAATATAGAGACATTTCTCAGGAGGATAAGAATGGGTAAGAAAGCTATAACTCTCTGGAAGTCTGCTGATGTTATTAATAAATTCAAAGCCTTGGATTTGTGGGAACAAAAATGTTTTTGTATGCATAGCAAACAAGGAGATTATTGTGATTATAAATATCTTTATGACAAGGCTAGAATTTTGTGTGAAGAACTAAATGATAAGCTAGTCAAAAAAACCAACGATTAAGATGAAACTTGGAAGATATACAATTGTGATTGAATGTGAAGCACAAGAAGGATTTAAAGACTTTGGGGGAGCATTAGAGTTAGCACTTAAAAATTGTGGTTATCCTGTTAAATTCTATCGTTTTGACAACATAAAATCATTAGACCAATTAATGGGCGGTTTAGGACAGTCTGGAAGGTCTACACCCTCTAAGGTGGGTGATGTCGTAGGTTCAAATCCTACAACCGTCAAATTAAAAGAGATTAACGGTGAAAAAAGATTTACAGTTAAAAAAATCGACGTTAAAGAGGTGAGAGGATGATTAATCAGGATTTGAAGGTCAAAGCTTGGAAGGATAAACTATCTTCTTTTGATGGTGAAAAATATGTGGTGGTTGATTTAAGATCTAGTTACCCGAATTTACATTTAGAAAATTCTTTGAAAGATGTTGAAGATTATTTAAATGAGAATGTTCCCCCTATGGCTTTAGATGAATATAGTGTTTTCAAGATAGTAGAA
>Ga0222685_1000448_pt1 | contig 10064 bp, 18 predicted proteins | sample AntAcemetage1077_FD_179836 | JGI IMG/M metagenome (GOLD analysis project Ga0222685, IMG submission 179836) | Saline water microbial communities from Ace Lake, Antarctica - #1077 | ecosystem: Environmental > Aquatic > Non-marine Saline and Alkaline > Saline | place: Antarctica: Ace Lake...
GCGGTGATATGTGCGTCTGTATCTGCGGTACTGAAGTATATCCAATGGGGACCAAGAGCTAGGTTAAGGTCTCCTCCTGTATTCCTTCCAGTCACCACTTGTTGGGATGTTCCGTCACCAAAGTATACCGCTGGGTTTACTCCTACCCATCGTACAGCGTCTCTTGCTGTGACTATGCATGTTTCGTCTGTGTCGGTGTCTAATCCTCCAAGCATACCTGTAAGTGTAATTGATAACCCTGCTCCACCTACACTATCTATGACTGCAACTATGCTATTATTATCTTCATCTTCACAGCCTTGTACTATAAGTTCATCTCCTGCCGTGAAATTACTGAACGGTGTAAGACCAGAAGCGGTGATAGTTGTTTTCCCTGACCCAGCGTCGTTCACATCTATATCGAAGGTTGTCGTAGAACTAGCGACTGCTCTTATCGGGTAGAAGAACACTGCACTGTCAAAAGGCTGTATACCCTTCTTAAGCTGACTAGATGACAAGGTTCCTGAGATGACTGTTGCAGCGTAGTTTAATTGAACCCATGCCGCACCTGTCCACTGGTATCTTATCAGCGTGGTTGTATTATAATAGTAGTCACCATCCATCTCCCCCCCAACCGGAGGATCAGCAGCACGGTACATATCCATCGGGTCACGAATCCAGACACCGCTAGTAGAATCATATTTATATTGCGCTGGACCATAATATTGGTTTCCATCGTTATAATCTGCGGTGAGGAAAAAGATATCGCCGTCGTTTACGTCTGTTGGGAATGTTGCTCCGGTAAGTATTTGTGGCGTTATACCTGTTTCTATGTTTCCTATCCAGTAATCCTCATCAGTTAACCCACCCTTATGACGATAATTTGCTGCTCTTTCAGCCTGTAAGTATCGCATCACTGGGTCATCATGATTCGCTATGCGTGTTGGGTCTACATCTTGTTCCGCTAAATCATAGGTTGTTGTATAATCCCATCCACGAGTATCCTTGTCAACCTTTAAACTGTGTTGAAGTTTTATTATTGTATACGCTGTGAGTGCAGGCACTCCATGACTAGGGGCACGAACATGAACGGCTTCGCTAGGATATATTGTATCTGGTTGTCCTATTGCATCTATCTTAAACTTTTTAACGGGGTCTTTTCTGTAATCTTTTTCATTACTAGCTACTTTATCTAACTCTACTTGACTTTCAAGGTCTTTACGGTATAGAGGTATCATTCGTTTACCGTAGGGATAAAGAGGAGTTACAGTTATGGTTCCAGTACTTACACTAGTTGTTATCGTGTTTACACCAGCAACTAGAGTAACTGGACTACCGTTAACAGTGCATGTTCCACTAACTGCGGTTCCTCCGCCTCCAGTAGGGATAGTTATTGTGAATGTTCCTAAACCAGTTACCGTTACAGTGTTTGCGGTTGGGGTGAGGGTGATTGGGCTTCCCGTAGCGACTCCTGTACCATCAGCTAGGGTTCCTCCACTCACAATATCTATGCTTTTTGCTTCTATATTCGGGAAAGATAAGCTATCTATGTAAAGCGTATTCATGGTGGCGATGCTTGGGAAAGCCAACTCGAATCCAATTACCTCAATATCGTCCCAATCAAAAGCTACTGGACCGAACCATAACCCGCTTTTTCTTACTGCATCTGGTATGTTATTTACGTGGTCTCCCACTGGGAAACTTACGGCTCTCCATTTCTCTAGGCGTCCGCTTTGATCCTTTGTGTATCCATAGCTTGAAGCGTTGGCTTTGTTACGGTTGAATATTACCTCACGTCCGCTTCCGTCTCTGAGCAGTGGGTTAATATCAAAGTTTCCTTCACTTCCGATTGCTGCTCTGAAAGCAGCTTTAGCTTGAGCGAAGTTATCCATAACTATTGCTCCTCCTTGACTGTATAGATACTGTGGGGCTGTCCCTGTGCTGAAATCTAAACCTATTTTCAGTGGAGTGCTTGTAGCTACGACTTTCAGACTTGCTGCTCCTTTTAACACTAAGTCTCCGGCACCAACGGTTCCATCTGATAATGTTCCTGTTCCTGATAGGATGCTCCAATCTGAGGCGTTTTCATCTGTCCAGTGGTCATTAACGCTTCCAGCGTGTACCTCGATGTAGTTTCTTATGTCGTCACCAATTTTTTCATATTCTTCTAAGGTGAGAATATTGTTTGTTACTCCTCCTACATCTGATAATAGATTTACTCCACTATCAACTGTTCCTGCTTGGAAGAACTGTATTCTCCCGGTTGTGTCTACATAGAAATCATATTTATTAGGTGAACATAGTTGACCTATGGTGGTTAACACGTCGCTTAATGTAGCTCTTTTACAACTATACTTTATCAGAGGTGTTCCAGTTGGGTCTGTGAATAAAAGCGGGTCTCCTAATGTGGCTAAGATAGCGGTTATTATTACTCCTGCTTCCTGCGTTGAGTAATCACAGGTTACATAGTAATCTGTTAATATTCTTCCTTTGTCTCGTGCAGTTACTTTAAGACGATTCGTGTATACTCCACTTTTCTCTAGGTAAGGTACAACGTTATCCACGTATCCACTGAATATCAGGTTTCCACTTATCGCTATTAAAACTACATCATTTGAGTCAAAGGTGTCTCCCCATATATCTGCTGGGTTTTCTAAAAGTATTTCAGCGGCTCCTATTCCACTTTGTTTACTTGTACCTGAGTTTACAGAGAACACGCTATTACTTACGTTGTTTCCTCCTATAGTTATTGTTACATCATTTGTAGTCATTTATCCCCCATCCGGTATTGTATTTGATAAAAACCAATCAAACTCTGATTGACTTCTTGCTTCTTCTATTTCTTCGCTATAATTTATTAAGTCAAGTGCCTCATCAAGATAAGTTTCTCTGTTAAAATACTCAATAATACGAGCAAACGTAAAATCTGCTACTGCCTCAAAAAGACTCGTGTTTCCTATCTCCGCTGTTAACTGGTCAAACCATGTAGCGTACCCTAATTGATCCTGTGCTATGTTTTGCAGTTCTTTACGGGTGACGTTAAGTTCCTTCATTATGAAAGCTTCATAGGTATCCCGCTCTTTAGCGATGCGGTCTGCTTCGCCTTTTATTGCGCTATAAATCATTCTCACGACGATTGATATGAGTGCAGCGTACCCGATGAGGCTTTGAAGTCTAAGTTGTTTTGATAACTCTGGGGCTAATTCCTCTAATGATCCGGATTCTCTTCTAAGTTGTTCTGCCCTTACGCCTCTTCGTGCTTGGAATAATAGCCGTGATGATTCTCTGAACATTGGTAATGATTGTCCTAGTACCCTCATATCTCGGTTAAGTGTGGGTAACTGGTCTAGGTTTACTCCTGCTTCACGGGCTGCTTTTCTTGCATCGTTTATCTGTTTATTTAGTTCACGTACACGTTTAGTGGCTTCATCCCCACCTGTTCCTCCGAGTCCGGCTTGATTTATCTTCGTTAATAATGCATTTATTTCCTCATCATATACTACGACTCTTATTCTTTCTTCAGCCATTACATCGCATCCAGTTTCTCTCTATGTAATGCTTGCTCAAATCCTATAGCTTTATTAATCAGATATAATCTGCACCCACATTTATTATTAGGGTCATTATCTCTGTCTTTAATATATTTAGGAAAATCTGGGGCGTCATGTGTTCTTGGATGATATTCGTTTCCAGATAAATGTATCACCATTGGAAACTTTGCCTCCACTTCCTCTCCATTATACTCTACACCATCATGTGATAAACATATGTGACATTCTCTTCCGTCATGCATCGTGCTATATTTATATATAAACTCCTTCTTGAACATACTATATCCTTCACTGTTTCTACGCGTTATAATTTCCTTGATACGTCCAAGTCTAACCTTTATTCCCTCTAGGTTTCCTGAGACGGTTAACACGGGAGTAGCCGTCACTGTTCACCTCGTTTCTTGAACGCGGCTTCCCCATGTTGCTTAGTAGCCCAGTGGAGAAGCATATGACAAGAACGACAGAAAGTGATTAAGTTCTTGTGATCAAGATTAGTCTTATCCTCATCTATATGATGAATATCTAGTTTGTAGTGTAATTCATCTTGTGTTATACCACATTCTTGACACTCATAACAGTCTCTTTTTCTTATGGAATCTCTTAATTCGTTAGTCCAACTCTTTGTATATCCTTTATCTGATATGCCTAGCTTCCAACGGTGATGGTTTTCTCCAGTTACGTCAGGACGTGATCTACCCAAATTGATTTTATTTCCATTCCTGAATCTTCCTGAGTTATCATGTGTTAATTGATATTTCCTTATTCTCTCTTTTGTTTCATCAGATAATTTCTTTCCTGTCTGGGCATCAGAGTTCTTCCTGCAAAACTCTTCAGACATTTTTAATCCCTTGTTCCAAGGAATATTTCCCTTCTTAGCTGGCATTTTTATTCTCCATCTCCTTTTGAAAATGCGGCGTTCCCGTAGTAGACTCGATCCCATCCTCGTGGTTCAGGTATAGTTAACATTGGAGGAGGACTGTGCTTCTCAATATATTCATCTACTGGAAGCATCAATAATAGCTCTGGTTCACAGTCTGCTCTAATAGCTGCTAACACTAACTCGTATTGTATGTTGAAGGCATCATCATCTTGTCCTCGTTCAATTAAAGCCGCAAGTAACTCAAGCACACTAATATTTTGAGGATTGCTTTGTTCTACTTCTTTATTCATTTAAAAAACTCCATCCATGAATCTCTATTAAAATTTGTTTTTCCGTGACAAATCGGGCAAAGAGTGATTAAATTATCTTCACTATTATTCTCTTTATCATAATCAATATGATGAACAGCTTTACCAGTTTCACCGCACATAAAACATGTAAATTTATCTCGTGCTCTTATTGTTTCTTTTAATTCTTTGTTGAATTCATAAGTATATCCATGTCTTAGTTGTTTACCAGACCACCCCAAAGAAGATGCGGCTGCGGCTCCTCGGTTTGCTAAACCTATTTTAAGTCTATGTTCTCGTGAAAGATGTTTTCCTTTGTTCCATGATTTTCTTGTACCATCATCAAATTCTTTTTTCACTAACTTTGAAAGCCTTTCACAGAACTCCTTACTTCTCTTCTGTCCTCTAGTTTTTTCAACGGTTTTTCTCGTTGCTTCCGGATCACGTTTCTTTCCCTTTTTAGCGTCAGACATCTTTTTTATTGACTCCGCTGAATGATGTCTCCCAAGATTAATCTGTGATCCCTTCTTAAATGCAGTGGGTCGTTTATATTCTATTCTAGGGTCATAGTTTTCACTATTTTTATCACTTGTTAACCCTTTATTCCATGATGATTTTGTTATCTCCTCTACCATTGTTGACATATTTATTTATCTCACCTAATTTTATGTTATTTATGAAGTGATGGCTTTTTGACCATACATCAAAATTTTATATTCTACGCTATTTCTTGATGCCCCATCCTCGATACGTCCCGGCTCCTTCTTGGTGACCCAGCTTTCAGTGAAGGTGTATGTCCATGTTTCCAGTTGACTCGTTGCGTTTGCTATGTTAAACGTTACGATGAAAGAGGTTCCTATTGCGGAGTTAGCTGCTATTATTCCCCATGACGCATCAAACACGGTGCTGTCGCTATCAAAAACAATGGTTAATTCTCTCCACTTAGCCCGCTCCAATATGCCTAATCCCTGATAGGTGTTAGGTACAAACTGTGGGGTAATATTCATGATATGGTCTTCATCAAAGCTTAATATATTGGTAGCTGTGACACCGTTACCTGTAACTGAGACAATGTTCTTAATTTTAACCGCACCAGCAGCCATTAGGCTCTCACCTCATCCACTAAACTTATGAATCTAAATACTACTGTTTGATGCATCGTGTTATCCTCATTACTTATAGTTGTCTTTTCTCCGGTACACCACACTACGTTTGCGCGAACTCCACCTAACGTGTATTGAAGAATAGCTGCGGTGCCATCATGTTCTCTTATATCAACCTCTAAAAATTCTATGGATGTGTTTGCTCCATCTTCATCTATCGCTGGCTTACTGTCAGCTAAATCAACGTGTTGAGTGTAAGCCCAACGGTTAGTGCTAGAGGAGGCACCTGTTGTCTCAGTTAGCCAATCTGTGTCTAACGCCATCTCCATTTCAAGATATTTATGACTCTGATGAACACCTGATGGATTATAATCATTAATAACGGTGAGAGGTAACACCATGTCGCCTTCTACCGCCACTACTTTAGTTGACCAGTAGAGGACATTTGTTATTGTTTGGCAGTCAATCGCCGTTCTTCCTACTCTAACTGAAGTTACTTTATCGTACTTGTAATCTGTCATATTTTATTATCCTCCATAACTTGTCTCATATTCTAATGTATGTTTTGTCTCATATATGTTTAAACCACCAACATGTTTAAACGTTGAGTCGTCGCTATTTATCTTCAACGTATACGCTGGACTTGCACCTGCCACGCTCTGAGCGAATGCGGCTACTGCGTTACGTAACGCATAAGTGACTTTATACTGCATAGCCTCAGCGGTACACAATAAAACCCCAGTCAATGGTTTATCTACAGTCGTCACAGTCACAGGATAACTCATCTGATAATGCAGTGGTTTATCTTGAATTGGACGCTCACTACGACTACGAGGTAAAGCATATGATATCACCACATCGTATGCGGCAGTGTAGAACAGATACTTTAATGTCTCAGGCCCGCCTTCCCATATATGTAAGACACTTGCGTTTGCTACACCGTTGTCCTTCTTAATATTCCCTAAGTTTGCGGAGACCCCTACCAAAATAGTTGTCAAGGGGTCAGTTGTAGCCATTTTAGCTTACCCTCACCATGACTAGTTTCTTGAATGATGCTGTTCCTTCTAGGTATTCGATGGTTGGGGTGCTTCTTACTTCATAGATGATAGCCTGTACGGTTACTCTATAGAGATGGTCTACAGCTATATCTGCGTTTACGTATCCAGTGTACTGTTTTTCGGTGATTCTTCCTGCGGACTCGTAGCGTTCACTGGTTGCAGTGTCATCCATAAGTATTTTGATGGTAGTGTCTGTGTAGGTGACTGCGGGTTGTTTGGTGACTGCGTTTCTTGCTCCAAGTACGCGTGTGTGGAGTGTCGCTGATTCTCCCATTGTTTCAATTAAGTCACCTACCGTCGCCAATTTTATCCACCTACTAGTACGCGTTTCTTTTTCTTATCCTTCGCTAATACGCTGTCTATTGCTTCACGTATTGTAATTGATTTACCGTCTTTAACGATGTACGTTAATTCTTCCTCGATTTCCTCTATTATGTCATTTATGGTACTCATGCTATCTCATCCACATGTGCAACGAATGAACCGCCGCCCTCAAACGCCTTCGCTAATGCGTTAAACTCTTCCTTCATAAGCCTCATCGTAACTCCCCTGTTTTCACTGTAACCTCCTAGGCTACGGCTATTTGGGTCACGAAGCATACATCTATAAGCGGTGTAGATTCTTGAGAGCATCTGCAACTGTATAGCTGAATAGGTTCCAGTGTCTAGCGTCGCATCTAGGTATGCATCTGACTCGGTGATTAAATCAGTTACATTTGCGTCTGTGATATTGGTACTCACGACGGCTTTGACTTGAGCAAAAGTTGTATACGCCAATGTTTATTCATTAACTATTATTTATGATGATTTAAAACCGTATACAATGAGACTACAGATATCTTAGTTGTGGGGAAACAATTACTCGTTCTTAAGGTTCCACAGATACGTAGATGCTCCACCAACGATAAGAAGTATACCATCCGTCTTCTTTAACAACGCTAATATAACCATACCACTCACTAATACGATACCAGCGGTAACGTTAGCCATCGTAGATTTTTTCACTAATTTCCAAAACTCACTCATTTTTCTTTACATCCCTGATATTTAAATGCTAACACAAGAGCACAAAGTCCTGAAACTATGAACCCGATGATAGCGTGATGAGGACACGGAAAACTCCAAGTGGTTCCCCAGAAGGGGTCAACTCCTGCGTCTAGGGCTTGCTCCCAGTAACCTAGAAGTGACATAGCCCATCCTAAACAGAATATGCCCCAACTCATGGCTTCTCCTTGTCTCACATCTTAGTATGGGTTAACTAGTTTTTAACGTTATACTCACTAAGACAATACATTTATAACTACAGGTTCACCAATATTCTTTGAATTAGATTGAGTGCGACAGGAGAAATTATTAAATGCTTCGATGAATCAGAGTGCGTATACAAGGCGTGTCCCTTATTCAACGAGAAAACAGATAACTGTAAACTATGGAAACTATTCCCACAAACCAAGGAACCGTCACCTGAAATGGATATTCCTGAGAGAGAAGAAAAGAGTCCAGCAAACCCAATGTATGATTACCCGCCAACAAGAGAAGACTTAGAGGCAGTGCTAGGGAAAGTGTTTGACACAGACTTGGAGTATCTTTCAACAGGAACAGTGACTACACGTAAATTCCTCAAAGATACATGGAAGGGATATGACGATAAGCTAGTGGAGTTAGGATATGGATATTATAGTGACAAACCATCTAAAACCTATGAGTGGAGGTTCGGGTACAAGAAGGATGAAGCACCAAAGAAATCAGTATCCACTCCAACTAACTCAGAGACATCACAGACACAACTAGGCGGAGCACGACTCATCAGCAGTCTAAAGGAAGGAGAGAAGTCAAGCAAGGATAACCCACTCAACATCAAAGGAACACTAACATCAGACCCAATACAGAAAGACGTTAACACTTCACGAGGGCCAGCCACAGTAACATCAGCGTATATTAAGGATGACTCCGGTGAAGCAAAGATAACTTTCTGGGGCGATGATGGTAACGAAGTTATGGACTTCGTAACGGGTGATAAACTGTTCTTCGAGGGATTATTCGTGGTGAATGCCCCTTATGATGGTAAGCCTCAGATCGTTGGCGGTAAATATTATAAAGTCGCTAAGCTGAACTAATCCCTTTTTTTAACCAACACCCTTATATATTATCTACGTTTCTTTTCAACCATGAGTACTACTTTAAGGCAGATGATGGCGAGGACAAAGGAACTAGCAAATCACTTCGACGATATGTCTATGAGATATAATGACAGCAAATCTTTATCAGAAAAATACTGTAAACTACAAGAAAAAATGATGACTGCATATAACTATATCTGGGAAGCAGATGTATTGCTAAATCCCAGTCATTATAATACTTCAGAAACAACTAAGATAAATGGAGCAAACAACAATGAGTAAATGGAAAAAAGGATTAATCAGTTTAGCATGGGTTATGCTAGGACAGTTATGTATTGCAGGTACGGGTTATATGGGTTGGTTACTATTCAATCCAACAACCCCCTATGAATCAACGGGAGAGATTGTAATGTGTACACTACTAACTATATTTATGCTAATTGCATATCCTTTATGCTCCTTGGTATGTTTCAGCATCGGTTTGAAAACGGAGGAAATGAAATGAGTTCCTTTGATTATTGTACTAAATGTGGTAAACTGTTGAACATGTATAAACCAGAACACGACTGTAGTAATGACAAGGAATCTATTCTCGAATGGGGTAACATGTTACTATCTGAGGCTAGGTCTCTTGAAGCCCACTGCTTCGACTTAGAAGAGATAATCAAAGACCCTCCTGTATATTCTATTCCTTTTCTTGGAAACCCAGCACCAGAGGTTCAAGACTACATCAAAAGAATGGACGAATGGTATTGTAAACTACTAAAAGTTATCAGTGTTAGTTCTACGTCAAGAAAGATTCATGAAGTCATAGAAGGTACCCCTAGAGAAAGCATGTCTGATTTGTCACTATTCACAAAAAAAGGAGAAACAGAAAAATGAAACCAATACAAGTTTTTGCTGTGTTATGGTATGTTGGAGTAGCAGCTTATACTGTAATCACGGGAGACATATACATGGCAGTCGGAGTGTTAATAGGTAGAGCCATATCAGTAATTATACTGGAGGAATATTAGTTTGTCAAGAACTAAGATAAAAGAACCTGCTCTTTGCCCAGTATGTGGAAAGGATATTGTGTGGGGACACC
>Ga0222685_1000449_pt1 | contig 10055 bp, 13 predicted proteins | sample AntAcemetage1077_FD_179836 | JGI IMG/M metagenome (GOLD analysis project Ga0222685, IMG submission 179836) | Saline water microbial communities from Ace Lake, Antarctica - #1077 | ecosystem: Environmental > Aquatic > Non-marine Saline and Alkaline > Saline | place: Antarctica: Ace Lake...
AGGCTCAGCCCCATTTACTGGTTTACTTGATAACTTAATGGTATTTGACATAGCTCTAACAAGCAATCAAGTACACGATGCCTTTACGTATGACTTCGGAATGAACAACTTGGATGGTGACTAAATGAAAACAACGCTTGTAATATTCTTACTGTCGGCAATCACTGCATCAGCACTACAGGGAATTGAAATAGTAATCAAGGAATCTGATTTTGATGCTATCAGCACAAAGATGTCAACCGTGATGGATGATATTGTTTCTCACAGCGCACAGCCTATGACGTTCTCATGGGATAGGAAATATTGGGAGCTTTCAATAGACCCGATTATAGGAGATTGCTACAAGGGTAAGTTAAGCAATAAGCAGATGGGCGATTATGTGGACGGAGCAAAGCTGAACACCTACCGAAACGATTTAAAGCCGTTCAAGGTGGGACGGGATTTCAATATTAACGTAACAGAAACGCAAACCCAAATTATAAAGGGAGCAGGGCAATGACAACAGTGACGAAGAAGAAATTGATTAATGGATCATTCAAATTACTTTTAGTCATAGCTTTTACTGCCGGAACTATTGTCATGTTAGTGAAAGCTAATACTAAAACGATTGAGAAACATGATGATCGTATTAGCTGTGTCGAAATTAGATCTATTCGTATTGACGAAAAAGTAAGTTCAATTTACCAAGATGTAAGAGATATTAAAACTCTATTGTCAGATCCCAATAAATAAGGAGAACATTATGGCTTTTAAAAGGTCAAAGACAAAAGCAGGACGTTCAGTAGAGAGAAAGATTCGTAAGGTAGCAACCAAAGTAGGTAAGGCAACATCAAACATTAGAAGTCCTGCAACCGCAATCAAAAGAGCAGTTGCTACTTCTAAAAATAAACATATCAAGACAATCAGAAATAACTATAAGACCACGAAGAGTATGGTTAAGAAGAGTCTACCTATTGTCAGAGAGTACACAGGACTAACATCTAAAAAATCAATTAAACAAAAGAAACCTAAAAGATAAGGAGATAGTTATGTCATTAACTGCAAGAGTATTGAGACCTGCCCCAAGAGAAAACAAAAATATTAAAGGCTTGGGAGTTAAGAAAACTTCAGCAAGCTCTACTTCAGCTCCAAGTTGGAGTCGTAAAGGAACTGGTTCTGAAGGGAGAAAAGCCACTGGTCAAAGTCAGATGTCCAAGAAATGTGAAGAGTCCACAGGATCTAAAACTAACCTGAAAAAATTCGGGTGCTAGAATGGGAAGATTCCCTCATGGTCATATAAAACAAAAAGAGACTTGCTCTTGCTGTGGGGAAATTGTCTGGAATCCTTTATGGTACAGAGGGGAACCCTACCATAAAGGATGTTATCGTTTAAGATCTCAGGATGATTTTGACAATGAAGTATTTGAACCTTACATGGATCAAGTCAAGGATGACATTGAAGATCTGTTAAGTAATATGAATCCAATGAGTGAGGGTTAGTCATGGACCTATATGGAATACGAAGAAAGTTTGATGAGCTGTGCAGATCTAATGGTATCACTGAGATGACACCTCTGAGAGATTCTTGGATAGATCAAGGTTGGGAAAAGATTACACAGAACTTTGAGATCCCTTCATTGAAGAAGACAGCTCTTGTTGATTCTGTAGCTGACGAACAGACAGTAGATTTTCCTTATGATTGGGATGGTACTGAAGTTGGTATCATTTACAAAAAACGTAGACTTGATCCTGTTCCTGAAGGGACACTCCGTTTGAAATATGAACGCAGATCAAGCAACAAAGGTGTTGTTCGTTTTTATGATTGGTCTACGTCACATGAAGAACCTCTGCTCCTTGTAGAAAATGTGGGTCTCACCAATGGTTCTAAAACTGTCCTTACCACATCAACTGATACAAGACTTGATGAGGATTATTGGTTAAGAGGTAGACCTTATGAAGATTCTGAGAATGATGACAAAGACAATAACGAGATGGTTGATCCACAGGATTATGGTTATCAAATAGATGCAGGAAGTTTTGTATCTGGTGTGAGTTTTGAACTCACTTATCCTTATCGTGGTCCATCAGGTTCTGACTTCACTATTGAAGTACGTCCTTCTGGTCAACAGAGGTTTATCGTTTATGGCACTCCTTCATCTGCTGAGTCTGATGCTTTTGAGATTAAGTATTATGCAAAACCAAGAAGACTTTATGATAACTACCAAGTGCCTGAATGGTCTTCTATGGGTAATGCTATAGCTACAATGGCAGTATCAGTTTACATGGAGTGGAACCACAACGTACAACTATCTGCTACTTATTGGGGTAGAGCTATGAGCATGGTTCAGGGTCTTGAGAAGCGTAGAAACAAGAGTCAGGAACTTGTATCTGATCTTACTATGGGTTCTGTTGTAGGTAGGCAAACTGGTCCTATAGGTGTGTTCAGGGGATCAGGATCAAGAGGCAGAAGAGGATGAAATGTCTAACCAAAGAAGAACTGAAGAAGAAGCTTTAATAACAGAAAACTTTCTTGGAGTTAATCAACTCATAGACGAACTTGATATGCCTCTTGAGTTTGCTCCTGACAGTAGAGGTTCTTTTCCTTCTGGTCAAAAGAACATGGAACGACTGCCCGGAAAGAAGCTTAACTCTTCTAACACCACAGGTGGTCATGTCTTGACCCTTGCTGCTTTACAGTTTAAAGATAAAAGCTATGTTCTTATTCATCAGTCATCGAACTTTATCATTGAAGATGATATAGTGACTTTGATGAGTCCTAGTCCTATAACACCTTTATCACCAACGGAGCCATTTATATTCTCATGAGAACTGAAGAACAAGCGAATATAGTAAAGTATCTTGATGGAGTCCATCAGGTAGGGGATGAGTTTGACAAGACTATAAATGAAATTCATGGTCTTGTTGATATGCCGGCTCGCAGTCTATCACGTATCCCCGGAAAGAAACTGGCAACCACAGGCACAGGACTTGAACCTGTCTGGTCTATTTACAATCTTCAATTTAGAGACAAGGTAACTATTCTTCAAAGAGATGGAGCTGACCTCAGAGCATGGAGTGTCCCTCCTCCTGTTAGTGGTGTAAGATTTCCTTTAGTTCCTTTTGGTGATGGGTCTGATTCTCCTGACAGACCTAATCCTCCTTATCCCGATCCTGGTGGTTTCCCCCAAGGACCGGGAGGAACAGGAGGAGGTAATGACGCTGAAGAAACTAGAGACAAAACAGATGCAGGAGACAGGACTACTCCAAGCCCCACTGACACAAACAATTTCAATATAGCTATCGCAGCTTTACCTTCTTCCATTACACTGAGAACTGATTTATCAACATCTAGGGAATTTGATATTGTGATTACAGGTGGACCAATAGGATCTCAAGTAAACTATTTTGTAGTAAGAGCTGATTGGTCTGAATCTTGGGTAGGCATATCTTATGAAAGCAATCCGGGTATTTCTTTTGGGCTAGGAAATGGAGGGGTTGCTCCCTTCAGGAGTGTAGGAAACTTTGAAGCAGAAAATATTCAAATGAAAGCAAGTGGAAATCCTAATGGTCTTGCTGATGGTGTTTACACTGACATTGTTACATTCACTTTGCTTTATGAAACATCAGGAAGGTTGTATCATAATGCAAATGGTAGTAATGTAACTGCTACATTGAATGTAACATTTTATGTAGGGAACCCAAGTCTTGTTATAATAACTCCGTCACCTATTGTGTTCTCTACAGTGGAGGATAAGTAATGTCATCATACGCAGAAGAAGCTAAATTTAGTAATGTTGGGAGTAATCCTATTTATTGGGATGCTTCAGTAGCTAAGACTTCTTCTCCTCTTTGGTCTCCTGCTTCTTCAATATCAATCAGTCCTGAAACGGGTACATTGACAGGTGGAGGAACTATTCAATCCATTGTCATAACTGTGAACAATAAAGATTTGGACGCAGATGCCGATCCTTATTATGCTGTTCTCAGTTTGGCTGCATATAAAGATGAAGAGAAAACTGTATTGTTAGATACTTATCAGTGGTCTGTAAAGGTAGATGTAATCAAGGGTTCTATTATAATGTTAGGAGCTGATATAACTTTTGGTTTTCTTGTAGGAGATACAGTTGTTCAGACAGCTACTAGAGAATTAAAAAACAACGGAGCTATTGATATTAGTTGGACAGGAGAGATAACAGGAGATGCTTCAGGTGTTGCTTCTGTTCTTCCTCTTTCTGGTGATCTTGTTTCAGATGAGAGTGAAAATCTTATAGTCACAGCAAGTCCTGTTGGTTTAGCAGCAGGTAAATATAATGGAGAATTAGTAATCACTTCAGATGACACCAATCCCACGGGGAAAGATATTTTTATAGAAGTAAGTAAGGTTTTTACTGGTCTTGTTAAATGTGCTTATGTATATGAGCTAATTGATACTGACCATCCTTTAGATCCTCCTACTATAAAAGCAGGAAATATTCAATTAGATTGGATGGATGTAATACCTGTTGGTTTTCTTGGTTGGGGAGATGTAGATCATGGACCGGGAGTTGATCCTGCTGTTAGATTATACAGATCAGAGACAGCTTATGTTTGGCGAATAGGAGTTAGACATCATACCTCCTTCTACTTTCCTTTTGTGAGTGAAGTTATATCTCCCACGTTTAGAGAAGCTGACGGATACCCTTCATGTGATGCTTCTGGTTTGAGTTATGATTTAGCTTCACCACGTACGGTTAACATTACGTGGACAACATTAATTATTGGACCTGACGCATGGTAAGGAGATTGTATGACTGAACAGATTATAGCAACAGGGCAAAATGTAACCAAAGATACTGTGGCAGGTAGCAAGTTTATGAACCGATATGCTATCTTTAATGGGTTAGAGAAACCAAGACGCATAGACTCCTCTGGAACGTATAGCATACTTGGAGTGGGTCAAGCAGAGGCTCCCACCTCTGTCGTGCCTCTCACAGACACTAGCGGAGCTTTAACAGCAGGTTACTATGCTTACAAGATAGTCTATGCTTCAGCTACGTATCTACGTCCTGTAGCAGTCCTAGATGGCTCAACTAATTATACGAGGGGTAATCCATCCTCTTTGGTGTCTGAACAGCTTGTAGCCCCAAATAACGCTTTTACAGTGACAGCCCCTGCTATCTCTCAAACTGGCATAACCCATGTACTATTATATAGATCAATAAAAGCTTCTTCAGTAGATGAGGCTGAAGCTGGTCCTTTCTATTATGTAGGTAAACAACTCATAGCAGGAGCTACTGTCACCTTCACTGATACAGTATCAGATGACTTGATTGGTGTAGCTGTTGAGACAGATAATTTTATTTCCAACTCTTACCGATATGCTATTGAGGCAGAGGGTTATATATTTGCCGGGGGTAATCTCCTGATAGGTGCAGGATTTACCTGTACTGTTACTCCCGGTTCTTCGCTAGTCACCATGAGTGGTTCAGCCTTGTACGATGGTATTAAAGGTTGGAACTTCAAGATAGATGGTGACACAACTGGAGGCATAAATGAAGCAGGACTTTATTTCGCTGATTATGTTGATGCTACTACTCTTCGCCTTGTGGATGCTAATGGTGATGCCCTCAATTACAATGGAAGCACTACAGGCTCCTTGAATGAGTTCACTCTATACTTAGCCGGCAATGTGTTGAGGTGGAGTAAGTATGGTGAACCTGAAGCTTATCCTACTGCCAACCTTATAAATTTTGAAGGTGACATCACAGGTATGAGCCAATTACCCAACCAACCTCTATTGGTTATATGTACTGACAGACCAGCAGTTCATGTATTTGATTTGAGGTTGATTGGAACAACTTCTTTCAAGACTAGAAAGAACACAATCTCCACCAAAATGTCAGCTACATCTCATTACAGTATAGTTGATATGGGAGAGAGACTAAGAGCAATAGACGCAACCAACAAATCTATCATAGAGATTGATGGAACTAAAGTCAGGGATGTGAGCAGTCTCTTTGTAAACAAAATTTTCGATTATTTATCAGCAGATGTAAATGATATAAAATTATGGCATTGTGCTTACGATGATCCCCAATATTTCTTTGGAGCGTTTGTTACGTTCAAGGGGAACAGAAGGATGATTGATTTTTGTATTGGTCAAAACACTCTGACAGGTGGATGGTTCTTTAACTTTGAGAAAGACCTTCTCTGTACAGGAGAATACACAGAACCACAGACAGGAGAATCAATGATCCTTGGTGGGACTGAAGGAGCAGGAGGAGATTATGGTGGAGTGTGGGGAAGGATATGGTCTCCTAACACTTATGACGAATGGGTTCCTGAAGGGAGCCTACGTTCAGGGAATGTGAGTTCTATAGATAGTCAAACTGTCTTTACTGTGGATACAACAAGTGGAGATCTTTATACTATAAGTGGTGGTCTTGCTGGACGTTGGGTGCTCTTGGCTGATGAGAATGATGAATACGGACAGGTGGGTTATATACTCAGTAATACTTCTGACACTATCACAATAGATTCTGTGGTAGGTGGTCTTGATCCTTATGCTTTCTCTCCTGCCATAAGTGCAGGTTGGAAATTCTACATTGGTCTGATTGAATGTAGGTGGGGTCCAAAAAGATTTGACCTTGGAGATCCTGACATACCCAAGAAGGTGTGGGAGCTATGGTGTTGTGTCAGTGGACACAATGAAGACAATCCTCCTTTCTTCAGGACGTACAGAGGATTTGAAGAAGGATATGATTCTCAGTTGAAGTTATCTGAGACAGAATATCTTGACAAAACAGAGAATCAATCTCTTGTCAACATAGGAGTCAAGGGGAATTTACTTGAAGCTGTACCACGTTGGGGTGTGGCTTGGATAGATAGAAGTTATGGTCCAACTATTTTACACAGCTTGACTATGGTGTTTAACCCAACTCAGGGAAAAATCTAATGGCTGATTTATCTGATACTTTCAATTTTGGTGGAATACTTGATGAGGTAGATGTACCTGAAGAGTTAGCTCCTTTTATGGCAGAGTTTCTTCATAGAATGGATCTCTTCAAGAATGATCTTCTCAATCAGTTAAACAAGAAAGACGATAGTGATACATTTACTTTTACGGCTATAGACTCAGAGACAGCAGATCCTATAGACATAAGTGCAAGTGGTGGAACAGTAATTAAGGAGACATAATGAGAAAATATTGGATGACGTTGATTCCCTTCATGATAGCGATTTCTATATATGGTGCTCCTGCTTTTGATTTTGTGAAAGTCAACAATGATGATCGTATTCAAGTTGCAGGTTACTGTATTCTCGATGACACCAATAATCAATTTGCTGCTACTCGTATTATGCTTGGAGGAGAATGGAGAACTAATTGGATTTCTTATGCTTCTATCAGTAATTGGGATGAGTCTTATACTTGGGTAAGTCTTAACTCTAATTCATATGCTCAAATTCTTTTAAGAACTTCTGTGTGGGATCAAGCATCTGTTGATGCAACTTTCTCTACAAATTGGATTGGAACAAATACATTACAATCTCAGATAGATTTAAATAGAGCAGATATAATCATGATACAGGGAAGTACTCAAGCATGGGATAAAGCAGTTATTGATGCTATATTTTCAACTAATTGGATAGCCACTAATATACCACCTACAGGTGGAGATGTATATTCTCAAAGCAATAATACTTACTTGGGTGGAACTACTCAATACATGGATGAAGTCAGAGGAACTAACGCTTCTTTTATGGGTGACGTAGGCATAGGTACAGTTACTCCAGCGAGTACACTTCATGTAGTTGGTAGTGGATATTTCACAGAGAATTTGGTTGTAGATAAAAAGTTTCTACTCACAGATGGTGCTTGGGAAGATTTAAGATTTCCAGCTAACCCAAGTGCTGTAAAAAATAATGCTGATCTTAACATTGATTCTGGTGAAGGTGGGATAAACTTTGAAACAGGTTGCGGAACCAATATTCTCACTGATGATTTTGTTTATGGGATCGCTCAATTTCCTCATGGATGGAAAGAAGATTCAATCATAGAACCTCATGTACATTTTATACAGACCAATGCAGATCATACTAATTCTTTTTACTTGGTTTACAGATGGTACAACATAGGTGATGCTGTATCTGATTGGGTTACAAACGGACCATCATCGAACATGGTTGCTTACATAGCAGGATCATTACATCAGATGACAGAGTTTGAACCCATAGATGGAACAGGCATGACATATTCTTCCCTCTTTGATTGGAAGATATTAAGAGATGGGAGTTTGGGAACAGGGGATATACTATACAAAGAATTTGACATTCATTATCTAGCTGATAAGCTAGGAGATCAATAAGGAGAACATTATGCCAACAATGACAACAGGGACAGCTAAACCAAAACCAGTTAAATCTAACATCCCTTCAGGAATGGCTCCTACGGCTGTATCAAAAGCTAACAGGTCTCCTGAACTAGAAGCTACAAGTAATGATTTCATTACTAGGCTCAATGAAGTAGCTAATTCAACTCAAGGTGCTTATCAAGCAAAGCAGAATACATTTGATGATGTCATCAGGTCTATGACAAATGTGTATGGTGCTCAAGCAGGTAGACAGGGAACTGCTGTGACTTCAGGTGCGTTAGCTTCAGGTCTTACTCCTCTTGAAGCTTCACAACTTGGTGGTAATTCTATGGAACAGTTACTTCAACAGTTCTTCCCACAGAAAGCACAGCTTAAAACTCAGCAAGCTGATGTAGGTGTTCAGGCAGCAGGAGCCAACAGAGCTTTGACAGGTGACTATGGTAACTTCATTCAGTCTGTACTTGCTCCTTATATGAAGGGAGTGGCAGGGCAGGAGAACTATGACATCTTGGGTCAAAACAAATTTGATGAAAACAACAGACGCTATGAAGAGAGTCAGCTACAGAGAGATGAAGATATTCTAAGGGAACAGGAAGCTGCTGACTCTGCACAAAATTTTGATTGGCAGAAATTGCTTATGAACGCTGCTCTCCAGAGAGAAGGTATGGATATTGATCGTATGGGTCTAGCTCAGAAGGGAGACCTTGCAAGGATGTCTGAGGCTGGTGCTTTGGAAAGGATGCTTATGGGAGAGATGGGACAGACTCAGCGTACTGCTATGGGAGAGACAGGAGCTAACGCTAGAGCAACTGAAGCCAACAATGCAAGAATGTCTGAGGGAACAGCAAACAGGGAACAACAGACAGCTATGGCATATTTGAATGATTTATTTGCTCAAGGTCGTATGGGTCAAGAGCAGGACTTTAGAACGAGTGAGAGAGAAGCTGGTCAGGGTTATAAATCTGGTGAAGCAGAAGCATCAAGAGAGTTTACTGGAGGACAAAATGATCTAAGCAGAGAAATACAACTTATGATAGCTCAAGCTACTGCTGCAAACAAAACTACTCAGGATCAAGAGTTGGAAAAGATTCAAGCAAGAGCATCTATGAGAGCTTTCTTCACAGATTTAGCCTCTCCTCCAGACAAGGGTAGGGCTATAAGCAGGTACGGAGAAGACAATGTGTTGAACAAGCATTGGTGGTTGCCTACTTGTCTTGAAAGTCTTAACCCAGAAAAAGTAAGACAAGCTATAATAAAGGACCCTATTTATAATAGAGGCACTACTGCTTTTGGGGGTGGTGGTAATACTTCAGATGTGCAAAACTCTGTATCTAAATTTGGTTCCAATCAGGGGAAGTAAATGCCTCCTTATAAATATGTAACAGATCAGGACTTAACCGAAGCAAGAAATCTTTTCAGCCAACAAGGATATGCAGGAGATAATCTCATTGAAGCTATGCGGTTTATGGCTGATAATTTAGAAGTTCAACGTGGTTCTCAGAAAGGTAACACATTCCTAAAAACTCTTATGGTGTCTGTTCCTCAAGAAATATCCATGCAACTGAAGGGTATTCAACCTATTCTTAATCCTCGCAAGACTGAAGCTCAGATCGAGGAAGAAGATGGAAACACTCCTGACAATATGTTTTGGGATATTGCCAAAAGTATGATAAGCGGTATAAGCGGTATCATAGGTGATGAGATCAATGAGAGGTTTGTCCAACC
>Ga0222685_1000453_pt1 | contig 9982 bp, 8 predicted proteins | sample AntAcemetage1077_FD_179836 | JGI IMG/M metagenome (GOLD analysis project Ga0222685, IMG submission 179836) | Saline water microbial communities from Ace Lake, Antarctica - #1077 | ecosystem: Environmental > Aquatic > Non-marine Saline and Alkaline > Saline | place: Antarctica: Ace Lake | collected...
CGTAATTTGCGCACGCCCAGTAGGTATTTCCTTCATCGTCGCAAGCAACGGCATCTGGATTGGCGATGCCCCCGCCATACTTCGGCCAGCCAACCAAATCAGTATGGTCGTCGTCAATTCCATAGAGGCGATCTGATCCATCCTCGCACGCCCATATCTGTTTCTCGCCTACTGAGATCTGTTTGATGTCGGCTCCGATATTGATGGCATTGATTGTACCCTGCTTAATAACGCCTCCGATGTTGACATACTCAGAGGTGATCTGCTTGATGACTCCATCGACATTGCAGTATTTTCCGAGTGCCATGCTATACCTCGTAGACGAGACCTATCTCGCCATAGCTGATCTCTCCAGCTCCAGTTCCAGCGGTAGGCACAGCCGTCAATAGCTTGATATTCCTCAGCTTAGCAGTCGTATCTCCCGCGTTCTGTGAGTATCCGATAAGGTCGCCTGTCATCGTGTCTCCTGCAATGGCTACCTTGTCAGTGCCTAGGCTCGCAATCGTCACGTCTTGCGCCGCGTCAGCCGCCACCCTCAACGCAGCCTCAGCCGTCACGGTAGACAGCAGCGCAATGTCTGAAGCTACATCAGGCGCAACAACCTTCGCACGTCCGCTTGCGTCTCGAATGAGAATCTTGCTCGCCGTCGCAGCCGATACCGCGCCGTGAACGTCTATCTCTGCATCAACGTGTGCTTTCAGATAGACAAGGTTATTGCCGATCCCGTTCATGTCGGCATATCCCACGCCATCAGGCGCAGTCCAGTCTACTTTAGGATCTGTCCAAGCCATGTTAGTCCTCCTCGCCGTATAAGCCCTCGCCGTATCGCCGCGCTCCGTATCCACCAACGAGGCCATTCTCCTGTCTCTTGATGAGAGCCGCGCTCGCGTCAACCGTGGCCGTGATCGTCTTCTTGATGACGCGCCCGACAGATACCTCCGCATCGACTGTGGCCGTAATTGTCTTCTTGAACTTGACTTGCTGTCCAACTGTGAGCCTGCGCCCAGTGACGGCGACGCTCATTCCTCCGTCGAAATTGATGTCCTGCCGTGACAGCGCATAGCCAGCGATGACCTCATCCTTGTAATCTGGCGCAACAACACGATCGCCAAGTAGCAGAGCGATGTTCCCGCGTGCCTTCATCAATACGTCACGTCTGGGATCTTTGTAGGAAGCAAGTAACGAATCCGCGACGGCTTGCGCCCTTGCCTCATTTTGCCAGAACGCGCTCGTGATTGGCTCGCTCAGTGTTTGCCGTCCGTTATCTCCAATGCTGTCAGCGTCTTCCGCCTCTACTATCCTTCCACCTTGCACTTCTAACGGCTTACCCTGAATCGTTACTTTGGTAACCGTCTCATCTGAGCCAGTTGCGTTCACATACGCCTGATTCATTCCCCAGGCATAGACAGTCCTGGCTCCAAGCGTTACGTTCCCTTCTGGATTCACGTACACGACAGGATCAGCTACATCAACACACGGAGACAAATCGAAGAAGTGTGTCTTTGTGACTGTCTCGCCTGCCGGAACAGTGAACGTCTCATCATCAACACAGATGTCTTGTAGAGCAGACGCGACACGAGGATTCGCCCGAGCCTGAACTGAGTTAATCATCTGTGACCATTCCAACGGGTGATCGATATCAAAGAAGTTTGCTTCGTCAAAATTGAAGTCGTAATTCAATGATGCAGGCGCAACGTAGATCTCAATGACGACTTTCCCATCACGCCCGCAGTAGACTTGACCAAGGGCCGCCGCTGCAATCCTTCGCAGTGCTTCCCTGTGAGACATCCTATCGAACCAGGCGTAAGGGATCTTGTAATCGTCGTGGTCTAGAGCTATGTCAATATCCCAGTCCGCGGCAGTCAACCCCGCGTCGGCCATCACGACTATCGCCAGATCGTACAGCGTGATATTCTCATAGACTTCGGATGTAGAGAACTCAGTCTGCTTGAGGCGATCGAGCATGTCATATCCTGACACCTCAGCCCACGCTTCATTCTCTGGTGCGTTCCAATCGCGTGTGTAGAAAGTTCCAAGAGGGAACCATATCCGTTCGCCTGAATGAAGGTCGCAGCCAAGCCACGCCTCTATTGCTCGGTTATTTAGAAGGAATCCATACAACCTGCTATTGAAGTTCCCAGCGCTGAATATATCATCGATGTTGTTCAATCTCACAGTGAGTGTATTAGCTGAGATGTTCCCTTGTGGAATCGTCGGCTGTGAGTACTCCATCTCCTCAAGAACGCTGATGTTGAACAGGTCTCCGTCTTCCGACTCGTATACTTCTTCGATCATCGTGAAGAATTGGGCGATCTTGGCAACTGAACTAACACGATTCCATTTCTCTATTGTCAAGGTCTGCTTCACAACATCATCAACCTGTACGATGTCTTTCGACCAATTTACAGCACCGCCTGCATTGACGTCTTCCGTGTGGAGCACGTTGTCGCCAGCATCGTAGAGCCTAATGGTGAACTCTTCGGGGTATTCATCGAGCTGATTATCGCCAACGACTAGAAGGCTCGACACCGATCGCGCCCCGTGTGTAATGGTCAGTACTGGCTGGACTCCAAACTCTGCCGTTACCGCATCGGACAACGTGGTACTCCACCATCCAACTGAGTATTCCTTGTTGGATGGTAATAGGTGGAAGGTCTTGTCAAGTTTGTTGCGGTGAAGCGAGAACCACTTGTACTTCTCTATAGTCACGTTATCGGTAGTCTGATCAGGGTAAGTCCATCTACCTGTCTCAGTCGCTGTCTCCTCAATTCCTGCTGAGAAGAATGGATCTGTGTATGTGATTCTTACCTTGCCGAGGATTGTTCTGATAGGCTTGTTCATTTCCCACGCCATATCGTAGGCGAACTCTGAGACCTTTGCGACAGCATTCACCGTCGCAGTTATCGTTTTCTTGATGACACGCCCGACTGTCGCGGTGACAAGAACACCACCATCTAGTAGCTTGCCGCCCACACGAACAACTGTCGCGGTAACATCAACGACGATGGAGAACGCCTTGCCAGTCTTTCTGCCTATCGTCACTACTGCATCAACCGCTGCATCCAGGGCTTTCGAGATCGCCTTGCCCAGCGTTGTAGGAGTATCGACTACGGCAAGAATTCCTTTCCCCGTCTTGCGCACCATCGTAACTGATGCATTGACTACAGAGGCAATAGGCTTACGATATCTGAGCACAACCGTGGCGGTGACACCGATTACAGTAGAGAGGGCCTTCGCAGTCTTGCGTCCAACAGTAGGAACTACATCAACCACGGCAGATATTGCCTTTGTGATTACACGATCAGGGATAGATGTCACAGTACTAACCGTCGCCGTGATCGTCTTGTGGATGACACGCCCAACTATTGCGGTTATCTCAACCCCGCCAGCAACGATCTTCCCACCAGTGCGAACAACGGTTGCCGTCACGTCGACGATGGATGCGATGGCTTTCAATGTCTTGCGGTTTATCGTAGGCACGGCATCGACGACAGCGGAGATAGCCCTCGTAATCGCACGGCCTATTGTTGGTGACACATCGACTATCCCCGCGATTTCCTTCTTTGTCGTGCGCTCAATCCCTTCCTGTTCATCATACTCAACCTCGACATACACTTGAGTGCAGTGCGAAGCTCCAGGAACTGGTACAACCCCACCAATAATAGATACTCCAATCTGAAGCGCATCTATATCCGCCCATTCCCACGCCTCTCCGTCGTCTGGATTTAGCGTCCATTCCTGCGAGAATGTCTCCCAAATGTTCGCTACAGCAACAGTCTTTTCCGCTCCATCAGAGACAGTTACGCCAAATTTTATAGACGCCTTAGCTGTTGCGGCAGTATTCGCAGATAAATATCTGAAGAACACAGTTATCTTGCTGATTGTCCCAGAGCCAGACGATGCTGGCAGGGTATATAAATCTCGTTCAAATATGCCTGTGGCGGTGAGCACTGTTGTACTTGCATCATCTGCCACAGCCTCGTTTACCTTATCCCAGTGCGCCCCAGTTGCGGGAAACTGCGAATCAATCGCTGTCTCATCGCCCACACCATTCGGTCTAAGTATCTCTGTCAAACTACGAACAACCGACACACCTACGGTAGCAGATATTATCTTCTTGATAACGCGACCAACCGTAGCGGTTATCTCAACACCACCAGCAATGATCTTCCCACCCGTGCGAACGACGGTCGCCGTAGCGTTGACGATGGTGTCAATAGCCTTTGCAGTCTTGCGGTTTATCGTAGGAACTGCACTGATGATAGAGGGGATTGTCTTGCCAGCCTTACGTCCTGCTGTAGATACAGCATCGACGATGGCAGAGATTGCCTTGCCAGTCTTGCGTACTACCGTCACAGATGCGTCTGCCTGTGCGTCAATCTGCTTGCCTGTTGCTCGATCAACATCCGCCGAAGTTCCTACGGTGGCAGAGATTGTCTTGCTAATCTTGCGGCCAACCGATGCAACAACAGACACGACGCCAGCAAGCGCCTTCCAGAACTTGCCGGTGCCGTTGTCGCCATATCGTGTCGTGCCATACCGATTGCGCCCGTACATAGTGGCCTACTCCGCGGGCTTCTCGTCTGGGTTTATATCCTCCGCCGTTTCGAGCGCCTTGCCTATATTGGCCTTCACCCAGTTCTCCTTTGTGAGAAGCGCTTGAGGATGCTTGTACGCGGCTCTGAGTTTGTTGAAAGGTGTGTCTTCGATATCGATAGTCTTCTTCGTGTAGCCTACTAACCGCAGTCCGATATCCCAGATGAGTACCGCATCGTCTGTTCCTAGCATCGCTACAGATTGGATCGTATCAATCAGCAAGGTTCGGATCGTCCAATGGACCGGTTTCCCGGCATCACCGAACTCCTTGATGTATGGTGTTCCGTCTAATTGAGTTACTAATTGAGCTATGTCTAGTCGCTTCATTATGCCTCCTATGATGTTGGGGCGTCGTAGAAGGGAACCCACATTGTTGGTGCGACCCCTTCGTTGACTCCAACCCGGACGAATCCTTGAATTGTGTTCCCAGCCGTCCACGTCGAAATTGGGTTGACGGCACTCGCGGCACTCGCAGATATGAAATCAATAAAGCCCTCAGAGGCATCCCCTTGATCAAGGGAAATAACGGGCCTATTCCCTGATGAACTCGCTTGATCGATATGTACTTGCCCAATCGGAGACGGCGTGCCAAATCCGGTTACGCCAGTGGTTTTAACAACCATCTTCGCTCCAGATCCGCTGCCTAACTGTCCGATGAAGAATTCAGTGCCGTCCAAGCCTGCGATATCGCTGTCAGCCAATCCTACTGCCCACTTCAGATCTCCGGCTGTTGAGAGTTTTACAGCCGCTTCCTTCGCCGCATCTCCCCTATCCACATTTACGTAGGCATGATTCCTGCCATCTATATGCATTGTTGTCTGAATCCCAAGGCTGTAAATATGCAACATCGAGTCCGGCTCAATTGTCCCGAACCCTACGAAGCCGCTGGAAAGAAACGTAGCGAGATCGCTATACACCCCTCCGTCGATTGAAGATTGGAAGTCAAGTGCGCCAGTTGGTGCCGCCGCGCCCGTAATCGGACGAGCGAAAGCGCGGAACGCGACAGCCATTGAAGATCCAACATCCGTTTCCCATCCGTAACCTTGCCAAATAGATGGAGGAGATAGTTGGACCCGCTCGCCAGTCAGCGCAGCCGTCGTGTTGATGAGCTTGAGGCCATAGTCGCCTTGAGTCGCAGCAATCGCCGCTTTCGTGATGGTCTGCTGTTTGTCCGTGTCATCCCAATGTAAACCAGTAGATGCTTTCAGTCCCCCCGCAGCCTTAAAGAATATCTCGCCAGCGTTCGCAGCCTCAATCGGGTCCATGATCTGCGCAATTTCATCCGCCGCGCACACCAATTCAACAACGCTGCCAATTGCAAACTCATGAGCCTCATCGCCAATCGAGACGTTCTTAGCCAAGGCGTAGTCCGCCGCGCCGCCGCCCATCGTCAGCGTATTCGTTACCCTGCTCGTGTAAATGACAAGACACCATTTCGATTCATCTGCATTGTGTACGTAGACCACATGGCCTAACGGCGTCGGTGATGGGAACAACGACCCGTCAGTCAGTACCAATGTGGTGCTAGTCCCTCTCGTGAATGCCGCCGTCAATGTGCTCTGTACTTGATTCGCGCTAGGCGCAGCAATAGTCGTCATCTCTCACCTCCGTATGCGCGGGACTCGTATGAATCCCGCGCTATATCAATCCTAGCCTGGTGCAAATTTCGTTGCGATAGTGAACTCAATCGAGTTTCCAGTCTCAACGTTGATCGCAGCGAACACGCCACGCAGGAACATCAACCCCGCAGTTAGATTCGTCCACGTTCCAACCTCAGTAATCGCCTGAGGCCCAGCTGCTTCAGCGATCGTTCCCACTGTTTGATAGGTATCCGTCTCTGCGCCCGCGTCTCCTGAGGCAACTACAGAATCAGTCCCCTCTGTACGTGCTTCTGCACCTGGCGTACCTAGATCAACGTCCGTGCGATCCGTTGCCATAACTCCAGTTCCCCACTCGATCCACTTGGGCGATGTTGCGGCAAGAGCCAGGATACACGCTGCACAATGTTCCAATCCAACATCAGACATGCTTACGTCATCAGCCATTATTCATCTCCTCTTTTCTCTTAGCTTTGCTGCGATCTTCGAGCATCTTCAACTTCTTCTCAGTGCTCGCCTTCTCTTTCTTCGTCTGCTTCCCTACTATCACTCCAAGGTCTGCAAGCAGTTCTCCATTTTCGTCGAACACCCGCGCCTTAATCGTAGTTTCAGCCTTACCCCTCGCCGCTGTCACGCCCATTCTATACCTCCTCTAGTGTGAATGATGCACCCTTCCACAACCACTGATCCATCGCCAGTAGCCTTGTCCGCTTTATCGGTTTGAAGACTACCGTGTATTCGTCCACTGATAGATCCTCTCTCTCCACCTTGAAGTTGAGCCACGTCCCACGGTTGTATTCCGTCATCAGCAAATCTAAATCTGCTTGCGTTATCACCGAGTAGGTAAGCTTGAATTTCTTCTTCGTAGCAATCCTGTCTATCACTAGATCACCGTTGGCTACACGCCCTTTTCTGTCGATGGTGTAGTCCTCTTCTAAGAATGCACTCCATCCCGTCTCAAACAACGTCTCTGAGCCTTCAACGCCTAGCCATAGCCGCCCGTTCATGCTACACCTCCTCGCCGTTCTTCCTCCACCTGCAGTGGATCGTATAGGAGCTGGGCCAGCTTGGTGACTAGATCAGAAGATGAGCCGCCTCTCGGACCGCCGCCCATCTCGTCTTGCGCGTCTAGGAATCCAGCGGTGACCGCTTGTCCTAGTTTCTCGTAGTCAAGCACCTCTTCAAATCCAGCCGCGCCGATAGGTTCGCCACCATGAACAACTGCTATCTGAGGTGCGCCGATTGGTCCAGGGACAACGCCGCCCTCTGCGTAGCCTGGTATAGATGAGGCAAATACCGACAACGCGCCCCACCCTACAAGGTATCGAGCACCAGCCGCCGCATGTGCTACTCCAAGAACAGGATTAAGAGATAAGAATGCAGCCGCTGATTTGACAGCTTCTGCCGCCGCCAATGCCAACAACTCATCTGCCAGAAATGCGGTGAAGTCGCCAAACATATCACGCAGCGTTCCAGCAACCCCCGTGCGGTGTGTCTCATATTCGCTCTGTGCTATTCCTAGAGCTGTCTCTAAAGCCGTCTGAGATCCTTCTGCATATTCGTCGCGGATACTCTGAAGGTTTTCCTGGTGCGTCTTCTCTTCTTCTTCACGCGTTCCCGCCATGTCAACGAAGTCAGTAACCATATCGACAAGCGCAGTCGCGGCATATTGCGCGACTCTTTCCCACATCGACGCATAATCTGCCGCGATCTCTTCATTAGTTTCTGCAATGTCTTCTGCCAAATCTGCTGCGACGATTGCCGCTGCCGCTGCACGAGCTAGAGCTTCTTTATAAAACGCGAGCTGTTCGTCAGTAAGTCTTATTAGTTCTGTAGCTACTGTATCTGCTGTGTCTCCGGCTGCACCACCGACCAAGGCCAACGGATTTAAGACGGCCAGGAGATTGCTCGACATTAGCTCGCTCGATACTCGGACTTGGACAGCCATCTTCTGTATGCTACCTATGGCAACGCCTGTAATGGCAGACCAACGAATTACCATGCCATCTAGCAAGTCGCCAGTGATAGCCTCAAACTGTTCTGCCGTGTATCCGTACGCTTCTGCGATGTCTCCCATGTCTTCGTTGAACCGAGAGACAACCTCATCAAATCTCATCCCATCTTGAAGACGTTGCACGGCGACTATCTGTGCTTTGACAACATCGCCCATCAGGTCACTTACAGTCCTCGTCGTTTCGCCGACGCCTTCCACGTAGACTTTGATGGCATTGCTGGCAACACGTATCCCATCTACCAATGACGATGCGACAGCTTCAGTTACAACGACAGCCTCTCCCTCTTCCGTAACTAGATCTCTGAACGCTTGTGCTAGATCCTGTAGCTCATCATAGACGCCAGCGACGCCGCCCTCTGATTCAAAGTATGCCAACGCCGCAACAACAGCTAGGATAGAAGCCGCGACAGGATTAGCTGCAACCCAAAGAAGTGTGAATCCAGCGGCAACAGTTATCAGCGCTGTCTTGACTAGCGTTGCGTTCTCCTGTAGCCATTTCAGACTATCAAGCAGGCCGTTGAATATCGCCGTGATACTCTTGCCGATAGCTTCCTGATTCTCTTCAAGCCACGAAAGCAGATCCTGTAAACTTTTAGTGAGATCCTTACCGATTGCCGTCTGTAGCCGTTCCCACCAAGCTGCTATTTTATCTAGCTCGTGTTTGATGCCATCCGCCATTTCCTCATAGGCTGTTTTTGTGTTCCCTGCTGCTTCCTCCGCGTTGGCCACTTTCTCAGAGAACGCATCGAAGTGAACACCAGTAGCCTGAAGGACTACACCGCCAGCTTCTATAGATCCAAACATATCCTTTACGCTTATATCTGAATCCGCTGCGTAGTCACCGATGATCTCAAACGCATCGGCAAGAGTACCGCCAGCATCTATGAACTTCGGGAATGTAACACCGGCAGCTTTCTCGAATGTGTCAGATGCTATCGTGCCAGCCTTCGACAATTCTCCCAACGCGACATTCATCCTAGATGCTGCTACAGATGTTAAGACACCCTGAGATGTTAGCTCTGCCATCCATCCAGCAATACTTGAGAACGAGATCCCAAGGTCGGCTGCTGTCGGAGCTACTTTATACAGCTCACTGGACAGTTCTCCCATCGTCGTTATTCCATCAGCAACGATAGAGAAGAACATGTCAGAATAGCCTCTGGCTGTGTCTACCTCCGAGCCATAAGCGTTCATCACTTGGGCAAGTCCAACGACCATGCTTTCTAGCTCAACAGCTCCGCCAATAGCAGCCTCGCCAGCGATTTCTAAGTAAGTGAACACATTCTCACGAGGAACACCGGCTGAGATCGCCTGATATAGGGCAGGGATGATCTCTGACGGCAGGATGCCTATAGCTTCAGACAGTTCCATAACATCTTCAATCATCACGTCTTTAGCTTCAGATGAGAGATCAGGCATCAAAGTAAATACCTGACGCATCTCCGTGTCGAAGTCTACGAACGTCTTGACAGCGGATACACCAAAGGCGACAACCGCAGCAGCCGCAGCAGCCGCAGCGAGCTTGGCAGCTTTCGTGATAGCCGCGCCCATCTTCGTGACGCCCTTCTGGAACTTGTTTACCTTAGTGGTAGACGTTCCCATCTTCTTATCGAAGTCACGAGTATCAGCTAGAACTGCAACAACCATCGAGCCTACGCTGCCTAGAGCCATGTCACCCCCTCACAACTCCTGTCTTTGCCAACTGCGGATATGCCTTGTGCAACGCTTCCCGATCCGCTACGGCTGGCTGTTTCTTCTTCTCTGGATCAACGCC
>Ga0222685_1000458_pt1 | contig 9944 bp, 9 predicted proteins | sample AntAcemetage1077_FD_179836 | JGI IMG/M metagenome (GOLD analysis project Ga0222685, IMG submission 179836) | Saline water microbial communities from Ace Lake, Antarctica - #1077 | ecosystem: Environmental > Aquatic > Non-marine Saline and Alkaline > Saline | place: Antarctica: Ace Lake | collected...
AAATATAGTGACGATGGTTGGGAATTACTTAATAGAACTAGAACTGGTGGTTTAGGGGGTTCACATTTTTAAAAATAATGATTTTTAATAATAATTATAGTATTTATTATAAATAAATATATCATGGAAAATAAAATAGAAAAAGCTCTTAATGAATTCATTGATGAACCTCAAGAAGAAGAAGTTATTAATGATAAAAGAAAAGAAGTGATACTTAATGAACGTAGTGGGTTAATTGAAAGGATTGATAAACAGTACGTTACTAACGATGGACGTATTTTACTTAGAGAACAATACTAATATTCATTCGACAATGGGAAATGAAAAGAAATCGAATCTTTCTGAAGAATACTTAAGAAAGTTCAGACATCGTTCGGGATACGTAATCAGCGAATCTCCAAAATATCGTCCATTGGTGACTGATAATGAGGAATTTGATGAAATTCCAGTACTAACTAACGAAGTGGGTGACCAAGAAGATGCTGAAAAACAAGGTTTGGCACGCCCAGCACCAAGTAATGATGTGCCACAAAATGCCGATACACCAGAAACGCCAGTTCCTGCGTTTGATGCTGAAGCTGGTGGTGCTCCACCTGAAGGTGAAATGACTGATCCAATGGGAGAACCAGTCGCTGGTGATGCACCAGTTGACCCAATGGGAGACCCTATGGGTGTTCCTGAGTCACCAGAAAATGAGGTTGATGACCTTCAAAACGAAATAATTAAACACAATATCGAAGCCATGAGAGGTATTCACGACCAATTAGAAGGTTTGAATGCAACAATTCAGGGATTGAATTCTAAAATGGATGTGTTGGATGCTGAGGTTGAAGAAGTCAGAGAACCAACTGATTCGGAAAAACTTATGAATAAGAGCAATGTGAGTTATCCATATTATTTCAATCTGAATGATTTGTGGCAAGACAACTGGTTTGAACAAAAACGTGTTGGTGCTGGTGGTAAGACCGATGATAGAGGTATGAAAGAATTACCTGACGGCAGTTATATTGCGGATTTCGATGACTTACCACAGAATTCCAAAATTGATGTGCAGAACAGTTTTAATGATATTGTGTAATCATGAGAGCATTTCACCCATATGGTTCGAAGGAAAGACTCTTTGAAATGGTGAATAGGGTGAATCGTCTCAATGAAGAACTTCTTCCCAGAGAGAAGAAGAACGAGGTTATTCAACAATTTATCGAATTCAGTTGTGATTATCTTGGTATTGATATGAATGACTTGAACATAGAAATTTCATACGACCCAACAGAAGCAGCAAAGATGGCTTCTTTTGGTAAGAATACTCCTGAAACGGGAGTAAATAGAGTGGTTGCAGCAAACCGAAACCTTGCTGATGTTCTGAGAACATTAGCGCATGAATTGGTACATGAAAAACAGAAGCAGGAAGGAAAACTCCATGTTGGAGCAGGTGATGACGGTACTGAAATCGAAAATGAGGCAAATGCAGTAGCAGCAGTAATAATGAGAAGGTTTGGTAAAGCCAATCCAATAATTTTTGAATAAAAAACAGATGCAATGAAGATACTAACCCCAATCGGAAGTAAAGAAAGATTCCTTGAGATGTTTCAGGGAGTAAATAAAGGTAACTTAAATGAAGTTGCTACTAGAGTGATGCAAACAGGTACACAGTTGGTAGAGAAAGCATTTGAGGAATTAAAAACTAAACAGGCGCAAATTAAACAAACTAATACACAAACTATTAATGATGAAAATTTCATTGAAATCATCACTAATGACCAAGATGGTAATGAAATCACATTCATGTTTAAAATCAATTCAACAGAAGGTGACCAAGACGGTGTGTTTAATATTGGTGATGCTGTTTTAACAGAGTTTAAAATCAAATCGGCAACACTTAATGTTGAAATGCCTGAGAATATGCAAGCCGTACAAGACTTTAATGCCAGTCATGGTGATGAAATCATGGATGTTGTTGGTGAGTATGCTAATTTTGAAACCGATAGTGTAAGTGTTGATGATGAAGTATATAATGAAGCCGTAAAACTTATTGATAAAGTACCATTTAAAAAGGGTACTGAGCAAATGCAAACCAATAAGGCATACGCTGACCAGAAACCAACAAATCCTGATGTAAGAGTTAAATCTGATGAATTTGATAAGTTTGTTAGTGAAGTTGAGGGTTATAGTGAAAATTTAAATTCGTTGCTTCATACGCCCGGTGCTGCTGGTGCTGGATATTTATACCCACAAGCAAAGGAAATGGGTGTTACTAATCAATACATTCTTACCGATGCATTAAAAGAAATTGGTGTTGAGATTAATAGTATTTTGACAGTTGGTGATAAATTTCGTATTGATTTAACATATGAGGGAAAACCACATGTGGCAATGTTGAAAAAAGATTATGGTAGTGCTGCAAAAGTCAGAGATTTAGTGAAAAAGAAATTGGGTTTATCTGAAACGGAAGATTATGTGGATAACGAATATACCCAAACTCAAACAAAAGACCCATATGATCAATTAGATTTAGATAGTGCTGAAGAAGAAGACTTATTGGCATTACCTCCAGATTATGGTACGGATAACTTACCTCAAGACAGTGGTGATGATGGAAGTACTGATATTGATTCATACGACCAAGTTGATGGTGGTGGTGAAGAAGCAAGTCCTGAACAACAAGCAGTTTTTAGTCAGGCATATGATAATCTTGTTGCTGCTGGCAACGAAGCACCAACTGCAATTGATATTGAAAACGAAGTTAATGGGTTACAGGGCAACGTAAAACCAGTTGAAAAAACAAGAGCAATTCCTAAAGGAGTAGAGGGAATTTGGGAAAATGATGGTATGGATGAAGATGTGGATACTATTGCAAAAAATTATCCAGACCAAATGGGTAAGAAGTTCAAACCAAAGAATCAAATGCCTAAGAAAAAGAAAAAACCACAATCTGTGGTAAAACTTGGTGAAGAATCTGAAATTCCTCAAGAATATTGGGGAAATCCTGAAGACGAAATTGCTGAAGGTGAAGAGGTTGTTGATACAGAAAAGAATGATATTATTGATGGTGGGTTAGCTGATGATGAACATATTTCAGAATTTAATTCTCAACAAATTATGATAGGTATGGGTATTGAAATGGAACACACTGATGATCCTAAAGTGGCTTTGGAAATCGCTATGGATCACCTTACCGAGATTCCTGATTATTACACACGTCTCGATAAAATGGAAAAAGAAGCTGGTGTTGAAGAACCAGTAGAAGGTATGATGGATAAAACTCCTGAAGACGAAGAAACAACCGATGAATTACTTGGATACAAACCACATAATATTGCTGATTATGCCAGCGAAGAATTTGATTACGCTGTTGAGCATCCATTGGCAGATGTATTAGACTCAGACGGTACTGAAGAAGATTTATCAAAACAAAATACTGGAGCAAAGGGTGTAAATAAAGCATTGGAAGAAGAAGAGGATATGGACGAATATACTGGAGAAATCGGAGACCGTTATGGTGATGGTGAAGGTAATCAATTTACTGTAAGAAATAAAGTAAATGGTGGGGTGACGTTACAGGGACAAGGTGGTGAGAAAGAAATCGCAACTCGTGATATACAGTTCTTGAAGAAACTTAGTGAAGCATTGAATAAACATGTTGTGGTATATGATGGTTCGTCTGCTTATGTTGAAGACGAAAATAACATTCCAGAAGATGTTGATGTACTTGAAAAATTTAATAATATTGATGATGCCCAAGCATTTGCAGACAAATATAATGATAGTGCACATGCCATTACCGAAGAACAAGTTAAAACAGCAAGACTTGTATTAAAAAATAGAATTAATGAAGGTATGACAAAAAAAGAGGCTGTACAGATTTTAATTAAACACAATATTAAATAATTAATCTATTATTTGAATAATTAAAAAGACTACCATGTGTAGTCTTTTTTGTTTATGAGTATTTATAGAAAAAATAGATTGATGTCAACATTTAGGAGTTATTTTAAAAAAAATACGACTTTAATTAGTGCTAATCTAACTAATAATTCTCAGAACCCTGTTACTGAGGTGTCTTATGGTTCGCTTCAGGAAAGGATTACCAGATTTATTTTTGATGTTGATTTATTGGATTTAGTCGATAAAATCAATAATGGGTTCATAATTCCAAATACTGGAATGACACACACATTACAGATGACTAATACAATTAGTTACGCTCAACAATATCTTGGAAAGAAAAGTTATTCGAATACAATTGAGAGAGCCAGTAGTTTTGATTTAGATGTGTTTAATATCGATGAAGATTGGGATGAGGGAAGTGGTTATGATTTTATTTATGGTGATATAGTATATCCTGATATTGTTACTCAAGCATCTAACTGGACAGATAGAAAAACAGATGTTCCTTGGACAGTAAGCGGTGGTTCATATCAAAGTGGTATAACACAGATAATTGGTACACAGGAGTTTGAGACTGGTAGTGAAAATATAGATATTGACATCACGGCTTATATCAACCAAAGACTTACCGAAATGGGTGTTCAGGGGTTAACAGGGACTACTGGCTATACTGGAAGTTCATATGGACTCGGAATTAAGTTTCCTGATGAACTTGAAGAAGTATTAACTGAATTTACACAATCAGTTGCGTTTCATGCCAAGAATACCAATACTTGGTATGAACCATATATCGAAACCGTAGTTAATGATACAATTGTTGATGACCGAAATTATTTTTACTTGGATAAGGATAATGAATTATACCTCTATGTTAATATTGGTGGTATTCTACAAGACATTAGCGTGTCAAATGTTAAGATATATGACCATGAAGATAATTTGATGGATACACTTACTGGTACTTCTATTGTGAATGTGAGTAAAGGCATATATAAAATCACATTAAATGTTGATTCAGAAAATTATCCTGATGCTGTTATATTCAAAGATGAGTGGAATATCATTATTAATGGTAGGGAAAATCAACATGTTGGTGAATTTTATTTGATTTCACAAAAGAAATTCTATACCTTTGATCAAACAAATCAAATAGATTTCACTAATTATTTCTTTTATTTTTGGGGAATATCTGAAAAAGAGAAACTTACTGCTGGTAATGTGAGAAAAGTTAAACTAACAATAAAAGAACTATATCCAAATCAAAATAATTTCTTGCCTTTGGATATCGAGTACAGGGTATTTACAACTGTTGGTGAAAAATATGAGATTAATGTAATACCCTTCACAAGTACAGATAGAACAAGTGCTGGATATGAATTCAATCTTGACACATCTTGGTTAATACCTCAAGATTATTACTTACAGATAAGAATGAAAAACGGAGATTATTACGAAAATAAACAAACTTTATCATTTACCGTTGTTTCTAACAATCTATCACCAAATTAATCAAAAAACTTACGATTTTTTTTAAAAAGGCTTGTATTTATGATGAATGAAAGCTATATTTGTAGCAGAATTTATAATTGAAAAATAACTTTACTGTAAAACCAAATTGAAATGGAAGATCAGAATCAGACGGGTCAAAACCTGTCACAATTAAAGTCTATGTTTTCGGACTATCAAAGAAAACAATCTCAAGTAACAAACAAAAAATCACGTGAAGATCGTTTAGCGAAATATTTCGTTCCACGAAAAGCTAAAGAGATTTTCAGAATTCTCCCCCCAAAAGCAGGTAGAAAGCACATTGATGAAGCATTTTTTCATGTCATTACTACTAATGCTGCTGGTGGTAAGAAAAAGCACGGAACTGTGATTTATTGTCCCGCACACAATGACCCTAAAGTACCGAAATTGGGATCTGATGGAAAACCTTTATTGGATAACAATGGTGCTCCAATGCTCGTACCTGCACCATGTCCTTTATGTGCAAGACATAAGGAATGGCTTGCAAAACAAGACCCTTCTCTCAAAGGAATTAAGAAGGATAGTATGAATGACTTGCAGTTGGTGGTTAAAGCCAAAAACGATGAAATTTACAAGGAAGCCATTAAATGGGAAGCCAAGAAATTCTACATCGTCAGAGGTATCGACAAAGGACTGGAAAAGGACGGAGTTAAGTTCTGGAGATTCAAGCATAATTACAAAAATCAGGGAACGCTTGACAAAATACTTCCTATCTTGGAAGATTATATGACAAGTCAACAAGCCGATTTTAGTGATGCTGCTACTGGAACTGACTTGAATATTATTATGACGGACAGTGAATTCAACGGACATGTGTACAAAGCGATTTCCGCTATTACTGCCAAAGGTAAATCAGTTCTTCATGCCGACCCACAAGTTATGCAAGCATGGCTTGATGACGACATTACTTGGAGAGATGTATTTCTTCCAAAAAAAGCACCTAACACCACACCATACGAGTTTCTCGAAATGTGTGCTGGTGGTAGTAATCCCTATTGGGAAGATACTGACCAGACGAACAGACATTGGGTGTTCCCGGGTCGTCCAGATTTAGAAGAAAAAGCTAATACTCGTACCTTGAATCTCGACAGTGATAATAAGGAATTCGAACAAGCGAGTGATTTGATTACAGAAGAATTACCACGTGTAACAATCAGTAATATTACACCTGAAAAAGTTGGTGAGTTCAATGATGATGCAAGTGATATTGGTAAGGAAACTCTTGCTCAGAAAGCACCAGTTGCTGAAGCACCTGTAGAAACTACTCCTGAAACACCAGTTACTGAAGCACCTGTAGAAATTGCTCCCGTAACAGAACCTGTAACAGAAAGTTCTGATTCGGAGTCGGGGTCGGATTACGATGATTTGCCATTTTGATGTATTTGACAATCAACTACTTACGATATGCAGAAAAAATGCATCAGATGTGGAAATGATAAAGAGTTAGATGATTTTTATATCCATCCCCAAATGCGGGATGGATATTTAAATAAATGTAAAACATGTTGTAAAGAACTGGGTGATTTAAGAGAAAAGGAGTTGCGTCAAAACGACCCAGAATGGTGTGAGAAGGAAAGGTTAAGAAGTCTCGAAAAATATCATCGGTTAGGGTATAATAACAGACAGCAGGAGATAAAAAAATCGAAACCTTACATAAATGGAAAATATAAAAATCTTGCTCGTGACCTTAAATTATCTTCAGATGAAAATTCACATCATTGGAACTATAATTTAATTGAGGATGTTATTATTTTAGATAAGAAACTCCATCGATTCATACACCGACACTTAATTTTAAATAATGAGACGTTAATGTTTGAATCGAAAGATGGTGTGACCTTAGATACAAAAGAAAAGCATTTGGATTTTATAAATGAATTAGAAATACTTTATAATCAAAAATATGGCAAAGAAGACAGATGTACCCAGCAATGCGGTACGCAAACCAACACCCAAAAAGAAATTTAGTCTCGATGATTTCAAAAAGAAAATAGGTGCGGAGAAAGTTCCATCTAAACCACTTCAATGGATTCCAATCGATGACGCACTGAAAGAAGCAACTGGCATGCCCGGTGTACCCAAGGGATATGTAACACTTTTTCGTGGATACAGTAATACTGGTAAATCAACGGCTTTGATGCGTTCAATAGTTAATGCTCAGAAGATAGGTGATTTACCAATTATTATTGATACCGAAAATAATATTGATATTGGAAATAAACGTTTAACTCTTATGGGTTTTGATTGGAACGGTGATTACATTCTGGTGAATAATAAATTTCTTCTCGAAAATTTCGGGAAACATCAAGATAAAGACCGAAAAGAAGCCAGTATTGAAGACCTTGCAAAAGCGGTATATTATTTCATTGATCAACAAAAAAGTGGCAATCTACCTGTTAATATATTCATTGCCATTGATTCAATTGGTACATTAAACTGTATCAAAACGATCAATGCGCTTGAAAAAGACACTACTGATAATAATTTATGGAATGCAGGTGCATATGAAAAAGCATTTATGTCACTACTTAACAATAATATACCTGATAGTCGTAGGATTGATAATGAATATGTTATAACACTTGCTGCTGTTCAGAAAATTTGGTATGATAGTATGAATAAAGTTGTTAAACATAAAGGCGGGGAAACTTTTTTCTTTGGTGCACGTATGATTTATCATTTTGGTGGGATTATTACGCATGGAACACGTAGAGTAACTGCAACTAGTAAAGGACGTGACTTGAATTTTGGATTTGAAAATAAAGTTAATATTGCCAAAAATCATATTGATGGAGAATGGGGTGGTATTTCTTTGGAAGGGAAAATCATTTCAACACCACATGGATTTATTTATGGCGATAAAGACCATGAAACCGCTTATAAGAAAAATAATATTCTTTATTTCCGTAATAAATTTGAAGATGATAATTTAATAGCGGACGATTTGGAATTCAAATCTAAAGCAATTGATGGTGAAGGAAATGTGTCATTCGAGGAAGAACTTGTTCAGAGAAGTCCAAGTATTGAAGAAAAAACCGATTAAAATTAATGAAAACAAGAAAACCAAGAAACTATTGGACTTTATCTAATTGTAGAGTTGAGGCACTTAAATATAGTAGAATATCAGATTTTAAAAGAAAATCAGGTGGTGCATATAATTCTGCAAAGTCCAATAATTGGTTAACTAACATTACAAAACATATTAAACCAACAATTAAACCTGTTGGATATTGGCAAAAGATGGAGAATTGTAGGATTGAAGCACTTAAATATGAAACAAAACATGATTTTAGAACAAAATCTGCTGGTGCATATGATGCGTCTTTAAATCATAAATGGATTGATGAAATTTGTCAACATATGATAAAAATTGGACATCGATACTTAAAATGTGTATATGTTTATGAATTTTCGGATAATTACGTATATGTTGGAATAACATATAATATTGAAAGAAGGAAACATGATAGGGAAAAATGTAAAACAGATTCAGTAACCAAACACATTGAAAAAACAGGACTTCACCCAACATTTAAACAAGTAACTGACTTTATTGATGTGAATAAAGCGGTTCGTTCGGAAAACCTTTACGTTGAAAAATATTTAAAAGATGGTTGGATGATATTAAATCAATCCAAAACAGGTAGTATTGGTAGCGTGCGTAAATGGACAAAAGAAAAATGTGTTGAAGAAGGATTAAAATATATAAATCGAACTGATTTTTCTAAAAGAAATGGTGGTGCATATCAAGCAGCAGTTAAATATGGATGGTTAGATGAGGTATGTGAACATATGTTAATAAAAATAAAACCATATGGTTATTGGAATTATGAAAAATGTAAGAAAGTATTTAAATTTTATAATAGAAAAAAAGAGGTAAAAAAACATGAACCCACTGCATATAGTGTTGCATATAAAAATAATTGGCTTAAAGATTTTGAAAAATATATGATTAATGGTCGTAAGCCAAATGGTTATTGGACTATTGATAAATGTATTGAAGAAGCAATTAAATATAGGAAAAGGATTGAATTTCAAAAAAATAGTGGAAGTGCATATATGATTGCATATAGAAATAATTGGTTAAATAAAATTTATTTAAGTGTGGGATTATGAGAACACGTACATTATTGGTTGATGGGAATTATTTATTAAAGCGTTCATTTCATGGTGCAAAAGATACATATACTCAATCTTTTGGTCATTGTGGGGGGTTATATCAATTTATGACCACTACCAGAAAATTAATTAAAGACCATATGATTAACAAAGTGATTATTTGTTGGGACGGAGTATTTGGTGCTGGCATCTATCGTTACCGAATTGATGCAGCTTATAAAGCCAATCGAGTATCAAAAAAATGGCATGATAGAATTGAGATGAATGCTGCTGAACTTCGCAGAGAAAAAGCAAAAGAAGAGTCGATTCTGAAGCAAAGAAAACGAATACAGGCGTATGCTGAAGAACTTTTTATGAGACAGATTGAAGTCGATGATATTGAAGCCGATGACTTGATTGCAGCATATTGT
>Ga0222685_1000460_pt1 | contig 9913 bp, 15 predicted proteins | sample AntAcemetage1077_FD_179836 | JGI IMG/M metagenome (GOLD analysis project Ga0222685, IMG submission 179836) | Saline water microbial communities from Ace Lake, Antarctica - #1077 | ecosystem: Environmental > Aquatic > Non-marine Saline and Alkaline > Saline | place: Antarctica: Ace Lake...
CGCAAGGGGATGCCCACGTCGCGGCAGTGCCTCGTATTCGAGGATGGCACGTATTACTATCCTCTGATCAGCCGCGAGTCGGCAGCGAAGCAAGGCCGGCCATGCTGGCGTGACCTGGTGCGCGAGGTGTGGCCAGAGCGACAGGGGCAGCGAATGCTGATGCTTTTGACAACGGACCCGAAAAAGCGCCTCTGGCCGCTGGCTGAGGTGGGGCCGCTGGGGGCGCACACGCCGGTCTACCTATACGCGCCAGGGACAGCAAGCACAGTATGGTGCGACTGGGCGCGGATGTTGCTGGCGATGGATCTGATCGAACAGGTCTATGCTCTAGGGTTCAGCAAGCGGGCCATCGCGATCAGTTTGTGGCAGCAGTACAAGGCGAGCACAGAGGTGGGGATGGTAGCGACGCGAGAGCTGGAAGAGGGAATCGCGGCTATTCGGCAACGGCCAGAGTTTGCATTGGCATTGTTGATCGCACAGAAAGGGGATGCGAAATGACAGAGGGAACGCGAGTGAAGCCGCGTCGGGCTCGCTATGCGTTGCTGCTGACGTTCCGGCAGCCGGTGTCGCACCACGATCCGGCCACGGCGGACAGCAGCAATCAGTCGCTATTCAATCGCCAGGGACAGTTGTTGCAGATGTCTAGCGATTCGCACCAGGCTGGTCTGCCGCAAATGGCATTTATCGCAGCGGGGCACAAAGTTCCCGGCGAGCTGTGGGCTGTGTTCGACGATATGCCGTTTGGCGAGTTTGTTGCTGTGGCGTTGATCCGGCTGTTCGTCGAAATCTATGGGGGGAAGGAGGGCTCGGGATTATTCAGCGGTATGGAGCGCTATCGCTATCTGGAGACGCGCATGCGCACGGCTGCGATACCAAGCCAGACACTGCGGGCGTTCTGGGGGCGGCTGTGCAAGCTGCTCAAAGTAGGCGTGCATGCGGCGCGGTACGATGCCACGCTGCTGGACTTACTGGCGTTGCCAGCGGGCACGCAGGCGCAGGTGTTGCGTGTGCTGATTGATCAGTCGCATTCGGTTATACCGATCGCGCGTGTTTGGTCAGAGTATGTCAAAGGGTCGTCGGCGGAATATGCCAAGGCGGCAGGGAAGGAACAACTAGCTCCGCCCAATGAGCTTGTGTCGTTTGGCGAGCAGAAGCAATCATCCAGTGGCGCTCGGGTGATCGAAGTGCCGAGCGTGAGTGCTAATAGCGTGCGCCATTCTCTGGTGCGCGAGCCGGGGTTTATGCACATGGCTGAGCGGCTGGGGCTGATGGCTGACACGCCAGGGCAGGGGCCACTGCCACCAACGGTCGAGGCGTTGTTCGTCAACGGCGGGAATCTGGAAGGCAGTGCGCCATCGAACGCGTTTGCTCTGGCGCACGAGGTACGTGCGCGGTATCCGCTGCTTGACTTGCTGGGCGGATGCGCGGGGACGTTCTTTTTGCGCGACAGTCGGCTCCAGGTAGGCGCGTGGCTGGTGTGCAGTGAGAACTGGGACGCACTACCCGAGGGCCTGGCGTTGGCTGAGGTAAGCGCGTTCGACCAGCTGGACGATGTGACGTTGACGCGGCGGGCCACGGATGCGGGCCTGGGGCAGATGATTACGGGCTTCGAGGCGCTGAAACAGGGGGCGCAGGTGTACGTCGAGCTCGACTTGCTGCCACAGACGCACACGATCACGCACGGGGCACTGTTGGCATCTACGCGCTATGCAATGGAGCAGCTGCCCACGCTGGGCGGCCAGGGCGCGCGGGGCTATGGCCGGTACGATGCGCTATGGATGAGGACGCTCGATGGGGCGGAGGAACACGAGGCGGAGTACGAGGCCTATCTCGTTGCCAATCGTGACGAATTGGTCGATGGGCTGCTCGACGGGACGCTGGGCACGGGGAAGACGTTGCTATCCTGACCTGAGAGGAGGTGATGGTGATGGCTGCAAAAGTGTACAAGACGAAGAGTGGCAAGTACTCTGTCCGGCTGACTTTCCCGAATGGGAAGACGCTTGCTGCGGGGCCGCCTCGCGGGCAGGCGAGCTAGCATGAGGCCAGCGCTCTGTCGGGGAGATTTGGCGCATGCCATCTCCGCTAGTTTCCAGAGTCGCGTAAAAACGGCTCTGGAGATTATTGGCAAGGCCGCTCGCATAGGGCGCATAGGTGTCTACTTTAGCGGGGGGAAGGATAGCACTGTGCTGCTCGATCTGGTGCGGCGCGTGCAACCAGAGTGCGCGGCGGTATGGTTCGATTCTGGCGCAGAGTACAAAGCCACCTATGAGATGGCGCGAGTATACCATGTGCGCGTCATCCAGCCGCTGTTATCTTTGCCAGAGATGTGCAGGCGGGCAGGCGTGTGGGGAGCAAGTGCAACGGAGGCTGAGGCGCAATTCGACTATGGCATGTTTTTGCTACAGGAGCCTGCCTATCGAGCAGTGTTAGAGGAGGGGCTGTCAGTTGAGGCCCTTGGTCTGCGGGCCGAGGAGAACACACACCGGCGCGCATCGTTGGGACGCAAGGACAGAGGCGAGTTGTATCCGCTAAGCTGGGGCACCTGGCGACTGTGCCCCTTGGCATTTTGGAATACGAACGACGTGTGGGCGTATATCGCTAGCGAGGAGCTGGAGTATAATGCGGCCTACGACAAGATGGCGCAAGCGGGCATCCCGCGTGAAAAGTGGCGCGTCAGCACGCTGCTGGGTTCGGAGGGGCTGCGTTCCTCGTCGCGCTATGCTGTCTTGCGGAGAGTGGAGCCTGAGACCTACGAGCGCCTGGCCGCCGAGTTTCCGCACATCAGGAGGTTTGCGGAATGATCGTACTGCCCGGATTCCAAGAGCGATGGGACGAATATAAGGCGATGGGAAAGCAGCCGCTACGGTTGACGTTGACGCTGCGCGCAGGCGCGCAGATGGCGGGGTACGATCCGCTGGCGCTGGACGGGCTGCTGGCCTGGTCGGTGGTGCAGCAGTTGACTGAGGGACGCGGTGTGGCCGACTCTGGCGACGACGCCTATTTGCTGCCCGTGCCGTTGGAATGTTTGTGGCGAGACATAGAGGGTTATCCACTCTGGGCAGTGACGCCGACGCTGCCCGAGGGCCTGACGGCTACCGATATGAGCTATCGCCACAAAAAGCAGCAATCGGGGCGGTTTACCAAGGGTAGACGAGGACGGTTCAACATATCGCCCAGCGACGGGCGATTTATGGAGAGGCGCGTGCCGGTGCCGACGCAGATCGGCGAGCGCTGGATGTGCGAGTGTATCGGCAACGCTATCGAGATCGGGCGGCTGCTAGAATATGTGCGCGCTGTGGGCAAGGAGCGGGCGCGAGGGTTCGGCGCGGTAGATCACTGGCTGATCGAGCCGGATGACCAGTGGCGGCTGATTGAGGATGGGCGCCTGGTGCGTTCTCTGCCCGTCGGGGCGGCGCATCTTCTGGGACATTATGAACCAACAGAGCGACCGGGGCTGGGCAGTTGGACGAATCCAGCCTGGAAGCCGTCGCTGTGGCGCGAGCGATGGCGACCGGGTATCTGTGTCGAGATGCCGGCGGCGGATTGAGCTGGATGGAATAGGGGACAAATGACCGAATCACGCATCGCATCGCACGACCTGGACGCCGACGTATTCCGCGGGCTAGTCACGGATCGCGCGCGCGCGCTGGGCGTCGAGGTGACGCTGCCAGCGGGGCATCAAAGCGAATGGGAACGGAGAGGCATCGAGGGTGAAATCCTCGAAAAGGTGCACCTGCGCAACGACCTATTGCCGGCGCGGTGGCTGTGGCAGGGCGCGGACGCCGCCTGCGCCGTGGTGCGCGTGGTCGTGCCAGCGGCTAACGCGGTGGGGACCGGGTTTCTGGTGACTGACCGTGTGATCCTGACGAACCATCACGTGCTCGAATCCGCGCGGATGGCAGCGGGCGCCTATGTCGAGTTTTTCTATGAGGAAGGCGAGGAATATGTAGCCGTGGGCTTAATGCCGAGCCGGCTGTTCATCACCAATGCGGAGCTCGACTATACATTCTGTGCGTTGACTGAGGTACAGATAATGGGCCCGATCGAGCTGGCGCCCAACCGCGTCACGCGCGGCGAGCGAGTGAACATCATCCAGCACCCCGGCGGCGGGTACAAACAGATCGCCGTCCACGACAATCGCGTGCTGCGGGTACTCGATACAGTCATCCGCTACAGAACCGACACGATGCCGGGGTCAAGTGGGTCGCCGGTGTTCGACAACGAGTGGAATCTCGTTGGCCTGCATCACAGCGGCTGGATGGGCGTCTGTGGCACAGCGACGAATGAGGCGGTGCGAATTGACGTGATCCTGGAGAGCCTGTCGGATGTAGACAAGGAAAAGCTGGCGATCCAGTGACCGCCAGCGAGGTGAGGGTGTGTTAGACGAATGCGGACGCGGGAACCCAGTCGAGCCACTCCAGCTCGCTGATCTCGTCCAGCTCCTGGATGATGGCGCGGTCGGCGTCGGATATGTCGCTGGTCGAATTGGACTGACCGCTGTTGACCACGATGTCGACGGCCAGCCCGTGCTCCGCTGCATAGGCGGTCAGGTGTTCCGCGACGGCCTTCGCGCAGGCCTGGCCATCCTGGCAATTATCGCCATACAGATCCGTGTCGGTGTCTACGTGATAGGTCATATTGTCTGTCCTGCGCTGTGCCTCCTGATGGTACATGCGGTCGATGGCCATGGTGATCACTGTTTGCTGCGAGCCGAACCGCGTGCACAATTCGGTCAGTTGCGCTTTCGTCGCCGGATTTGGTCGAAATGTAAATGGCATGGTGTGCTCCTCGGAATCGAGGCCGGTTTGCGGGCTCGCCCTGAAAGGGTTCACCCCGGGTCCCGGCCTTGGTGGTGTCTCTTCGGCGAAGTAAATGAGGCTCTCTGCAATTTCGGCCAGCGCCTCGCGCCTGGTTGCGTAGCCGGCGCCCGTGTGGTCGATAACGTCCGACCACCTATTGTCGACGTACCAACGATCCGCTCTGTCGTCTGTGGTGCCTGTGTACGCGCCGCGCACAACGTCGTAGCCGTGCTGTCGCGCTTCGGTCAGGGTGATAGATGGCATGGTATCCTCCTCGGGACTATGGCCGGTTTGCGGTCCCGGCCTTGGCGGTGGCTATGCGAGCGCCTCTCGGAGTACGGTGCGCATCGAGTCGTTGCGGTGATCGATCCACCAGCGCGCGGTGGTCTGTGTGCGGACACTCGCGATTGCGGCCAGGATCGAGTCAGCTTTGGTCGGGTCGTTGCTGCGGATTGCCAGCACCTTGGCCTCGTAGCTGGCGATTTCGCTCGTGATCGGGGCGCGGATGCTCTCAGCCCAGGCGATCTGCTTATCGGAGCCACTCAGTGCGACCAGCCCGCTCGTCTTGGCGCTTGCGGCGGCCACTGTGCTCGCGGCTGCTCTCTCACAGGACTGGCAAGGGATCGTGCGGAGCCAGGCAAGTTTGCGCTCGCGTTCGCGCATTGGTCCGACGAGGTTGAGGCCGCTCGTGTGTCCGCAGGTGTGCTTGACTGTGTGCTTTGCCATTTCGTGTCTCCTGTCTCGCTCTCTGTCTCAACTCTATCTATATGATACCACACTGATACCACAATGTCAAGCGTTTTGCGAGCAATCTCGGAAAGAAGTTGTGGATAACCTGTGGATAAGTCGCAGAATCGTCAACGATTGCGAGGGAATATGACAATCATCGGTTGGCACCTCGGCAACGAGAGCCCGATCACGGCGAACGACTGGCAGATCATGCTGCGCTGCCCGCCCGGGAACGTCGTGCTGATGCCCAGCTACGGCCCGAGCCGGCAGGCGATCACGCCCGATGACGGCAGGCGGATTCTCGATATATCGCCGCGCTGCCATTTCCTGCTGCGGCCGTATCTGCCGCCCAGCATGGTCACGAACAACGAGCTCGGGCGCTACTATGACGAGTGTAAGCGGGTGATCGACGAATGGTCGCCCGTCATCCCCGAGGGCCAGCGGCACTTTATCCTGTTCAACGAGCAGAACATGCCCCGCTGGGCCGAGCAATACGAGGGGTTCGGCGCGATGCCGGACGATATGCACCGGTTCAATGACGCATTCTGTGCGGGGTATCAGCAGCTCAAAGCGCACAATCCGACGTGGCTGTTCGGGTTTTCGCCGCTAACCATCGGCAATCGCGACGCCTATTTCTGGAGCGACCCCGAGGGCGTGCCCTACTATATGCACGGGCCGACGGGGGCGCAGTTGCTCAGCTCAGCTGCCATGTACGAGCAGGCAGCCATCGAGGGGCCGTGCTATCCGGCGCTGATGCTGGCCGACGAATACTATGCCCACTGCTACATCCACCACGCAGAGGACGCCTATCTGTCGGGGATCTATGGGCTGCGCTTCCGCCGATACGCCTACTTTTCCCCCAAGCACGTGGACGTGTGGATCACAGAGGGCGGATACCCAAGCCGCGAGCACATGACGCCAGCCTGGACTGGGCCGGCGCTGCTCGGATGGATGGACAAGCTGGTCGCGAACTCGCACATCACATGGACGGTCGACGGCGAAAAGCATCCCAAGATGACGCTGAGGGGCGTGGCGCTGTGGATCCTGGGCGATCACTGGGGCTCGATGTGGGTAGAGAACGGGCGGCCGCGCGCGATGGTCGATGACCTGGCCAAGTGGCAGCAGGACCAAGAGCCCGCCGACATCCAACGGCTGGGCGATGCGATGCAGGCGCACGTCATCCCGCAGAACCGCGAGGCGGCGTTCTACGTCTATGGCAACGATCGCGGCTGGCAGCCGATCTCGGGAGAGGTCGACATTGACGGCCAGCGCTGCCAGGCCTGGTACACGCCAGGGGACGACATGCAGCACATCGTCTATTGCCGGATCGGGGACTGGGGCAATATCGCCCACTTTGATAGGGCGAACTAGGAGTCGACATGGATCCAAACGTCGTGGCCATCATCGTGGCAGCAATCGCGCTAGTTGGGACGCTTGGCACTGCCATCAGTCAACACCGTACAGCCAAGGCCACGCACAACGTCCAGGAAGCGGCGACCGCTATCAACGGATTGCAGGCACTGGTCATCGCCTACCGCGAGGAAATCGAGCGGCTGACCGAACAGATCAGCACATTGAGACAGCAAATGATCCGCAGTGAGGCGCAACGGGCGGAAGAGCGGGAGCGTTTTGAGGCGCGGATTGCGCAACTTGAGGACGAACGCGCAGAGATAATCGCCAAGTACGACACGCTGCGGGCCAAACTAGAGGAGCGGAGCGAATGAACCGATACAGAAACGTAGCGATGACGGCCGCGGGATCCGGGATCACAGGGACGGTGTCGATCCAGGTCGAGACGAAATAGACAGGCGCGCAGGAGCGCACGAGGAGGGAACGTCATGGAATGGTTCAAGTTCGACCTGAGCGTCGCAGCGATGGGATCGGTCACGCTGGTGGCCATCATCGCGGCGTTGCTCAAGGGGCTATGGTTCGCCAAGTACAAGCCGGACTGGCGCGGGACGGAGTTGGTCGTGTTCGGCATCTGTGAGGTTCTCGTGGTGCTGGCCAAGACGACGCTGGTTTGGCAGGAAGGCTGGCCGGCGCCAGCGGATCTGGTCGCCGTCGAGCTCGAGGCGATACTGGTGGGGTTCATCGGCGTATGCGTGGGCGCGTTTGGCCGGCAGGCGGTGCTGAGCATCCTCGGCGCCGTGGGGCTGGGCCCGGAGAGCGACGCCGCGCGGGAGATACGGGCATGGCGGTCGCTCGAGCGGGCCGGGTATGAGCTCAGCCAGGGGACGCCGTATCGGGTCGAGGCGGTGCGACGAACACGCGCGAGGGGCGGGTAGGCCGCTCCGAGGCCTCCCCTGGGGGCGTCGGCCCAGGGTACGTCGAGGCAGGCCTGGCGACACACGGCCAGGCGGGGGCTTGACGCACCTCCGCTCGTTTCTCTCCAGCGTGCCCCGTGGGTGTAGCAGCCCGCGGGGCGCGTTTTGTGTAACAGTTCGCGCGAATGTGTGTCAAAAGGCTTGACATGATGCGCGCAATATGCTATGATGGGATTGTAAAGGAAGGCCCGCAGGGGCCGTGCTTTTGGCAGAGGTATATCACATTTGCGAACTTACTGGGGAGCAAAGCGAATGGAATTCGGTGACAAGATGCGGACGCTGAGGGCGCAGAAGAAGATGACTCAAGCCGAGCTGGCGCAGCGCTCGGGGATACCGCGCGGCGACATCTCCCGGATAGAGATGAACCGGTTGCTGGCGAGAGCTGGCGAGCAGAAGCGCATCCGCGAGGCGCTGGGCTGGACGGATGCGATGGACGCGGTGCTGGAACAGATCGGCGAGGTAGCGTGACGAGATTGGCGACCAGGCTTTGGTCCGAAGCCTTTGAGGATATCCCTGGTGATCGGTGGTATCCGCTGGGCAAGACACCCAGCCTGCAGATCAGTATCAGCAAGCGGGAAGACGCGAGCCTGGAGCGCGATGGCCTGCCGGTGAATCTGCATCTCAAGGCCGGCGGCACCTATCGCAGCAAGGGCGTGCTCGTCTGCCAGGCGCAGGACTATGACCAACCCGACGACCCCAACAGCCTGACGATCGAGGCGGGGCTGCACTGGGACCGGGTCAAGCGGCCCTGGCACCAATACCCCAAGCGGCGCAGCCGGGTCCTGCTCGAGATCGAGGGGCTGCACGCAGCCATCCGCGAGGCCTATCAGTTGGGGCAGAGTGCCGTGCAGACAGAGTACACGCGGCACGAGCGCTGGCTGCTGTTCCGGGAGCGCAAGCGGCTGTGGTTCGTCGGGCTGGGCGCGCTGGTGGGCACGATCAACACGCTGCTCGTGGTGTGGGCTATCTGGACGTGGGCGCTGTGACCGGGCGCGAGGATGGCGATCCGGACACGACCAAGGGCCCCACCAGGGGCGCGGTGGTCAATGCGCTGTGTATCCTCTATCGGCTGCAGGGGATGGGCGAGGCAGCTCTGGGGACTGGAGGTCAATCGTGAAATGGAGCGGCGCCGGCAAGCTGGATCAGGTCAACGTGTGCTGGGTGCTGGCAGCCTGGGCAGTGCTGCTGTTGGCAGCGGCGCTCGGGATTGGGTAGGCCGAAAGGAGGAGCGGTGCGGGTGTGGAAGCAGTTCTGTCGGCAGTTCTGTCGATGGTTGCGGGGGGCGACGGGGGTGCAGGATGCGCTGTGGATGCTCGTCGCTGTCGGGGTGGCGCTGTTGGCCTATGCGGTTTGTATAGCGTCGATCAAATAGAGAGAGGGGCAGTGTATGGATGGCAAGGCGAGAACGCGACAAGTTGGCAGTGTGGATCGGCGTATGGGTCCGATCTGGGGGGCGATTGACGCTCTCCAGGCGATCGAGGTCGAGAGCGCCTGGGCCGTGCGTGAACTGGGACAGGAGCCGGAGATCCTCCGGATCCGTCGAGAGGGGGCGCTCGACGCGCTCTGTGGGATCGGTGTCGGTGCGCCGGATGCTCCGGCGTGCAAGATCGCAGTGGTGGCGTAGCGCTGTACGCAGCGCCATAGGGCGCGGTGGCGGTAAGTGAATGGCTGTCGAGTACGAAGCATGCCGAGCTGGAGCTCGGCGATACCTGGAAACCCAGAGGGCTGGGACAATCGCCACCGCGCGCGAACTGCCTCAGGAGGTGGGCGTATGACCTGGGTGGGCCGGACGATTCTGCTGGCGTTGCTGGATGCGGGGCTGCTGTCGCTGTTTGTTTGGCCCCGCCGGGGCAAAAGGGAGTGCTGAGTATGCGGACGATCTGCGCCTGGTGTGGCAAAGTGCTCCGCGAGGGGCCTGGGGATCGGGTGTCGCATGGCATCTGCCGGCGGTGCATGGCCGAGCAGCTGGCCAGCGCCCTGGGGGTGACGCCGGGGCAGGCCCTGGCCGACATGCTGCGAGATCGGAGGGCGACGTGACCATCGCCCAAGACGCAGCCTATC
>Ga0222685_1000462_pt1 | contig 9873 bp, 24 predicted proteins | sample AntAcemetage1077_FD_179836 | JGI IMG/M metagenome (GOLD analysis project Ga0222685, IMG submission 179836) | Saline water microbial communities from Ace Lake, Antarctica - #1077 | ecosystem: Environmental > Aquatic > Non-marine Saline and Alkaline > Saline | place: Antarctica: Ace Lake...
AAAGCCTCTTCTGAAATTCCTTGTAAATCAAGTTGGTTTTTGTTGAAATCTATCATTTTTTAATTTTCCTTGTAATCCATCGAAAAGAATCTGTAAGTGTTCCCCAAATAATTAAAGGAATCGTCCAAAGAAAACTAAGTGGCAGTATTACCCAACAATATAACGATAAAAACAGCCAATCACAATAGGGATAAACAAAAATCTCTTTCTTCCTCACATCTCCTCCAGCAATAAACAAATTCACTTTTAACCATAAAGCTTGACTAGTGCTTCGATGAGTAGCGGTCAATTTTTCTAAAATCCCAAGATCATCCTTTTCTTCTTCCGAATCTACGGTGAATATACTTTTACTAAATTCATCAAGGACGTGGTCAACTATCATCAATAATTTTATACCACCATCCAAAGAACTATCCAACAAGCCATTTTTAATCATTTCTTTTTCCGACACCATTGTAGACATTTTTAGACTATCAGGAGCTTGTTCTGTTAGAGTTAAAAAATAGCCATTATTGTCTGTTTCAACACCCTTAAAAAATCGACACTTACCAGCATTTTTCCATTCTGTCAATAACATGTTTGCTTTTTTAGTATATTTATCCATCGTATACCTTTCTTAATTATTACTAAATTTTGAATAATAATATCTTTGTTTTGTGTCTCGCTCATCTTTCAACACCTCAATATAGACTTGCAGCATGTCAGTAATTTCAGATAAAGACCATCTTTGTTTTGGAGAACTTAAATTCATCATTATTTGAAATACATGACAAATACCCATTTCATACTCATACTTCCACCACTTGCCTGTTAACTCCCCTCGTAATTCAGACTCATTTTCCTTCCGCTGAAAAAAGGCAACCAAAGAAACAGAAGTTACTTTGTCTTCCATAGCAAATAAAAGCACGATATCATCTTGAAGTTTTTTACATAAATCAACGCCAATCCGTACCATAATTCGTTGTTGTCGCTCATATTCATCCATACATATTCCTCCGGGTGTTTGTTGTAAAAAAGACACAAACGGTGTCGGTTTCAAACCGGCCCTCGTCTTTTTGTTTTATTGGGACAAACAAAAGCTCGATTTCATTTCTTGAATCGTCCCATAATTACATCTCAAATTCCATTAATGATTAACATACGAAGGCTTTTCCGGTAAAGTGCCTTCTAATTTATTCCACTCCATCCACACATTCTTCAATAACAATTTTGTCATCAAAAGCTGTGCATGTTTATGTAAGTGCATGGTCACTGTTCCTTCTCCTTTACAAATATCACATTTCTTACCGCTCTTTACTACACCCGTTCCACTACACTTAGAACAAACCAACCACTCAGGATGACTCTTAGCGGCATTTAATCGAGCTTTATTGTATCGTTGTCGATAAGGTCCCTCTCCATTAGCTTTAAGAAGACACGTCCCGATTACGTAAGCCTCTGCCCTTCTTCTAGGACAATAACCAAAATCAACCCATTCCTCTTTAGAAAGACTATCTTTTTTATTTCTCAGCCACGTAGAACCCATTTGCATTTTTTCTTTTGACTTATACGGAGCACACCCCATTCTCTTCCAAAGTTTTCCTGGACGATCATAATCACACAAATCACCGGCTTCCCCAATAACAACAGCTAAGGATTTTTCTCCTAAGCCAAGTTGGTCATTCTCCTTCAACCATTTATAGATAGGCAATTTTTTGACAATAATTTTCATTTCTTTAATGGTGTTTTTCATAACAGAGTCAAACCCTTGTAAACCCTGCATAGTGCTTATTACCATTTCATCTATATCCGAAAACTCTTTCTCGGACAAAATTCGTTCGATTCTTTTTCCAGCCTCCGTAAAAGCCTTTATTCGTTCTGACTCTTTCATGGTGCTGTAATAGCCACCACTTGTCGCTACAAAAGCCAACAACCTGTTTTTAATCATAATAGAAGTCTTCGTACTCCACACTAGACTCTTTTGCAGACCAACCAACTCAGTTACATGTGCTCTTCGTTCGATTTCATTCATTCTGGTTCTCCCTTTCTAAAAAATTAAAAACATCAAATATCTCTTCGGTTTCGTTTTCGGTCTCGATTATTTATAAAAAGACAACTGCCAAATCGGTTTCACCTCACACATCGTCTTTGTTTGTTTTGTTGGGACAAATTTGCAATCGGTTTCATTTTCGACCCCGTCCCATAATTATTTACTTTACTGATCCATCTGACACTTTATCAAATATCTTCTGTAATTTTTTCACAGAAAGTGATTGCTCCACCGTCTTAACTCCCTTCACATGCTTCGCAACATCACGCAAAAGTGTTGCGTTAAACAAATATCCACCAGCTTGTTTTTCCATACCCGCAGCTAAACCAAGTAATTGCTCTCCACGAAGTTTTCCGAGAATAGTGCCATTAATTTGATATTGCATAGCATTTCGAAAAATTTTCTGCATAATCTTTGACTTGGCTGGGTTTACTTTCGCAGGAGCATAAAAACCACCAGCAGCCCTTTTGATTTCCATATTTATTTCATGTCGCATACCACCCATAGAAACTCGAAGAAATTTCGAACAAAACAAATCTGATAATTCTTCAAAACAATCAAGCTTCTTTACCTTACTTAAAGCCGCTTCTACTCCATCATCTAAACTATCTGCATGTTTTTCTACACACTCCCACATGATAGCTCTTACTTCCTTCTTTTCCATTAAAATATCACTCATCATTGTCCTTCCTTTCTAAAAAATTAAAAAATATTATTGTCTCGCTCGTATTCATCCATATGTATTCCTCCGGGGGTTTGTTAATATTTAGATTTACTGGGCCAAAACAGACGTCCAATTATAAACCCCAGCACACACACACCTACTAATTGTACCCCTGTTCCACACAATAAACCCATTATCCCTAAAGGACTCAATATATGCCCCCAAGGAACCACACCCATCATTACTCCCGCTAACCATAAATACATATTCATTCTTCTAATCCTTTTCTGTTAATACCTACATAAGGTTTTGCATGTCTTCGAGCATCTATTATTTCCTCATCCGACATAGACTCTTTCAACACATGACAACCGACTATTAGTTCCAAATCATTCATAATCGAATAAAACGCTACTACTTTATCCCCTTCATAATAAACGGTATAAATTCGATTCCCCATCGCATTAGTTTGTGTTATCTCAATCTTCTGTGGTCTGGGTAACTTTTTTCGCATATTTGCTCCTTTTGAAACCTCGACATACCCAATTCCAAAAACAATACAATTTATAATGAATAGGCATCCAAATTTTTGTAGACCACTTATTCAAGTAAACTTCTTCTTCTGCCTGTTTCTCATAATACTCTTCCTCACTTCCAAGATTATCACGAAGCAGAACAGCACAAAACATACAAATTGGAGCTATATCAGCATACCGTTGTAAATCCCATAGCGTTTTAATGTGCCTACCACAACATTTACAATAGATTGGATGTTTGTATTTTCCAGTCATTATAGCTCCAATTTTTTACGCAAGTTCTTTTTGCTTACCCAATGCTCCCCCTTATCTAATACATCGTAAATCCATCCTAGAAACCAAAATACAAAATACACCGGTGCTGCTAAAGGGATTGTAAAACACCAGACTAATGCCTTGCCAAATCTTATTAACAACCATAATACTGAATACATTACAAATCCTCCGGTCGTGCCCATATTTGAGCAGCATAACTTGTTGGATGTTCCCAATAATCAGCCTTAACGTCTATTCTAGCCACACACCACGGAACCCTAGCCACCGAATCATCAGAATTAAAATCTGTTTTTACCCAAATAAAAGCATGTTTAACGGCATCTATTACTGATGCAAATTCACAATACATAGGTTTTGTTTTAATGTCAAATAACAAACGATCCTTTGTAAAATAAGTAACTTTGAAACTAAATTTATTCATTTATTCTTCTCCATACGAATCATCATTTCCCAACACTCAAAATCATCATAATCTGTTCGAACCTCCCAATACGCTACAGGCTCACTCAAATTAGCTTCTATGTCTTTTCCAATAGCTTCAGCGGAAGTTCCCCCATCAATTATAATACTAAGCGTGTTTGGAAGAGTACAAGCACATTGATCTATTCCAATAATGCCCGAAGTAAATTTGAACGGGGTTTTCCAAGGAATTTTTGGAATACACAACGAAAGCTGTTGTTCTTTTAACACCTCCTCTGAGACATTTTCTCTGGATACACAACCAAAAAACTCTTTAATGCTTTTCATTTTCTTCTAACCTTTCTTTTCGATCCAATAAAACTTTTAACAATCGGTCCTCTGCTCTGCGAGAAATAGTTACAGTTCCCCATAACATATGACCAGTAATTTCCAATAACAAAGCATCCCTGTTAGATTCTCCTAATAATACTGAACAATTAGCTTTATCAGTATGTTTCCATAATGGAGTAGTGGGAGTAATCATCATTCACCCCTTTTCCACAAACGAGTTACACTAATCCCCCTGTAAGTGAGAACTATTAAATAATCAATATCAGTTTCTTGATCTGTGTAAATATAGTAAGATTTATGAAAACCGGGCAATCTACCCGTTTCAATAGTTTGAAATCGAGATGAGTTGGATTCGACATTCTCAACTTCTCTAACAGAAGAAGCACACCCCAACACAAAAAATAACAAAATACAACTTATAAATAATCGCATTCTTATTTCCTTTCTATTTTATCAATGAAGACATGTATTCCAATAGGAACACTTTTGGTGCAACCCACAATTGAATAAAAGTTGATAACGCCACTAACATCACAACACATATAACGAAAGTAATAATAGCAAAAATAAACACAGGAAAAAGTCAAGGAAAAGGATTTGCACCATAATCAAATGCTTTTATAATCTTTTTTCTATTCATGAAAAGAAATACACATGAACTCACGACAAACACAACTCCAATAATATACCAAGTACAATACAATGCCCATTCCCACGCTAAAATTTGTTGAACTAAGTCCGGGGCTTGTTCAAGTACAAAATCTTCTCCTCTCTCCATTAAGCCTAAAAAATACTCCACTAATTTTTGTTGTTGTTCTTCTTTCATAAAACTAACTCTCTTTCTTGGCTACTCGCCAATTAAACGCCCACAAAACATTTTTCAAATCGATTCCAAATCCCTCCATTTCATCCTCTTTCAAGTAAGGAAACCGGACATGGCCTACTTCGTGACACAAAGTATCTAACAACATTTCATCATCTGCATTTTTTTCAACAGATATAATACGATTGTCATAGTCAGTCTCCCCCCATTTTCCAGCAGACATACTTTTGAATTTGACAGTCCACCAAACATCGTTTATTTTAACCGCTCGATCTTTTCGTTTCATTGTTTATTTTTATCCTTATCTTCTTCAAGTACCTTAATGTCAATCACCCGATCTTTTGATTCCTTTTCTAAACCCTCGATTATTTCACGAAGTTGAATCAAAGACTCATTCGCAGCCCCTCTTAAATAAGCCTCTTTCTCAACAACAGGATCATAAGCAACCGCCAACTTTCCAGGAGCCTCGGGTTTATTCGTATTAATCCTGTGTACCCCATCTATTTTCGCCATTTCCTTGACACATGCCATATAGGCGTTTAACAGAGCTGGATCACCCGACCTTCCTCGAACTTTCGTCGTTGTTACTTCTTTATTAATGAATCCTGTTCCTTGGCAAAAATTACACTCAACCTCTTCCGATCCACCATCTTTGTCCTCTTTAACGAGCACCATTTTACCCTTACAAGCCTTACACATCTGTGGTGTATAGGTTGTAGTAGTTTCTGTGTCGTCCATTCGAGAGAGATAGAAGCTTTCTATGGCTAAGCTAGCTGCTAATGAACATTGACTCAATCGGTGATCCCTGACTTTATTTTTGCTTACTCCATGTTCCTCTCTCCATTGTTTCCTAATTTTTTTAATTTCCTGATTAACAACACTGGGTGTTATGTCGAGGGCATTACCTATCTCTGTTTTACTTAATTTTCCCTTCAAAATAAATAATTCGATTTTTTGTCGTCTTTTAAGCTTTAACGCCATTTCAACAGTATCGGGAGCCGGAGGCATCTTTTTCTTCTCCCTATCCTTATTATCTGTTGATTCTTCCTCTGGTTTGTCATTATTTTCTAAATTTTCGTCTTTTTTCATAAAATAACCTCTTTTTGTTTATAAAATATCATTTTTTACATTCTTCTTCGTTATGCCATTCTTCTTTTAACATTGGTTGCTCGACGTCATTGACAAACAATTTACCGTTTTTCCACCGATATGTACCACTTCCAGCATGATGTTGAATAGCAGCTTTTGGCGATAGATAACGAGCAAGCAATGTCATTGCAACTGAACATTCACTAATGCCTGCCGCAAAGAGGCCACAAGGATGGGTATAATTGTTCACAACTTTTCTTAATGCCTCCATTGGTGTTTCACCATCAATAAAACCAGTCGCCGTGTCAGATACAAATGGTGCAGCATTACTAGTAGTTTTATAGTGATACGTATTCATGGTTTATTCTCCTTATTCAATAACATTAATGGCATCTGCGGCTAATTGTCGATATTTTTTGACATACTCCCGAAACTCGTAAGCTCCCTCTCTCCAAATCTCAGATTCTCTTTTTGCTAAAGCCAATTCTTTTTCCAAAATAATAATTTCAGCATCTAATCCCTTTACGACCGCTTCCAGATTAGCAACTTGAGTACACATAAATTTCTCCTTTTTCAAAACAACAGCATTAACACCATTACTCGACCACTATACACCATATCGTAATAAAGTACAACCCCACTTTACTCATATTCGAGAAATACTTTTTCACCTTATTCAATAATAACCGTACATAGTATAAAAAAGACCTCTCTTGATACGCTATACCGTTTAATCCAACGCTAAAGCTTTTTCTACCCTGTATAGTGGAATGTTAAAATTTCTCATAGGGGATTTTTGACTTCATAACATCGCACCCCCCATTATAACTACATTGGTTTGAAAACTCACCAAAAAACACCAAAATTCTCCCGCCATATTTTTCAAAACACCCCGATAATAGTCCCATCTGAAAAACAGTTGATAAGAGATTCCTTACATGGTATCACATTCTCTCCACAAAAACAATATGAAAAAATACTACAATTCCTCGGTAAATAAGTGGATATACCGAGAATTAGTCACAAAATCTCTAAAGTCCTATTGACATTTTCCCGAAGTATCTATATGATGTGGAAGTCTAAAGGGAAAACATGTTCTAATAAAAGGAGAATAACTAATGACAAATGCAGCAAACTGTCCTAATTGTGATGCACCTATTGTATATCACTGTCCGGTGTGTGGTTGTTGTCATTGTGTTACAGAAGAAAATCCAGATTTTAAGAAAATACGTCAAGACAATGAGCAGTTACATAAAGAAATCAAAACTTTAAGAACAAGTATTATGAGAATGGGAGGATGGGATGCTGGTGTAACAAAATTTCTTACTAATAAGTTTAATAAGTAATCTTATGAAGCATACAAAGCCAAAAAGTACCTTTCCAGAAAAAGGAGAATCTAATGAGTAACGCAACGGAATGGTTCTCGTGTACAGCCTGTCTATCATTATACGCTATTATATTTGATCGGTGTTTTACCGCTGGGCATTACATAATGGGTTTTCTTACTTGTATAATTTTTATTTTTGCAGCTGTTATAAATGCTAAAATGGCCGGTGTATTTAATGAGTAAGAAGCCAAAAAGCACATTTCCAGAACCTAAGAAATTTCCTATTAAAGATTATGTCTATTTTGTCTATAATCTTAAAGAAAAACTCTTAGAAGAAGGGCAAATAAAAGGCATTTCGCTTGACATAGCCCTTAATAAAGCAATGGCGAAGACTTGGCAAATCAAACAAATGAAAAAAGTAGTAGTAAAAGACCCTAATAATGACGATAACCGAGTAGCATGGTGTGGTAAATCACTAGCTCAGAGGAAATTTGAACAGTTATTAGAAAAGCAGACTCAAAATGAGTAATATCGGTAGATGGTAAGTAATTTTTTTATAAAGGAGTACAGTTATGAAATTGGTAGTATTAGATGAGTTGTGTACGAAAGAACACAGAACTTGGACCGGCGAAATCGTTAAGATAGGAATTAATCCTGCTCAGATTGATTGTGTAGAAGAAATTAAAATGCGAGAGCATCTCACACCTTGCTCCAAAGTAATATTCTTCACAAAAATGTCTGCTCGTGATGTATATTGCGAAGGCAGTGTTGAAGAAATTGTCATAAAGATTAATGAATCTCTTAAATAATAATTTTCCCTATATAAAGGAGAAAAATAATGAATGATAAATGCCAGGAATGTGTACAATTATCATTAACAATACGATGCTTGCATAAAGAAATCGAGGAATTAAGGCAAAAAGTTGTAAAATTAGAAAAAGAAGCTAGTCATATTGATCCTGTAATACACGGGTATTATAGTGTATAAGAGAATATTATGAATCGGCAACCTTGTTGTATGTGTGGTGAAATGATGCTAAATGCTATCCCACGAAAAAGTGAGATAACCGGTAAAACAATGTATATATGCGAGGATTGTGCTGAAGACAAAATAAAATCAAATCATCAAAGACGAGCATTCATACGAACATTCCCTGCCGAAATAGCCGATATACAGTATCATGGTGGATTATTCCATCGAGATGAGTGGTAATAAAAAGACTAAAAAATTCTCCCTATATTTTTCAAAGTAAATAACTAAGTAATCTATATCAAAAACAGATGGTAAGGAATTCCTTTAATAGGAGGAAATAATGGTAATGTCTCCCCGAAATGTTGAAAGCTTAGAAAAAGAGAATAAGAAGCTTTATCACCAAATAAGTACTCTAAAAAGGTATGCTTGTGATATTTGTACACGTTTTAGGTATGATGAATGGAACATTAAGGATCGGAAAGAGGTTTGTGCTAAATGTATTGTTGGAAAAATGAATAGGAATGTGTAAAAGGACGTGTATGAAGTTGAAACCGACCCTTCAGGTGTCCTAAATATATGTAGAGAAGACGAAAATTGAAATGAAATCGAGAGTGTATTTGTTTTTTTATTATAAAGTAAATGAAAGTTGTAAGAAATAAGTAGTATTTTTTCTTACAAGGACGATCTCTACTAATTAAAGAAAAGTGCTGTAATTCTAGTGAAAAATGCTCCGCCATATAAAATGGGGGTATTTCCTCACCCACCTACCCCCACCCCTGAATTTTTCCTAACATCCCTATACTACCCAAACCCCCAACCCATCTTACCTATACTACCCATCTTCGTCACAATAGGCATTCTACGGCCTATAGGCACCCTCACACCCTAAACTACCATACTTACCTATCTCGCCCATATTAACGGCCCTACAGCCCCTATACTACCGATCTACTCTAACCTACCTAGACTACCACTCCCCTGGCCTGCCCATATTCCGGCAGTTTGTTAACTATATTGCGTAATTGTATGTAGATTGTGTGTTTTATGTATATTACCGCAAGATCATTTGACGCAAATCTGGTTTTTATTTGGCTTTTGCGTCAATCATAGGAATATCGACGAGAATGCCCCTAGAACGGCCTAGTTTAAGAATAGTGTACTTATTCACCTAAAATACAAACTAACGCACTGTAGAGCTCAGGACGGGCCTGTGGACAGCAATGGTGAGTAATGATGGGTGTTAGGTGGGGTAGGATAGGGGGATTGAGAAGGAGGACTAGTACAGTATAGTACAGTACAGTTGATCGGGATAGTAGGCTAGGTAAGTATGGTAGTTTAGGCTAGATATAGATCAGAGGTTAGATGGGGGGTATGGGCTAGATATAGATCAGGAGGGGAATAGGCTG
>Ga0222685_1000467_pt1 | contig 9833 bp, 17 predicted proteins | sample AntAcemetage1077_FD_179836 | JGI IMG/M metagenome (GOLD analysis project Ga0222685, IMG submission 179836) | Saline water microbial communities from Ace Lake, Antarctica - #1077 | ecosystem: Environmental > Aquatic > Non-marine Saline and Alkaline > Saline | place: Antarctica: Ace Lake...
TATCGATGTTCTGATTGTGAAGAAGGGAGAGTATACAAACATTACGAAGATAGACTTTAATAGTGCGGTCAAGGGACAGAAATATATGACTACTGATGGCTCAAATCAAGATGAATGTGTAGGAATAGCAACAATGGGAGTAGTAGACTCAAAGCCAATACCATCAAGAGACCATTCCATTATTGCTCAATGTATGTTGAAGGTTGAGTATAGGAATTGTCCTAGTCCGAAGCCTTTGGATATTGTGGAATCATACCGTTTCTATTTGAAAGAACTCGATGAATGAAGCCGTTGAGAAAGTTGTCAAAGCGGGAAAGAAAGTTCTTGCGATGGCGAGCATGCCATTTTCCTCGAAGTACGAGGCGGAAGAAGTATGGGGGATCCCAAACGGCAAAAGAATAGACAGAATACAAGTCTGCGTCGGAAAAGGGAAATGGAAAGAAGTGTATAAATTTAATAAAGACCTTTAATTTGTTAGGGTAATAGTTATATGATATCATATAACAATATGCACGCGTCGTCAAGTTATCTCAGAAGGATAGCGTACCGGACACTCAGAAAGACGAGGCAAGGAGCCCTTCGGGGCTCCAAGTTTATAATCATGGAAATCACAGACTGGATATTAATAGGGATTAATCAATTAGGTTGGCTAGCAGTAGTCTTATCATTATATTTATCATAATCATGGAAGAAAAATGGGTATACTGCGGGAAGTGTATGAAGAAGCTAAGGCCTAAGACAGACGAAGACCCTTACTTCGAGAGATGCGCTGAATGTGTGGAGAAGTATGGATAATCAAGGCCAGCTTTGGACGGAATACTCGCGTGTTCTTCCTCCATTTCATGGAAGAAAACACTCAAACAATATTCCTCACTATCATTAAGTATGGCATCTATTGGGACTTAGGCGTTGATGATGAGGGTGTTGCTCACTTGGTTAAGCATGGGGCTAAGACCATCACCTCTTAATTCTCCAGTGGAAACAGAGGTAGGCTAACCTTCACTTCCTATGGAGACTGAGTGAAATACGTAGGTATAGGCACTCTCCACAACGATAAGCTTAAGTAGTTAGCTGCATTAGAAGTCATAGACTTCTACCTACACTTCCACTCCAGCTTTGTTGTGGAAACAATAGCGCAAGCAAGCGTAAGAGCCACTCGCTTACGCGAGCTAAGCTCTTAGGCTTGCAGGCTTAATACATAGCCAGCTTCACGCTGGCAAGCTAGCAAGCCATCGCAAGCTACGCTATTGCTCTAAGGTTAAGGGAATGTGCCACCCTCTCCCTCTCCCTCAAGGGAGACCCCCCGGCTCTTCGCAAGGCTCGAGCCCCCGCGGCTCGCTATGCTCGCCGCCCCCCGACGGCTAAGCATCTATGAATATGTATTATGCGATTGTTGGGTTTTGTTTTGTTTGTGTGTAGGTAGGACTCCAGAGAAATCCTATGATATTGTTACTACTCATTAGTTATAGATACTACTCCCCAATACAAACACTCGCTTAAATACAAAGAGTGTTTAGTAATAAAATGAAAACCAACAAACAGAGAGCTTCTGTGCTTGAGAATGTTAGTTCTATGGGTATTCCAAAATGTTATAATGTATGATGTTCGTAAATCGGTGGCTCCTTCAAAACCCCCCCGTTGCATTATGATTAGTGTTTATCCTTATTAAATTGTGTGTGTGATGGATGGTTTACAACGATGAAGCATACTACTAAAAAGCCCGGCCTTTTTCCCCTTCACCGTCGAGACTGGCGTCAGTTGCGAATGCGTTAGGGGGGGTGGTTATTGAGAGACTGTCGAGAGTGATAGATAGGTTTAAATACTAGGACACACACACAAATATATGAATAGAGAACAAAAAATAAAAGAGAGTATGGATTTATTAGTGCACACCGACGATAAGAAAATTATAATTAAATTGATGAAGAGATGGGGAATTTCTCACAGAACGGCACGAGAATATCTTGATATAATGTTAGACAATGATAACTGAATGGGCGCAAGAAGAACACGATAGAAAGATGGGAATCTGGGCAAAGAAATATCCTTTTGCGGCAATGATGATGTTTAGTAAAAAATCATATGAAGAAAAATTAAATTATGCAAAAGAGAATTATGACCAATGAAGAAGAACTCAAAAGACTTTTGGAAGAACGAGGAAAACTTAAAGCAGAAATGCGAACTATCAAAGCCTTCCTCAGAGCTCAAAGATTTACGGAACAAATACTCGGGGAATGGAGAAAAGGCCACGAACTTATGGAATGCTCCGAGTGCGGTGGACTTCGCGGAACTAAAACTTGGGATAAAATTAGATGACTGGCAAAAGAACTACATTAACACGGAAGGAAACACGGCTGTTCGCGCGGGTAGACAATCTGGGAAAAGCTTTGCGGAATCATTGCGGGTCGCCCTCTTTGCGCTTCTCAATCCAAAAACACAGACTCTTATTATCGGAGCAGTGGATAGACAATCTGTCGAACTCTTTGAAAAAGTTAAGAGCCACATTGTTACCCTCGCCAAAAACAATATCAAAGGAAACCCCACAATGCACAAAATCGAACTCACAAATGGCTCTAAAATCATCGCCCTCCCTTGTGGAAGGACAGGATATGGATTAAGAAATTATGCGATTCATAAATTGGTGGTGGATGAGGCTCACTACGTGCCTGAAGAGGTATTTGTCGCTGTGCGACCGATGCTTGCCACGACTGGGGGGACTATCGACCTTCTCTCAACCCCAAAAGGCAATAAGGGATTCTTCTACGATTGTTTCTTTTCTGATGAGTTTACAACTTTCCACGTGTTATCTTCATCTTGCCCTCGTATTACTGAGGAGTTTCTGAAATCCGAAAAAAAACGAATGACCAAACTCCAATTCATGCAGGAATACGAAGCTGAATTTTTAGACTCACTACAGGCCTTCTTCTCAGAAGACTTAATTAACTCTTGCATTATCCCCCAGTCCTCTTCGGAGGTCGGGGTTGTGCCCGTTTCTGCTGTGGGGTATTATCTTGGTGTAGACTTAGCGGGGCATGGGATAGACCCGAATGCTTTTGTTACTATTAAGGAGCACAAAGGGCACACAGAAGTCATAGAAACAGGAATCACAGAAGATGTAAAGGCATGGGAAACGGTTAATAGAATAAAGGCTCTCAATAATAAATTTCACTACAAGAACATCGGTATTGATTCGGGGGGACTGGGTGCACCAATCCTCGATTATATGCTCAAAGAAAACAAATTAAAGAGAAGGGTTGTGGGGTTGAACAATTCAAAGAAGGTTGTTGATAAGGATGGAGGAACTAAGATTTTACTGAAGAATGATATGTATTGGAACCTAAGAATGCGGATGGAACAGGGTTTAGTTAAATTCCACGACGATAAAGAGTTAATTGAGAGTTTGGGGTGCATTCAAATCGAAATCAACGAAGAGACGAAGAAAGAGATTATTTTTGGTAAAAGAACCCACCTCACAGAAGCATACATTAGGGCACAATACCTCACCGAACAAAAAGGTTTAAATATCATGGCCTTCTGTTAAATCAATGGCTCACACGGGGAAATTTGCGACGGAGGATGAATGTAAGACTAAACCGGGCACAGGTTACTCAACAACGGTCGCTTCTGAGGCATATATCAATCAATTATGCAAAGAAATCGAGGGTTTTGTTAATAGTCTGACTAGATATGATTGGAGCACAAATTTTGCATTATACGAGACAGCAGCCACAGGATTACTCACAGAAATAGAATCGAACTATGTGGGCTATTTTATTGCCATAGGAGACCCTGCTGGATATGCAAGTCAGAGAGCAAATGAGAATATTGTTAATACCTGTTGGGCGAGGTTTATTCAATGTATCGGACTAATTAAAAATCAAGCGACGGTCACGTGGATGAAGACCCAAACGGTATAATGGCAGACACACTCTTAACAGGGACGACGTTAGTCGAGAAAGAAAGCCGAAGTATTGGGGATGCACCGGTCGGGACTATTTTGGCATGGGCAAAGACTTTATCGGGAGTGCCTAATCTTGCGGAGGGTTGGGTTGAGTGTGATGGGTCTGTTTTAGTTGATGCTCAGAGTTCTCTTAACGGGGTCACTCTTCCCGATTTAAACGGGGGGGAATTTTTAGAAGGTCAGACAACATCGGGAGCAACTGGCGGGACTGCGACAAATGTTCATACACTTAACACATCAGGCTCAGCAACAAATAGAACGTCAGACATTACCATAGGGACACAGGGGGGAGCTGCAAATCTTATCGAGGGCTCTTCAACAACAGGAGGAGGATTATCATTCCAAAGGCATACAGCAACAACGAATTCAACAGAAAATAGACCTCCATTCTACACAGTGGTTTGGATAATGAGGGTTCGATAATGGCACACGATTTTAAAAACTACCCGGAACTCACGAACTCCCAAATGCAGATGTATTATTTTGATAGCCCCCATGAGCAAATTATGGAGAGTTTTGATGCGAGGGTTGAGGGAGTCCACGACGGAGACACTATAAGGGTGACGTGCGACTTTAGAGATTTTAGTTTTCCTATCCGGATGTCAAATTTAATGGCGGCAGAGTTGAATGAGGAAGGGGGAATTGCATCACAGAAATTCTTAGAAGAGCAAATATTAGGAGAAGATGTGTATGTTGTCGTTGATAAACACAACAGGGTAGGGAAGTGGGGACGACTCTTAGGGAGAGTTGAGCACTTGGGTTTTGATATGGGGGAGCAAAGTAAATCAATGGGATTCGCAATAGGCCTCGAAGCTGAGAGAATGGATGTTTTAACATTAAGGAGTTTGTTGGACTGATGGCAGATAATAAAATAAGTAGCATGGTCGCAGGGGCGCAGGAAAACGAGTTAGAAGATTATAGTGTTGCTTCTGAAACACTCGACTCACCACAAGACTCAAAGGAAAACTATCACTATTTCTCAAAATGGAAAGACCATCTTGGCTACTTTAAACATATTGCAGAACTCAACGCCGCAATAAACGCAAAGGCAACATGGACTATAGGGAAAGGATTTAAGGCGGATGAAGTCACAACAATATTACTCGACACAATAAGAGGGAATGGGATGGACTCCTTCAACACAATTCTCGAGAACATGATAAGAACCTACTACATCGGAGGAGATGCCTTTTGTGAGATAATCAGGGACGAGGAAGGGAATTTGATAAATCTTAAACCTCTCAATACCGGAAGTATGAAAATTGTGACAACGAAGAAGGGGATAATAAAAAGATATGAGAAAATTAATGATGGAAATAACAACAGGTTTGAACCCGAGAGAATCTTTCACCTCTGCCGAAATAGAATCTGCGACGAGATTCATGGAAACTCAGTAATAGACCCAATCGAGAATATCATACTTGCGAGAAACGAATCAATCACAGACTACAAAAAAGTCATGCATAGGTTTGTCATGCCACAATGGAAATTCAAACTAAAGACGGATGACCCAACGGAAATCGCAGCGTATAAATCAAAGATGGATGCAGCAACATCGGCCGGGGATAATATCTACGAACCCTTTGATGTTTCTGAGAGTGAGTTATTGGCAGTAGCCCCTAACTCTACCTTAGACCCGAAGGCATGGATTTCAGACCAAGGGGACTACTTCTATGAAGCGGTTGGAACACCTCAAATTATACTGGGTGGGAGTGGTGAATTTACGGAGGCCTCGGCAAAGATAGCTTATTTGGCTTGGCAACAGAATGTTGAGGAAGAACAACTTTTTATTGAGGAGCAGGTCTTAGGGCAATTAAATATTGTTATAGAGTTAGAATTCCCAGCATCACTAGATAATGAATTATTAAGTGATAAGGCAAAAGATGGACCTCAGAATATTGACTCTTCTGAAACAACAGCGGGGGAGGGACAATGATGGAGAATGAAATTATAGGATTAGTGGGTAGCTTGGGGTTTCCGATAGCAGTCACGGTTTATTTGTTAATTGAGAGAGGGAAGACTTTAAAGGAATTAACAAGGGCAATAACTGACTTAACGATTTTAATTAAGGAGAGGGTGAAGTGATGGTATCAAAAGCACAACTACATCGAGACAAGCAGGCAGTAAGGCACGAAAGAGAAGAGAAGAAGAGAAAGAAAAGGCTGATTGAGAAGGGACAGACTAAGAAGGCAGCGACGATAAAAGTTGATGAAGGAAAAGGGAAAGCTAAAAAACCCTTAGCTGAACCTGTGAAATTAGGATTTGATAAAACACCAACAGGGGAGAAGGACGAGCAGGGGAGAATAGTTTTGAATCAACCGGAGGAAAAAGATGAGGCAAGGAAAACCGCGGAAGGGGTTTTGAAAACAACCTTAGCGGTAGGAACAGGGGTCGCAGTTGGAGCAGCGGCTTTTTTAGGAGGAGCTGCATTTTTGGGAAACGCAGCAAAATCAATAAAAGTCTCATCTGCAACAATGGGAAGCATAAGGACATCATTACAAAACAAAGCAATAGTAGGGAAATTAGTAGAGATGGGGAAGGGAGCGAGGGGAGTGACTGCTGCGAGGTTTGGGACAAACATAAAATCAGTCGCCCTAACAAAATCATTAATTTCTAAAATTGGGGGAGCATCGGCACTAATAGCAATCATCGGGTCTTATCCTTTTGCCGGATTCATAAAAGAGGAATCCCTACAAACTCTAAGCTTCGGGGTATTGTCAGCAAAGAACTCGGGGAACTTAGAAGGAGAACAGGAAGCAATAGACGAAGTAAACAAAATCCTCGACCCTGCCGCATGGGAAAAACTAATTGCAGCCGTCCCTTTTGCTAATGTAGTCAAACAACTCGTATCATTCTATAAGGCAGCGGCGACGAAGAACGCCCTTGACCAGAAAAGTTTAGATAAAAGAAGGGAAGCAGCGCAACTCGAAGAAGATACCGGAGAGACTCCATTCCAAGCAGAGAGAAGATTATCAGATGAACAGGCACGAGAGAGGGAGTTGGGATATAGGGAAGAGGATGAGAAATATTTTGAAGACAAAAGAGAAGAGGCAAAACAAAGAACCGAGGAAGAAAGAAGTGAGTCAGAAGATTATTACAAAAAGGCCGGAGAGGAAAGAAAAGCTACTGAGGAATTAGAGAAACAAACAGAATCTGAATACTACGAGAATATTGCCACAGAGAAAAAAGCCGGGGAAGATAGGGAGAGGCAAATTATGCAGGAAGTTTGGAGATTAAGAAGGGAAGGGAAATACTCGGAAGCTGATGAGTTGGAACTCACAATATAGGAAAGTTTATAAAGAACACACACATCATATTAACATGGTAGAAGAAGTTAAGGAACCGGAGAAATCTGAGGTTGATAAAGTTAAGAATGACCTCGCTGAATTGAAGAAAGCCAATGATGATGTTGAGGCAGAACTTTTAAGAAAAGAAGAGTTGAGGGCTAAGATGGCAATAGGTGGGGAAAGCGATGCAGGGGAAGAAAGTCAAAAGACAAACGAGGAAAAACTCGAGGAGGAAACAAATGCATTTTTGGAAGAAGAGAAGTGATGGTTTATCTCGGGAAGATATTAGATTGATTAAAGCTAATTGTAAACAAGTAGTTCATCAAGAAGAACTCGCTATTAAAAGATTTGAAGAAGCGAAGAAGCAAGCAATGGTAAACCTAATTACAGCGAAGACGTTAATTAAGAATCTAGGTAGGAAATAATGCACCTACAATTTTTTCTAAGAGGATTACCGGAACAAGTCAATCTGTGGAGATGTTTGGCACAGGGACAATTTTTCAAATGGAGAAGAATTAATAAAGAGACAATGAAAGAGGAGATTGTTTTGGTGCAAGGTGGTTTAAGGGAATCCGTCATCGGAACATGGGAGTGGATATTTCCAAAGGAAGCCCTCGCAGAAGTTTTAAGTATAATAGGAATTAAAGACTATAAGAGTATAGGTGTTTCTGACAGAAAGTTTAGTCTTGGATTGAAGTTGGGAGTATTGAGGATGATGATAGGATTAAAGAAAATACCTAAGAAGGCATTTAAAGAGGCGAAATTAATCCCGCCGTCAATAATGATGGGAGATAGAGAAAGAGGGTTGAGTGATTTGACAGGAGCGAAGGTCAGCGTACATCTAATAGGGATTAAAGACGACAAAGTTGGAGATATGCACGACCCAGTCAACGATAAGACATTTATCCAAGAACTTCTATAAAGCGAAAGATTTATATATGAACTAAGGTGACCTTAGTGCATGGCAAACGAATGGACGAAGGTTGAACTCTACGGACAAAATAATGATGGAGACCCAAGGAGATACACCGTTGCCTCGGGAGTTGCAATTTCTAAGGGAACACTTTTAATAATTGGAGCAGAAAGAACTGCGGCAGCTCATGCAACCTCAGCAGGTGGATATATCGCGGGAGTTGCAGCAATGGACAAGAGCGCAACTGATTTGTCAACATCTATTTCAGCATGGACTAATGGAGTGTTTGAAGCAACGGCATCGGGAACACTAACAGCAGGGCACCCATTCAAGACTTCAACGGTAGCGAACCAAGTTGAAGTTGCAGCAAACACAATCATAGGTTCAGCAGTAGGCGGATATGCTTTGGAAACTGCATCAACAGGCGAAGTAGTAAATGTGAGGTTACAATTATGAGTATAGGAAATTTACACAAGATGAAACCAGAAGAACAGAAGGTTGCATTAAAGGAAGCTGGGTTTAAAGTTGATGAGCCAGTAGAAGATAAACCAAAGGAGAAGAAAAAATAAAATGGCAGAAGAGGTTGGGACATCAGGTCTAAGGAAGGAATTAGTTGATAGTGTAATAAAGCAAGTGGCTTCACGAAAATACAAATTCAAACAGGCTTGCACGGTTTCTAAAACAAACGCATGGAAGAACACATTTTTTAGAGAAAGCACAGATATTCTCGCAGGGAAAACTGGGAACGCAACAAAGGGAATTCCAAGAGGCGCAGCATTTCCACAATCAGTAGTAACATGGAGTGAAGTGGCAGCATACATAGAGAAGTATGGGCTTGAGGACTTTATCCATTATGAAGATATAATCACAAATGACATCAATGTTCAAAAGAGAACTCTTTTCAAATTGACAGAGGGAGTAGTTAAGGCGGTAGACGATGAGATATGGGATATTCTTTCAGAAGGACAGGCAGCTTCAGCTATTCAAGGGGTTACTATTGGGGCAACAGAATGGTGGAGTGGTTCAAGTGCACAGATAATTGATGACCTAATGAATGCAAAGCAGTTAATCGGTGAAGCGTATTATGACACATCAAACCTAATTTGTTTCATCTCGGAAAGAGACCATAGAAGTATTGTAAACTACCTTGCAGAGAAAGGGGCACAATTCCCTTCGGTCGGGGAGAGTATGGCTAACAATGGACACGTGGGAAAATTAGCAGGCATAAACCTAGTAGTCTCATCTTCAGTAACAGCTTCATACGCTTTGGTTGTAGTCCCAAAGACTTGTGCAACATGGAAGGAAGCAGTAGCGTTGAGTTCTGATTTAAAGGTTGAAGCATTCAAGGGAACAAGGGTAAGGATTTGTGAAATGGGAACAACTCAATTAACAGACCCATTAGCAGTAGTTCTTCTTAATGGAACACAAGCACGATAATTTTAAATAGTTTCTTTTTTAAAAATACTTATGGGAGGATGGACGGGTAAAGGTAAGGACGGAATAAACTGGGATGGGAATATATCTCAAAACAAAGAGCCATCAGTATCAAACGACCTAACCACAAAGAAATATGTTGATGACCAAATAGCAACGGTCGTCACAACTGGGGCAACTGGGAGTTTTACGGCGGGGTCAGGGGAAACAATCACGGTAGCGGATGGATTGATAACAT
>Ga0222685_1000473_pt1 | contig 9773 bp, 12 predicted proteins | sample AntAcemetage1077_FD_179836 | JGI IMG/M metagenome (GOLD analysis project Ga0222685, IMG submission 179836) | Saline water microbial communities from Ace Lake, Antarctica - #1077 | ecosystem: Environmental > Aquatic > Non-marine Saline and Alkaline > Saline | place: Antarctica: Ace Lake...
GATTAATTTAAAAATAAAAAAGATTTTTACAAGTATATCGAAAAACATTTCTCAATTTTGTTTGAACAAATTGAAGAATTAAAATCATCAAAACAAAAAGGAGTGAAAAATGAAGCAATTAAGTGATTATCAAGTGACGACAAATAAAGACCTTATGATTGTGATTAGGGTTATTTTTTCTGAAGGAGAGAGAGAATGGTAAACAATAAAGCAAATAAAACATCTTTCAAAAAAGGTCATAAGGGATGGAATAAAGGATTAACCAAAGAGACGGATAGTAGGGTCAAGCTTCCAAAAAGTGCTAGAGAAGGTGTTAGAAAATTTCTTTTAGGAAAAACTGGAAAGAATAGTAGGAACTGGCAAGGTGGAAAAACAAATTTACGAAGGTTAATCCCTCAATTAGACAAATATAAACAATGGAGAAGTGATGTTTTTAAAAGAGATAATTGGACTTGTCAAACTTGTAATAAAAGGGGTTGTTATTTAGAGGCACATCATATAAAATCATTGAAGGAAATATTTTCTGATAATAAAATAAAAAATAGCGAAGACGCTTTAAAGTGTAAAGAATTATGGGAATTAAATAATGGAGTTACATTATGTAAAGATTGTCATAAACTGACTGATAGTTTTGCTGGTAAAAATTTAAAAAATGGTTAAATTTAAATTCCGCTCGTGGGATGACGAGGCAAGGAAAATTAAATATGGAAAATTAAAATCAATCCGAAGAGAGATTGATAGGTTAAATCCAGTCTTCCAAGAATTAGAAGATATTAATGGAAGAAGGGCTGCTTACGAAGTTGACCCCGAAGACCCATTCGCAATGAGAACTTTTATGATAGAAATTAATGATAAAGATGGTTTTGGAATAGCACACGGAGTAATCTCAAAAGTGAGTTATCTTGATGGTGATGTAATTATTGATTGGGTCGATTTCACCGAACACAAGAATTTAAATAAACCGAAAACGTTAAAAAAACATGAAAGGAGTTGATGATTCACTAACAAAAACCTATGATAATGTTGTTATGTCCGTAGGTGCTTCGGTTGTTCTATCTTTAATTTTATTTTTATCCTGGGTCACAGACTTTCTTCCAGAAGGAGTTTTGCTTTCAATAGGTCTATTCTTCTCACTCCCTATGGTTTTCACATTCATCTTCGGTATAATTTATAATAAACCAAATTTTTCAGTTAGACGACGTTATGGATTTTTAGCTTATTGGGTAGTCGCATTAGGATTCTTTTATTTCTTTTTGCCGCCAGTATCCGTAACGGACACGTTTATGCTTTTCTTACAATTCCTAGCTGGATTTATAATCTCGATAGTCTCTGGGATACTTTATATTGTGCCTTTTAATTTGATGAGGAAATATTCTTATAGGGTTAATGCCTCGATAAGCTTCCTAGTCTCATTTGGTTTAACATACGCAATCTTATTCGCTTTAAAATATTGGAGTTTCTTTCAATTATTAGAGTAATAATACTGGCAACATGGGAATCACAACCGCAATCAAAGGAGTAAAATTCGTTCCATTCTTATTTAAGTATTGGTATGTCTGGCTAACACTAATTTTTATCTTACCTACGGTTGTCCATTCGCTTCAAGATTCTCACGAACAGCAAGATTACTCAATCGCAATTAAAGAGATAGGCGGACTTTTCGCCTCCTCGGACAATGAATTATATAAGGCATTTGAGGATTTTGAATTTGAGAGAGAAGAGCCAATATCAACCGCAGACAAAATCAATTATTATTCCACTCTTTTTTGGGAGATTGGGAAAATGGCATTTATTCCTATATGGATGATGTTTTTTATGTTCAAGATAATCTACAAGATAATTCTTCTTCTAAGTGGAAATGATTCTGCGAAATTAGGGGCAGCAATAATCACTATCCTAATTATAGTAGGTCTTCAATCAGTTATAGGCAAGATTCCATTTAAAGGATTAGTCTCAATGGCAAAAACAACGTGGGGTTTAATATGACATGGGTAGAAGTGAATGGTCTTGAGAAAGATATAATTCTTTGCGTGAGAAATAAGGATAAATCCATTTCAGAAATTTCCAAAGGGCTGAATAAAACTTGCCCGAACATAAGTCAAGCGGTTAGCCGTATCGCAGAAGAGGGGATTATTTCAAGAAACCATGAATACGGAAAAGACGCAAGATTCGCAAAAGTTTCCTTATCAAAAGAGAGGGTTAGAATAAAAAAAACGCACCATTTCTACTTTGTTTGCTTTATTCTTAGTTTTTTAGAGATTGCAGCAGCAGTAATTATTTCATTTTTTACGCTTTCTACGAGGTTTTTATTAGGAAATCTGCTTGGGGTGCTTCCACTCTTTTTTTATATGCTTTACAACGCCTATGTGGCAGAAGACAAAATCATCGTCGAGAAAAATAAAAAAGAAGTGAAAAAAGATTCTAAAAAATCGAGTTAAGATGTCTTAAATGCGAGTTAAGATTAGTTAAATAACTAACCCTTTAAATACTTCTTTTCCCTAAGAAAACTATGAAATTCGATGACAAATTTTGCCAGGCTAATAAAAATGCCGAATGTGGAAACGCAGCCTTGACTAAGGTGGCTAAACTAATAGTGATGAAAGGGGGATTTAGAAAATGAATAAGAAAGGAATAGGAACATGGGCTACTATTGCTATTATACTTGGTATTCTTGCTTTTGCAGGGGTGGCTATTTATGGTGTTAATTCTTGGAATACAGCAAAACTTTCAGCTATCCCAACTGGGGATTATGACGGTGAGTTTGATAATGTTGCAGTTCCAGAGGATGTGATAGGAACTGATTTAGTTGCTAGTGCTGCTTACGCTGAACAGACTGATGATACCTTTAATGCTTCTTTCACTACTGACGTTGATTTGAATGGGACAGATGGAGATACTACATATCTTGCTTTCCAGTTTGAAATCGATAGCGGTGCTGTTGAGAAGTTAGACATTGATGGTAATTTGAATACTGATTGTGCTGTAACAGAAGCTGTTATCAAATCTGCATATATTTTGCCAGACGAGGAAGGTATATTAGTTGATGATACAGACGAAGCTATCTATACTGCTGAAGTTAGCACAGACTTGGATGAGTTTGAGTTTGACTTAGACGCTGTAGAAGATGGTAAGTATGTTCTTGTTGTTAAGATGAGGTCTTTAGCTACTGTAACTCTCGCTGGAAGTGATGGTTTAGTAGATATTGAGTTTGACGCAACAACAGACGGCGATATTGACGAAGGTAATGTTTACCTAGTTAATCACGCTTAATTGAGCGACTAAATACACAAATTATTTTTTTTTGCCTTCTTTATTTTTTGAGAAGGAGTAGTAATACTGGCAAAGTAAAAACTTAAATACCATGGTATATTATAATTAACAATGGAAAGAAAGACAATTTATACGATTCTTATTAGTCTTGGTGTTATATTTTTACTTCTTGGAGGATACTCATTAATTACGGGAACTCCATTATTATCTTCATTTGGAGGTTCTTCAGATTTAAACATATTATCAATTTCTAAAACGACCATAAATGGAGAGGATGGAATTAGAGTATTTGCCTCGGCAAGTCAAGGGTCAGAAGTCTTAGATATAAAATGGTCTAAGAGTGAATTAAATTCTGAATTAGAATCAGCAAATATTGATAAGTCTGCCACAGAAAGTATTTATGGAAGTATCGAAATAGACCAACAGTCGGTAACCTACCCATATTCAGCTACAAATAATTATATTTATCAATCGGTTGAAGTAAAAAATATCGGAACTTTTTTAAGTTGTACTGAAAGTAATTGTGGTAAAGAAGCTACTAGTGGTCAAGAAGTAATTTCTGCAAAAAGAGGAGTTTGGGCGAAATGTTATTGTTTAATTGGAGAAGATAAGGCAGATGTTGGAAAGTGGGCTTCAATAGAAAAATCAGATATTAAAACTACATTCTCTATAACAGGATTAGGTAGTGTAACATTAAGCAGAGACCAGCAGTCAGCTTCACTCGGAAAATCAGCATTTATAAAATATACAGGCTCTTTGTCGTCGTGGGATAGACCAACCACTCCACAATATACACCATATTTATATAATAATAATATTAACCTAATCGAAACAACTGTATATTCTGATATTCAGAATGAATATAGAGACCTAATAAGAAGCTTTAGTTCTTCAAGTTCAGAAGTGTGGGACACTTCTACATATAATTCAGAATTAAGAAACTTGTTTGAAGATAAGACTGACGAGTATAAATCAACGGGAGACGCCTTTGATTTTATAGATTCTATTGATAAAGATAAAAGTGGGTTAACTATTTATCTTAAAAGACCATCCCAATATCCAACTTTCACGATAGATTTAAATGCAGAAGATGTAGGAATAGTAAAACTTTCTGGAGACCCAGATGTATTCAATTGTGAATCTGGTTTTTCTTTTAATTCAAATGAATTAGGAGGTGCTTCGTTTTCTGTAAAAAATAAAGGGTCTGGAAGCGGAACATTCAAAGCTTCACTTGAAAATTGTGATGGAATATCTGGTTCTATAATAGGAGGAAATTCTTTAGGTACTTTCGATAGCGGAGAGACACAAAGTTTTAAAGCGATGTTACAAGGGCAAACAGAAAAAACAAACGGAGAATCAGTAAGTTGTAAAATTAAAATTTATGATGTGAATAAACCATCAAATTCTGATACTTGTACTGTTAAAGGTACTTTAGAATATAATCCTGGTGGAATTTGTTCTCCAACTGGAAAGTTAAGGTGTTCAGAGAATATGGAAAATTTACAAATTTGCGAAGACGGAGATTATATATTTGAAGATAATTGTAAACATGGATGTACTTATGGACAAGATGGAGAAGCACTTTGTAAAACAAGTGAAGATGGTGATGGAGATGGTGAATGTGCATGGTATGATGTTGTATGTTTGGCAAAATCAGCACTTTCGGGTTTTTTCAGTTTCTTTACGATTCTTACATGGGCGATAGTTGGAATTTTTTCAATAGTTTCAATATTCGTATCCTCGGATTTACTAAATGAAATAGAGAGCCTAAAAAATATCCCAATAGCAAAATGGGTTATTGCTGTTTTAATTGGGGTTGCTTTAGCCTTTGTATTAAAAGCTTTTATAGGTAGCTTCTGGTTTTGGATTGTTCTAATCGCCAGTATAGCTTACTTTATGTATGGGAAACCAATAGTTAAAGCTTTGAGGATAACAGGACGATGAGCAGACAAAATTATTGGCGGCTAGGAACTGGATTAGGTATTTTTGTTATTGCTATTTTTGTTATGGGATTTATGGTTAGTGCTTCTTGTTCTAATTGTGAATATTCTGAATTTTATAAGAGCGGCTCTTTTTCACCTCGTTATGGCGACGACATAGAGATTGAAACTGATGGTAGTAGATTATTAAAATATGTAGTTTATAGAGAACAAGCAACAGGAATTTTAGAGTATCAAAAACCTACAACATATACCTGTAAATATTTAGATGATAATGATTATGATTCTAGATGGAGAAGCGGAACACTTTGCCCTAGGGATGATGTAGAATATTCACCATCTACAGGCTATTGCTACTACGTTGAATACGAAGGATATGATTGCACAGAATGTGAAAGTGGAGATGATGACTGTGACGATTACGAGTATTTAGAGTGTATCGACGGAGAATGGGAGAACCAAGGGGAAGTTATGGATGAGTGCGATGTGGAATGTTTCGGCGGAGAAGATAAATGTAAGCAATATGATTTTTATATTTGTGATGACTTTGAATGGGATAAAGAAGGAAAGGTCGCTGGGGAGTGTGGAGTTGATTGTGTTTCAGATAGTGATTGCTCTGGAAATGATATTTGTGAAAATTATGTTTGCGAACAAAACCCTTGCGATTATTTAGATTGCGATGGAAAATGTGAATATGGAAAACTTTACAACGATGGAAATTGTAATTATGATTCTGGAAAATGTGAATTTGATTCTCCAATAAATTGTGAATTTGGATGTGATGGAAATTATTGTGCCGATGACCCATGTGAGGGCGTGACTTGTGAAGACAAATGTTCTGGAAACACAAAATACAATATGGGATATTGTTCTGGAGGTCAATGTGTCTACGATACAAATACTTGTGAATTTGGATGTAGTTCTGGTCTTTGTAAACAAAATCCTTGTTTAGGTGTTGACACTTCAGACCGATGTGATAATGGAAAGTATAAACACGATGGTCGATGTGATAATGGAAATGTTTTCTACGACGCTATTGATAATTGTGTTTATGGTTGCCAAGGAGAACCAGCCCCAATTCTTGCTGCAATAATCGGCGGAGATTGGTGTAGGGATTCACCATGCCAAGGAGTGACCTGTGATGATTACTGTTCGGGAACTACTAAGATGACTGACGGAGTTTGTAATAGTGGAAAATGTGTTTACAGCGGAGAAGTAGAATATAACAAAGACTGCGGTCATGTTCCGTTTTACAAGTCTCAATCTTTCTTAATCGGAGTTGGAATTTTTGCATTCCTTTTCATATTGATTTCTGGATTGATTCTCCGAGGAAAAAAGAAAAGTTAATAGATATATTTAAATACTACATCTACTACAATATCTATATGACAACAAAACCAATTAGAATAAGTGAAGAAGTGTATGAGTGGCTTCAAGATTTAAAATTTAAAAGTAGGTCAAGAGGGATAGACCATCTTCTTAGGAGAATAAAAAATGGCGAGAAAATCTTATAAATATAGACTTTATCCAATAAAAAAACAAGAACAAAGATTAGAAAAAGCATTAGACCAAGCCTGTTTTCTGTATAATCAAATGTTAGATATTCATAAGCAAATATTTTTAAGTGAAGAAAAAAGTTTATCCTATTTTGATATGAATAAAATTATTAAAGACTTTGAAACAAAACAACTTCATTCCCAAGTTAAACAAAATATATCAAAAAGACTTTCAGACGCATTTAAGAATTTTTTTAGAAGATGTAAAAATGGAGAAACACCAGGATTTCCAAAATTTCATAAAAGAGTATTCTATAACTCAATAACTTTTCCACAATTTAAAGCAAAAATTAAAGATAATAAAATTAAACTACCAAGAATTGGAAATATTAGTATTGTTGAACATAGAAAAATAGAAGGTAAAATTAAAACATTAACGATAAAAAAAGAAAACAATGAATGGTATTCTATTTTTTCTTGTGATGAAGTTCCAGTTGAAGAGGTTAAAACAGAATTTAAATCTAAAGTTGAGGGAATAGACGTAGGAATTAAAAAATTTCTAGTTTGTTCAAATGGAAAAGAAGTAGAAAGCCCAAATTTTTTAAGAAAATCAGAAAAGAAACTTAGAAGACTAAATAAAAAACATAGTAAAAAGAAAAAAAAGAGCAAGAATAAAATTAAATCAAGAATAAAATTATCAAAACAATATGTAAAAGTTAGAAGACAAAGAGAAGATTTCCATAAAAAGTTAGCAAGAAAGTTAGCGATGGAAATAAAATATATTGGAATTGAAGATTTAAATATTAAAGGAATGGTAAGAAATCATTGTTTAGCAAAGAGTATTTCTGACGCTGGTTGGGGACAATTTACTTCCTATTTAAAATATTATAAAACTATTTTTGATGGAGAAATAATTAAAATTGGAAGATTTGAACCAACTTCTAAGACTTGTTCAAATTGTGGTAATAAACAAGATATGCCACTAAATAAAAGGACTTTCAAATGTAGTGGATGTGGATTAAAGATAGACCGAGATTTAAATGCCTCTATTAATATTAAAAAACTAACAATCAAGAAATTGGTTGAGAAAATTAAATCAAATACCGATGGACAGTCGGAAATTTACGTCTGTGGAGATAGCATAAGACCAGTTTTTGAGTTTACTCAAGAAAAGGCTATTGTCGGAGAAACAGAAAACTATCGGGAGATTATATGTTAAATTATTTTCCCGTAGAAGCCCTCGAATTTATTCATGGAGTATGTCACTTAGTTAAATTTATAAGCTTTAATATACTGAATAAGATATGAAAAAGAGTAATGATTTAGTCCACCCAGCTAATAAAAATTTTAGATACTTGATTTGGACTTTTGTCGGAATTATTTGTTTTGTTGCTCTAGCCTCTGCTTATGTCTATGTTACTGATACTGGGATAGATATGGACGACCAGGCGATTAATAATGTTTCAGACCCTGTAAACGACCAGGACGCAGCGACTAAGGCTTATGTGGATGACAACGCTGGTGGATTAATTAGAAAACATTTTACATTAACAACAGAATTTTCTACAACGAGTGCAAACTATGTAGATGTTACAAGTGGAAGTTTTACATTGACTACATCAGCTAATGCAATAATACTAGGTGTTTATGTCACAGCTGATTTAAAAACAGATGTCGGTAGCACAGGAGATATGTCTGCTTTATCTTTAAAAGTAACTGGGAGTAGTTTAGGAACAAAATACCTAGTTTCAACAGCCAGTCGTTATGGATATGATTGGAGAAGTATTAAAGAAGAGGTATCTTGGGATAGTGTAGAGGATTGGTTATTGGGAGAAGAAGATAGTGATTATCTTCAAAGAGCTTCATCTGGATTTACCCCATTAGTCTTACCAGATACATCAACAACATTTACATTTAGATTGAAAGCCATTTCCGTTACTACAGCTTATGTTGATAATCTCGATGTAACTATAATTTATTCAGATTCTTTTACTGACGTATAATACTTAAAATGAATTTAAAAAAAAAACTCAAATTTCGGTAATTGGCTTTCTTTTAGTCATCGCCCTAATTCAATTTGGCTCTGCGGTTTGTTCTAATCAAACATTATACCATTCAACAACTTCTAATTCAATATTTTTTACAGATTTTGAGACTTGCTTCGAAGCCATAAATGTTTCAAGTAATAAAATTGAAATATTTAATCTATCCTATACAAATCCATCTAGCGAGGGTAATGTGAGAAATTTTTCTTATTCTATAATAGATGATAGCGAATGTTATCAAGAAACAGCAAATGTATCTACATTGTGTGGAGGATTAGATACGGGTTCTTATGATAAAAATGGCACTTGGTGGAGTTCCCCTCTTGATTTCCCCTCCACAATAGATGGGGATTGGGGGACTAGAGGTTGTTGTAGTTATGGAGGTATTGCTATTTGTAATTGGTTTGCTAATTATACAATACCTAATGGTGCTATATTAGAATCATCAGTTTGGACGGTAAAGAGCGGTCATATTACAAATACGGCAGATACTACAATAGATGAATTATCATTAGAAAGTTGTTATGATAATGATAATTCTATAAACTTTATGGCAGAACTTAAATATACAGGAACTTATCATATAAAACTTTATTGCCTAAATAGTAGTTACGAATGGAATTTATTAACTGAACATTTTGCAGGGTATAATACCTTATACGAAGAAGCAATCAATTGGAGTAAACCAACCCAATCTTCAGACTTCCCATACGTTTCAACTAGCCTTTCAACAGCTACTTCAAAGAAAATAATTAGTTTAATTGATTATGATTTTAATGCAACGATGACTTTTGATGTGACAGGGGTTTATCCCCAAAATCTATCTTATGTTTCTGACACTTCAACTTATACAAAAAATTATGATAAAGGAGAATTTATTTATTACTCAAATAATAATACAATAGTTGTTTTTATTGAAGGAATAGAACAGGCAGCGTCGAGTAATGTTTTAACAATCACAAACGATACATTTATTCCAGCGGTGACTATAACTAATCCGCAGCCCATAGTTTATCAAGGGA
>Ga0222685_1000478_pt1 | contig 9745 bp, 9 predicted proteins | sample AntAcemetage1077_FD_179836 | JGI IMG/M metagenome (GOLD analysis project Ga0222685, IMG submission 179836) | Saline water microbial communities from Ace Lake, Antarctica - #1077 | ecosystem: Environmental > Aquatic > Non-marine Saline and Alkaline > Saline | place: Antarctica: Ace Lake | collected...
ACATATACCTTGCTGAAACACTTTCTAAAGTAGGCTTTAGAAGTTTAACTGATGATGTATATCTACAAGAGAATCTTTCTCGAGATGTTATAACATCTATTTCTGAAAACATATATATTTCGGAGTCTCTATCTAACTATATTACAAAATTATTCTCAGATGACGTATATATTGCAGAGACTCTAGTGAAAGATTTAAGTTCTTCTATTGGGGAATCCTTAGTATTAACAGAAACGTTTTCGATTATATCTGGTTTACTTAAAAATTTCGCAGAAGATATATATCTTCAGGAGAATCTTTCTCTAGCTATTATCTCTGCTGAATCTGAAGAACTATACATCACAGAATCAATATCCAAGTATCTTACAACTTCTGCAGTAGCAGAAAATATCTATCTTGCAGAAAGTTTCTTTATCGGACAGATACGTATATTATCAGATGACATCTACATCGCAGAAACACTTACTAAAGTAGCAAGTTTTGTTAGGTCTCATGCAGAAGACATATACATCGCTGAGGATATAGAACTTGCTATTACTCAAACTCCTTATTCTGAAGATGTTTATTTAGCAGAAGAATTTACAGTATATCCTGTTCGTATATTCCCAGATGATTTGTATTTTGCAGAAACATTGAAAAGAGATTTATCAATAGTGAAAGAAGATAATGTTTACTTGGCGGAAGAAATCTCAAAAGATATTACAACCACTGAGTATCCTGAAGATATATTTATTTCAGAAGAGTTTAGTTTAGGACAATCAAGATTATTGTCAGACGATATATATCTAGATGAACTCATATTACGAGAAGCTGGTAAATTATTTTCAGATGATTTGTACATCAATGAAACTTTGAATGTTGATGTTAGTTCAGTAACTTCAGATGATGTATATCTTGCAGAAGAATTTAATATTGGTCGTGCAGTTTTTTCTGCAGAGGAATTATATCTTGATGAGGACTTTACACCAGTTTGGTGTATAGATGGGAAGTACATCACCAATAAATTCGTCGATGAAAATATTTTCTTGGATGAATTATTTGGTGCAGAACAATATTCACAGAGCATAAGTAGTTATGAACGTCCATATATTATGGAAGTGAAATCAGTTCCAGTATTGATAAAGATTAAAAGCGCTCCTGTATTGAGAGCAGTAGGATTCCAAGAAGGTGGTTGAAAATGACAGTAAAGAAATATCTTACATGGGTTTCTCCCGATACAAATGAGGAGTATACACATACAGAAGTCTGGAAAAGTACAAATCAAGGTGTATCTTGGAATGAATTTACAGCTTCTAATGATCCTGATTACACTACTGACGGAATACTTATTGCAACTCCATACGCAGTTGATTTAGTTGGAGCTACTGGGCACTGGTACAAAATAAGACATTATGATAATGTGAATAGTGTTTATTCAGACTGGTCGGATGTAATGACCGGCTCTGAAACAAGAGGATACTGTTCAGTTGATGATGTGAGAAGTTTCACGAACGTGCAAACTGGGGAATATTCTGATGCCGCAATCCAAACAATGATTGATATGATAACTAAATCCACAGACACCTTCACAAACAGAACTTGGCAGGGAACAATAACTGAAACAGACAGATACTATGATGGGAATGATTCTAACTTCATTATTCTCGACGAAAACGATTTAGGTTCAGTATCCTCATTAGCTATAGACGAAGACGGAGAAGGAACTTATACAGCCATATCATCTGCGTACATTCATTTATACACAGACAGAGCAGGAGTTCTATTAGATGATGATGCAGAAGTTACAAAATTCCCCAACCGTCGTAGGTCTGTAAAAATTACATACACTTATGGGAATTCATCTCCAACTGAAGATGTAAGACATTTGGCTATCCTTCTAGTAGCAAACATGATGAAGATGGACAGCACACGCACAGCCATGATTGCAGAACTCAAAGCAGGATTAATAGTTGGGACGTATGAAAATACCCCAACAGGTGTTTGTCCAGATAGTGCATATTAGCGACTATATAATCGCGTTTAAATATATTGGAGTGTATAAGTAGGTTATAGATAGTCTTGCAGTTCTCTGCAAGAAAGTGTCCCTTATGGGAGGCGGAACTTATGGGAGAAGTAACATATGCGAATTTGTTATCTGAAGCGCAAGCGAACTTGTGGAATACGTTAAAGGCAGATACAACTTTAGCTAGTTATACTAAGAATGTTTTAGACGGAGTGCCTGTTGGCCTCACATCTGGAACTGGATTCCCCTACGTAATAGTTCCGACTCCGACTCTTAATGAATCTCAGTTTACTTTTGGTGCTCGTAAAACATCCACAATCGAGTTTAGAGTGCAGGTTTTTGACAGGAAGGAAAGTGTGCTAAGAAGCGTTTGTGATGCTGTTAGAAACAGTTGTGAAACGAATAAGGCTACATTTAGAAACAGTTATGGAATGTTCAACTACCTTAATTCCCAAACAACTATGTCCTATGTAGTGCAGGATGATAATGCTGTTGTATATAACTACGAGATGATAATAATTTTTGAGTGGGTGCAATGGTAGTTCAAATTGAGGTAAGAGCAAAACATGCCAATCTTCTTGGCAGACTTGCAGCCTATATCAGGGACCCATTCCGTCCTGCATTTATAGATAAACTTCGTATGAAACTAAGAGAGAATATCCGTTCACAAGGAAACCGATCTCTCCCATACCACACATATCCTTCAAAACAACCTGGATTCCTAGAGGATAATTCTTTTGTTGAGAGTAGCGGAAAGGGAAAGCTATCCATGGGAAGCTATGTTCCTTATGCAGCTACAATGGAAGATGGGCGCAGAGCAATAAAAAGAAGAAAGCATCCAATCGTATTCAGAGGATACTATCCCAATACACGCATAATCGGAGCTATCCTAAAGAAAAGTAAGGCTCAATGGATAAAACAACCGGTTCCATATTTTAGTTCTTCTATCCCCAGCAGTAGGGGGAGATTTGCAGGAAAAGTATCTGCAAGTTACAAAACTAATCTTTCTCCAGACAAAATGAAGAAGCAGAATATCAGACATATCAAAGGTTTGTTTGAAGGAAATATTGCTGAGATGCAACATGATAATAGGAGAATTAAATCCATAACAAATATCATGAATAGACATTCAAAAGAATTTGACTTGAATGCAGGGAATTATAAATATGGCATATATACTGTTTTTGCTTATCATGTGAAAGCAATTCCAGCGTATCATGTTTATTCTAAGACAGCCGAATGGGCGAAGAAGGAGTTTGAAAAAACGATTGTTAGGAGAGTATTGAACTATAAAATAATTTAGGACGGTGAAACTTATGGCAGTAGGAACATTATGGTATGCGCAACAAGCAAGCGCAAGAATCTTGCAAGGAACAATTGCAGCAGGAACAGCAACTACACAGGTAGGATGTACAACTGCTTCTTTAGACCAGATAATAGCCAATGCAACGACTACGGCTACGAGTGCTGGAAGTATCAAAACTTGGACTGGAAGGATAACAAACGTAACCATCAAAGGTGGTTCAAGAGATTACACATCTGTAGATACATTTGGTATATCACAACTTGGTAAGCAAGGCAGACCAGAAATTATGACTGCTGAATTTTCTCTAATTCTTGAGAATGCTCAGGGAGCAGAATATATTTCAGGAACTCCGTTTATCACATCAGTAGTTGTTGATAGTTATACTGGAACGTACACATCTACATTCACTCGTTGGCAGTATGGTGAGAAATCAACAAGTGCAACAGACAGACCTTCTCTTGCAATCCTATTCAAACTAACTGATGCTGTCGCAACAGCTTCAAATAAGACTGTCAATGTTTTGATGAACAATGCCTATCTCACAAACAGAGAAACGAGTTTGGCGGCAGATGGAAACGTCGAAGAGAAATGGACAGTTAAATGTCTTGCACAAGATTATTATGAAGAAGATAACTTCGCAAACGCAACATAAGGGGGAGATAGTGTGAAAACCAAAGAAGGCGAAAAAGCCGAACTCCCAACGATGGGAGAAATAGCAGAGATAAAGAAGATGTCGTCAGAGCAGGACGATGCAGTATCAAAAAGAACTCTCAAAATCTGGGACGTTCCTACTGAACTGGCGAATAAATTTATCGCTGTTGCAAAAGGAAGATATGCAAATAAGTCTTGGCTTTATCTCCAAGATATTATGCGCAAGGCCGACCAGTATGATTTGATGATAAGTTCCGGGAGACTGGATGACTTAGAATCGAGAGTCCTCAATCTTGAGGAATCAGCTTCGAGAATAAATAAAGTTCTCGTAGAAGCGCAGGAAGAAGAAATAAAAACAGAGGCGAAAAAAGTGCCGAGAACATTTGGTGATGTCAGTGAGTAAGTTCGAGAAATATATTGGAAAACAAAAGTTCTCCGTAGCTGGAGAAGAATTCGTGATAGACTTCAAGGTTAGAGATAGAATTGCTTTATCAGCAGTTTATGACAACAAGAGCAATCAAACAAAATATACTGCTATGATTGAATTCTGTGTTGCAATCTTAATGAAGAACTATCCTGAAGAAACTCAAGAAAATATAGAAGCATTCCTCACAGGGAATATGGATGCATTCGTGTCAGAACTTATGATATCGGCAGGTCTTCTGAAAAAAGAAGATATAGAAAAAGCAAAGGAAGAAGTAAAAAAAGCACTGCCCCAATGACGAAAGAAGCTTTGAGACAGAGGCTTTTGCGCGGAAGGGGCGCGAGTAAAGGTTTGGAGGAGACAATCTTGGAAACATGTGCGACGTTGCAGATAGAGCTACATGAAGCTGACGGCAATGTTATTCTTGATATGCCTTCATTTCAATTCGATTTGGTTGTCGGACAGTTGACAAGAAGATATGAAGCTCAAGCAGGACAGGCAGGGAAAAAAAGAAAAGAGGTAGGTGTCTTTGGCTAATAGCGACGTAAATATAAACATCAATACGAAGGCTAACCTTAAAGGTATTGAGGATGCAGAGAAAGCATATAGCAGACTTCTTTCTAAAATGAAGACAGCTTCCATGTCTCAAATCATGTCTGGTAAAGTTGAGCAGGGTGCAGGTTTTGAAAGCTTTGGAAAAACTGGTGGAAAGAGTTCCTCATCTACAATTAATGAATTAATGGAAGCTCAAAAAGCAGAGAATGATGTAAAACAACGATCCTTAACACTCCAACAAAATCAGAGCAATGCGAATATCAATAACTTAGAAAGTTCTAGAAAACAGTACGGCCAAAATGCAGCAGCTTTAGATAATTTGGAAGGTGAGTTCAAAGCTCAGGAATCTGCTACAGGTAAGTTCAGAAAGAACGCCCTTATGTTTGGATTGTCAGTTATGTTCGCAGGAATGGCTTTACAGAAAGCAACAGAAGGATTCCTTCAGCCTGCTATGGATGCAGTTGGAATAATGGATATCTTCAGTGCAGCTTTGTTGATTCTGTTCCTTCCAGCAGTGATAGCTTTACTCCCTTGGGCTTTGAAATTCCTTGATTTTGTTGTTGGTTTGGATGACAACATAAAATTGCTTATTGGTGGAGCAGTAATATTTTTGATGCTACTTGGAAGTCTTATGCTTGTGTTCGGTTCTCTGAGTGCATTCTATTCGGGAGTTAGTTTATTGACACCACTTCTTAAAGGTGTAACTGCTGCTATAGGTGGAGCAGGTACAACAGGTTCATTGGTTGCAGGACTTGGTATTTTATTGGCAGCCATAGCTTTGATTATTGCAGCTCTCGTAATTCTCGAAGGTAAAAAGACTTGGGATGAGAAAGGAGGACCCGGTGGAGAGATTTCACAGGAAGCTCCGTTTATCTACGAAGGAGTAACAGGATCTTCAGCTATTGCTCAACAGATTCCTATTATCGGTGGTCCTGCAGGTTGGATAATTGAGGGTTGGGGAGGAGTTATATATGATTTAGGAGATGAATTATTTGGTGATGATGGAATATTCCATGATGCTATTGTAGATTCTCTTGCGAATAATAATGGTGGAGATATGCAACAAGCTTATGCCAATGCATTAATCGAGTCGGTAACTGGTGATTCAAACAGTACTGTCGACAACAGTAACAACACTAACATAGGACAACAGGTTATATATAAACAGGGACCACAAGCTGATTCTATTGAGGATTTACAAGCGAAAATGGCTCTATTGACGAACTAAAACATGAGGTAGGTGGTTATGGTGACATTACATGCAAGTGAGATAGTAAGAATAATTGGAAAGAGACAGACTAAAGCTACCTACGATTCAGTTTGTATAATTCCTCGGAATGCAAAGTTTCAGTTTTCAGATCCGCCAATAGCAATTCCAATCCCCAGTACAACTTCATCCGCAGGAATAGATACTAAACTTGTTCCTTTGCGTCGAGTTACCATGAAGGTAACTATCTCTGGAGAACTCGTAGATGGAACGGATGGCTATAGTTTTACTGGAGTAACTCTGAACGACGGTACTGGCGCTGTAACTGGGGGAGCTGCAGTTACATCTATCCTAAAAAAGAAGTGGATTCTTGAGGAAATGTTCAAACAGGGTGCATCTGGCGAAGGAATGACTCTACAGTATAGAAATGTAGTTACTCCAATAGCAGTAACTAATCCTCCTACCCCTCCTTCAGATGAGACAAAAAACGTATGGCATAAGATGGGGAAGATTATAGATTTGTCTACAGTAGATGATGTTAAATATAGAATTAATCCTCAAGCATCCATGGGAGATAGATATCTCCCAGGGTTTATGGACATAACTATTGTAATTCAGTGGGGAAGTGTTCAAGGATGACGACTAATTTAGATTATGGAATCACGATTGGTGCAACTGTCTACGATAAGTACTGGACTTCTTGTTCAATAAAAGAGATGTTCGGTTCTCCTTCTACGTTCTCCGCAGTTATAACTGGTTCTGCAACATCTGATTTCGCTACGATTACAGTAGGTGCTGACTTCAAACTGTATCAGTATGACAATGTAGGTTCAGGTACACTCAGATTCCTCGGTATAATAAATACAGTAAAGAGGATAGGCTTCAATCAGATGAAGATTACAGGATATGATTATGGCGGGAAGCTTATCAATTCTCAAGTATCCATAAATAAAGTTGCAACGTTAAAAGAATTCGAGAGTGGTGATACAGATACTCTAGCAACTATTGTGAATAAATTAGTTTCCTCTAATCTTGATGGCAGTTCACCATGGACGATTGTTAAAGGAACTGTAGATGATCCTTCGACAGTAATCGGAAAGTTCAAGGTTCCAATGATTTCAAGATGGGAAGCTCTTGTGATGTTAGCACGCAGAGCAGGAAAGGAGATTTATATAAATCAAACTACCGGTACTCTGAACTTAGTAAATTCACGAGGTAATTCTTCATCACAGAAAACGTACAATCTTACTGGTGCAAGTACGAATGCTTATTCCTCAATGCACGAATTCACCAACAATAATATACACAACGATATCATGGCATCCTGCGCTAGTAAAGATTTGACAACTCGTTTTCAAGATATGTCCACAACATTCTGCAAGATGACTGTTTCGGATACTCGAGTGACTACACCAGTTGTTGGTTCTGGTGGAGGATTTATCACAACTTACCCACTAACCATCGATGTAGTTTCCACAGATGGATTCCCTGCAACTGGTAGAGTTGTAATAAAACAATGTCTTACTGGATTGGGCGTTGGAAATATTTATTTTGATTACACATCCAAGACTGCAACATCTATCACAGGTTCTTTAGGACTTCCTGCAGCTAGAGCTATCCCTACTGGGGTGCCAGTTCTTCTAGCGTCTGTAATAATTGTAGATGATAATTCTGATTTCCCTGCAAGCGGTTCCATCGTGATTGGAGAGGAGTTAATCGACTATTCTGCAAAACCAAGTAGCACAACATTCACAGTTGCACAAGTTCAGAATTATGCAAGATATTCTCTTGACCAATGTTTATCGACAGGAACTAACAGTGCAACAGCTACGACGATAAATGTTGATGATACAACTGGCTTCCCAACTACTGGTAGTTTATCAATATATGCCACAGGACATCCAATAGAGATTGTTACTTACACTGGCATTACTGGAACTTCGTTCACAGGTTGTATGCGAGCGGTGAATGGAACAAAAGACGTTGCAATCGATGTGAACACTCCAATTATTCTTTATTCTCATGAAGGAATACATCCGAAAGGAGTTCTTGTTTACAAGTATGTGGCTACTGCAGATGCAAATTCTTCTATCGGTTCAAAGGGAAGACATACATATACTCTTCGACTAGAGAACGTTACTTCATTAGAAGACCTTGAGGCGCAGACTTCTCGTTTCTTAGAATTGCATAAATGGGGAGACCAAAAAGCTTCTCTAACAGTCCCTACATTCTTCGACTATGGAGTAGTTGCCTTGGGAGATAAGATTACTCTTAACGACAGTACTTTAGATTGGTCGAGTTATGAAGTAAGAGTTCTTCAGAAGAATTTAAACCTAGACAGAAACAGTGGAGAGTATGAACTTTTGTATAATGTTGCAACGTACAGCGATGAACCTGCAGAAGGAAATCTATCAAAGGACGGAATAGATTTTGTAATGAGAATGACTGGTGCAAAAGAAGGTACAGTTGCGCAGTCAGGAAAAGATACAGATGTGAAATCTACAGGTGAAGGAAACTCCATAGGTGGTTTGAACTTCGGTTTCCAACCTCCAGGAGGAACAGCGTTGTTCACCAACGAAAATAAGAATGGGTATGCCTTCACAAATAATCTATGGATTGACGGATCTAACGGGACTGCTCAGCACGGAACTCCCTTCTACTGCTATGGAATATATATGACGACTACACAAGCCTTCATAAACGATTATACGTGGTCTGCTGGAGGACCGGCTCAACTAAGTTATATTGAATACAGTGGAACTTCCATTGATAATGCTGGGAATTATTCTTACTGTCAGACGTTACTCCACAACGGAAATTCCTCTGAAACTAAAGGAGCTCTACTTGCGTATGCAATTGGAACTGGAAGTGGAAATAACAAAGCAATATCTCTGTATGCGTCTGGAGGTTCTGGTCAGAACAATGCAATAAATGTTGATTCTGGAGATTCTCGTTTAAGGGCAACTTTCCCTACTTCAGATAGTACACATACTCTTGGAACACTATCTCTGAGATGGAGTGAAATTATAGGAACACTAGGAAGGTTTGGCGCATCTGATTCCCACCTTACTTTGTTCAGAAATTCATCATCTCAAGTAGATATCCAAGCTATCGGAACTTCGTCTAATATCGATTTATATATTACAGCGAAAGGTGCAACAGGTTTTGTACAGGTAAATTCTTCATTCTTTGTAAATGCAAACATGGCTTCGAGTGGAGACATGGGAGCACGCGGAGGATATTATGTTGGAGATTATTCTGACGAAAACAAACATCTAGATGATTCATCTAACGGTTCTGGTTCAACTGTATTATACATCGGTAACAAGACAATAGATACCTCTGCATCAGACCGACGTATGAAAGAAAACATAGAGCCTTCAAAGATTGATCCATTCAGTATCCTTAATAAAATGAACATCGTAGATTTTGATTGGAAAACAGGTAACAAAGGCAGGAATACCGGACTGATTGCTCAGGAAGTTGATGAATATCTTCCTCAGGTTGTAAAGAAGCCGAGTAATCCTGAAGAGATTGGTTGGGCTGTAGAGTATCATCATCTCGTCCCGTATCTCATCCTCGCTTTAAAGAAGCTTGATG
>Ga0222685_1000479_pt1 | contig 9739 bp, 17 predicted proteins | sample AntAcemetage1077_FD_179836 | JGI IMG/M metagenome (GOLD analysis project Ga0222685, IMG submission 179836) | Saline water microbial communities from Ace Lake, Antarctica - #1077 | ecosystem: Environmental > Aquatic > Non-marine Saline and Alkaline > Saline | place: Antarctica: Ace Lake...
TTTTCATTTTTTTTCACCATTTTAGTTATTATTCGTATTTTCTATGTGTTTAACAGAAACAAATATTCTTTCTTCTTCATGTTTTGTTCGTGTATGATTAAACCATTTCAAATAAGTTTCATATATTAATTTTAAATCTGTTCCTTTACCTACTTTTTTAGCTTCAAATATATCATTTTTAATAATCTGATTTGTTTTCTTACCTTTAAATCACCCTTTAATATTTGGCGCAAGAAGTCCTAATATAAATCTCGATTATCCCAAATAAGATAACCGCAACGATTACAACTTTGTTTATTATAACCGTTACCATCATCCTCACTTTGTCTTAACTTGCATTTAGGACAGTAAACTAACAAACGATTTTTCAACCAAAAAAAATATAGTATGTTATGCCACAAAACGTGACGATCAAACTCAGCCAAAATCATTTTTTAACACCGTAAACTATATCGGTAGCGATATACATCTGAATATACCTCTTAGTAAGTTCAGCGGCACGTGTTTGTATAATAGGATTATTAAATAAACCAGTGTAATCCTTCTTATCAATAGCTCGATTATGAAGTTTTGTTTGATAAATATTATACACCTCAAAAACTTTAGCCGCCTCAACTTTAGTCTGATCAACTATTTCCTTTAAAGTAATACCTTTAATCATTGTAACTCATTCCCCCACGTCGTCGAACCATAAAAACCTCTGAAATAGTTGTGAAGCCACACTGAGAACAAAAAGGACTATTAACACAACCTTTGCACTTAGCATAAAACGAAAACTGATCCATGCTAGGACTCTGAACGAAAGCAGCATTAATAATTTCTTTATCAAAACAATAAGGCAACTCATCAAGCAACACTACACCAACATTTTTATGTAAACCACCCATTTAAACACCTCTCTTTAACTTATTCTGAATTTTCTTACGACAACTATCACAAATAAGACTAGCCATTTTAGTCGCAAACTTCTTAGGCTTAAGCGTCATAAGAGCTAACTGAGTTTTTCTAAGTGAACCCATGTAAACTTTAATCTTATTATTGCAATCTTCACACATTCCAGCTTCATATTCTTTACTTTCGATCATTCTTTACCACCTTTAGTTTTACTTTACGTTCTTTTCTTTGTCGTTCAAAACCTAATAACATTCCAGCACCTGTTTCCACCACGTTCATAACCATTACTCTAGCCAGGTAAAGCTTATAAGCAGCTATCAGGATCGTTCCACCGATGAACACAAGCCATCCTTTAGTTCTAAAACCACTTTGAAACAAGTAAACAACCATTAATAAACCAAAGAAAGTAAAGAAATAGCCTACATACTTGTTAAAAGTCTCATTATTCTTTAGTTTTTCTATCTTTTCTTTTATTTTAGAGTTTATTATAGTCATTTTTATTATTCACCTAAAATATTTTTCTTTTTCTTCCTACCTTCTGAGACTATAAATCTTATTCCTCTATCAGTAATACCTAAACGATCAGCTATCTTAATCTTTGGAACACCCTCATCATCAGCTAACATAATACATTCATCACGTTGAGATTTATACTTAGTATCTTTATGATTATCAAAATCAATAGTTTTAATAGCGTCTTGTTTCTTCTTCTCATAAGCGTCTAAGTCAAAAAATATACCATCAGTTAAAGGAAATGAACCCCTCATGTCAGCACTAACACTATAACTATAATCCTTCTTACCTTTAAAGTAAAGCTTACGTTTAGAATCAAAACCCCAAACTTTAAACTTACCTCTAGTAATCCCATCTTGAGCAACATTAGTATGAATTAAAAAACGAGTTCTACCAACAGCAAAATATTTACGCAACTCAAAAACCCATGAAATAATCAAACCAATATATAAACGCTTACTTCTAATAGTAGTCATTTTCTTAAGAATAGTCCCTTGAACCTTAGTCATAGCGTCAGTAGATAAACCAGCCAAACTGAACTCATCCCATAAAATAAAATCACCAACACTAGCATTATCAACAGCCTCAACAAATTCTTCAGGTGTAAACACAATTTTATTTAAATTAAAACCTCTATCAAGATAATAAGCTATTTGAAATGCGAAAGAACTTTTACCACTACCCTCAACCCCATCAATTAAAATAACCGCATCCCATTTCTGAGCTACACAATCTTTTAAAAACTCTAGTTGTTCAACTAAATCTTTTTCCATAAAATATTTTTTATCAGTAACCATCATTTTTAATCACCATATTTTCTTAGTTTTTGCTTGAAACCAATAGGTTTAGGCTGTAACATCCCATTTCCAGCCTCTAACATATTAAGCTTTCGTTGTGCTTGATCTATTAATCTTAAAGCTTCTGATTTGTTATTATTAGCACTATTCTTACCGATTGTCCCTTTAGGCACTCGGTTAAAAAAGATTTTTTCAGCTTCTAATAATAATTCTTCTATATCTTTAATTTCTTCTACTTTATCCATTATATAACTATAAACAAAAGTGAGTTCAGATTCAATAGTTGAAAGTAAACCATCAACATCTTTAACAACTCTAAAATTAAAGTATTTACGTTTATGATCAGCTAAAATCTCATAATACTCTTTAGCCATAGTCCAATCAAGCCCACTAGCATGACCATCATTAAACGTTATTTTTAATCACCTCAGAACTATTAATCGTGAACTCTCTACTCGTAAAACCTTTCTTGCAAGTTTCTAACTGATTATAAGCAATAGTTAATTCTTTAGAGTAATGATTTTCTATATCTTTACCTACAAACTCATAACCAGCTAAGAAACCTACAACAAACCCTAGAAGGATAGTAATAGATAATAATACGTAAATAGTAACATTAAGTTTATTCATCTCCATAACCTCGTGTAACTTGGTTCGCCAAAAAAGTAAGCGAAACAGGATAGATCTTTAATAAAATTATTTTCTAAGTCAAAAGCTTGTTTTTTTGACCTAAAAAGTTTGACTGCTGCAAAACCAAAATCATAAACACTCATTTTATTTACCATAATTAACCTTATAATATAACTACTATTTAAATGTTGTTATTTTAATATAGAAAACTATATAAATAAGTAATAAAATAATAACTATATTGAATTTTGAGGTTAAAAAAAATGAAAGGAATAAAAGAAAAATATAAAGAAGAACCAATAGTATTCACAGCAGAAGTTACAAAAATTGGCGGAAGCCTAAAAATAACTATACCAGTAAGAGAGGCAAAATTCTTAAGTATAAACGAAGAAAACCTAATAAGAGTATGGATTAAGAAAATTAAAGAATAAAGAGGTGAAAGGTTGGTAAAAGACATACTAGAAGAACAAGAAACAAACATAAACCTATGCGTAAACTGTGAACATTACACAGAAAAACTACAAACTTGCACACTAAAACAAAAACTAATGCATGAAGCACAAAACTGTATAAACTTCAACATAGACACAAACAAAGAACTAATAACACTAAAAGAACTAAAAGACAAAAACGAACACATGATCTTAAGAAATCAAGTGTATAGTTTACTAATACAAAAAAAACGAAGTGAAGCAACCGAACTAATAGTAAAAGAATTCACAAAAAAAAATATAATAAAAGTAACAAGAGATGATAACAAACCCGAATTCTACATCTACAAAAAAGGAATATATATACCTGAAGGAAAAACCTTCATAGAAGAATATTGCAGACAAATACTAAAAGAAGCACACAACACACAACTAGTAAACGACGTAATAAGCAAGATTCAAGCTGATTATAAAGTAGACTTTGACGAATTCCTAAACACAAACTACAAATACGAAATACCAGTTCAAAACGGTATATTAAATTTGAAAACAGGAAACTTAAAAGCATTCAACTCAGAAAAATACTTTTTTAACAAACTACCAATAACTTATGATCTAAACGCAGATTGTCCAAAAATAAAACAATTCTTAGAAGAAATAACTGGTAATAAAGAAGATGTAAAACTAATATTTGAAATATTTGGTTTCTGCTTAGTAAAAGAAATATTTTTAGAGCAAACATTTATGTTTGTAGGAGATGGAAGTAATGGAAAAAGCCAATTACTACAACTATTCAAAAGGTTCATAGGGATAAATAATGTTTGCAGCGTCACATTACAACAAATGAAACCTGACGACAGCGGACTAATAGAACTGCATAACAAAATGTTAAACCTTGCAGGAGATTTAGATAATACAGCACTAAAAACAACAGGTATATTCAAAGAATTAAGCGGTGGAGATTTAGTTCAAGCTAAAAGAAAATTTAAACGAGATTTAGCATTCCAAAGCTTTTGTAAAATGATATTTGCCTGTAATGAATTGCCACGAGTTTATGATACTAGTAAAGGTTTTTGGCGAAGATGGATATTAATAAATTTTCCTTATGAATTCGTAGATCGAGAAAGATATAAAACTTTAACAGGGGATGATTTAAAGAATAAAAAAGTTAAAGAACCAAAAATAATAGAAAAAATATTGGATGAAAACGAATTAAGTGGTTTATTAAATAATTCTTTGAAAGCATTAAAACAAATCCATGAAAATAAAAAGTTTGGTTATAGCAATACAGCAGAGCAAGTAAAACTTTTATGGCTTAGAAAAGCAGATAGTTTCTTAGCATATTGTCTTGATAATGTTAAAGAAGAATATACTGGTCGTATTTTAAAAAAAGACTTAAAATTAGCATTTCATAAATATAGGCGAGAACATAAACTAAAATCAGTTAGTGACATGTCTATTAAAAGAACTTTAGAAGATGAGTTTGGGGTTAGTGATGTAAGGAATGATTCAGGGGTGTATTGGGAAGGTATTTCCTTTAAAGAAATATGAGTAAAATAACCCACTGTAAGGACTGTAGGGGTTTTCTAGAAAGTATTAATACACCCTCGAGAGACTCTTTTATAATAACCATAACAGTCCATACAGTAAATCAGTTCTTTTATAAAAGAACTTAAAATTTAAGACAAAGGTGAAAATAAAATGGTAAAGAAATTAGAGGTTTCGGACAGAAATCATAAAGAATTTGGTAAATTATTGAGTGAATTTGACTTATTATTACAAATATTATATTCTAAGTGTAATAAGTTGCATGATCAGGATAAAGTTAAACGTCGAATGAAGTATTTAGGTAATCTTCGTTCTAAGCTAGATGATTTTTTACCTTTAAGAATGTATAATGAACAAGTTTATTATGGTGTTCGGTCTGATGTATTGGGTGAATTATTCACTCGGAGTTTGAACGATGAGTAAGATTAGCTTTGAAGCAAAGAATGGTTCTGAGCAGTTAGATCAGTTTTTTCGTGATAATCAGATTAAGGTGGTTGTGTCTGAGATTAAGCATTTAAGGGCTGATTTAATGCAGTTAGAGGCTAAGCGTCGTGTTCAGCTTGAGGCTTTGAAGTTTACTTGTGTTCAGATTAAGGAGTTAAAGCTTAAGATTAGTGTTTGGGCTGGTCGTTTAGACTTTGATTAAACCCTTTTTTAGCCATTCTTTTTTTTATGGCTACATTTTATCGTTCTTTTCTTCTTTTTGCTTAGAATGGCTTAAATTTAACCCACAAGCATATAATACTAGTGGGTTAAAGGTTGGTAACTCCTAATTGATTAGAATTGTTTAGAATTATTAAAAAAAAAAGAAAAATAAATTAATTGACCTGAGGTAAGTTTTAATTGTTTCTCATCATTAAGTATCTTACTAGAATTCCTATGATGATTGCAACTACTATTACTAGTGCGATAGTTGGTAAGTATGATGTGAATTTTGCTACACCCTCAATTGCGTCGCCTGTTGCGTTATACTCTGCTGAACTTGTGGTTTGATCACCTTGAACGTCTCCTAGAACTTGTAGTCCTAATCCTAATCCAACACCTAAAACTACGATTGTGATTCCTAGCGGTAACATATCTCCTACTGCAAATCCTTTTTTACTAATTATTTTCATTTTATTTTCACCTTTGTTAAAAGAATATCAAATGATTCTTTTAATCATTGTAATACTTCATTTATTCTTTTTCTTTTATATTGTTTTTGTTAATTTAGTTTAAATCGTTTATTTAGTTTACAAAGTCGTAAAGCTTATAAATAAGCTTTACTATATTAGTTTTATGGCTAGTAGAATTAAGGGTGGTTCTAAGAAGTTTCGTAGCGGTAATAAAGTTGTTATTACTCGTGGTAAGAAGCGGTCTGCCTCTGAAGTTGCAGCTAGAGAGAAAGCACGTTTTAAAAGTGGTAAATCTTCCATGAATGTTTTCGCTGATAAGACTACTACTACAACTACTGTTTATACTAGTCAAGCAAAACCTGAGTTTGTTAGAGTTGGAAATAAAGCTATTGCAGAACAACAATCTTCTAAGCCTAGTTTTCAAGAAACTGCAACTAACATTATAGCTCAAAGAAGTAGTGTTTCTAAACATAATTTTGATTCTAGAGTTATTAAAACACCTACAAATCAAGAAACAGTTATTGTTTCAAGACCTGTTAGATTTGCTAGTGGAGTATTAAGATCAGATTTACCCTCTTTATCAGAGGTTAGAGCCAGTGATGTTAAAGCTAAACCTACTGTTTTTAGTTCATTTACTGGCGGTTTTGGTGAGGGGTTTACATTTCAAGAATTAGATATTTCTAAGACTAGTAAACCTACTTTTAGAGAAGTTGGACAAGTTGCTGGTGCTGTTGCTGGTATTTTTGCTAGTAGCACTGCTTTTGATGAAGTGGTTGCTAGTGGTGTGACTGCTGTTAGAACTAATATTTTTAATCGTCGTCTTGCTGTTATGAGTGCTAAAGATGTTGATTCAGCTTTTATTTTTGAAGGTAAAGGTTTTAGTGCTGTTTCTCCTGAAGGGGTTGTTTTACCTGAGAAACAAACAGTTTTAAGCACTGATTTTAAGCCTTCTAAAGTTTTCTCTGAAAGTGTTGATTATTCTATTCAAACTGGTTTACCTCGTGAAGCGGAGGTTTTAACTTTTGAGAGTGGTGAAACTCTTACTCGTGCAGTTCCTACCGCTCAAGAAGTCGCTAGAACTCGTAGAATTACTTTTGAAAGTGAAAAGCTCGGTTCTGAAATTAGTGGTTCTCAAACTGGTTTATCTTCTTTTAATGTTAATGGTTTTAATCCTGAGCCTTTTGTTGAGTTGTCTATTCCTAAAGATAATTTTAGGGCTGTGGCTACTCGTCAGTTTTCTATTGGTAAAAAAGGCAGTGTTTCACTTGTTGAGCCTAGTTTTACTCGTGGTTCTTCTTCATTCGATTTATTTGATGATGGTTCTCGTTTAGCTGGTTTTGGGAATGTTCCTAAAGGTTCTCTTAGTGAAGGTGTTGAGATTGGTGGAAGTATTGTTTCTAAAGGTAATACTTTCAGGTTGCCTATTGGTTTGAGTGGTGTAGCTGTTGGTAGTGTTCTCAGTGCTAGAGAGTTGAATAAATTTGATTCTCGTGTTAATCTTCGTGAATTTAGCGGTTTAAAGTCTATTTCAAGTGTTTCTTCTGCTACTGGTTTAAAGTCAGATTTGGGTGTTTCTTCTGCTACTGGTTTAAAGTCAGATTTGGGTGTTACTAGTGTTTCTAAATCTTTGTTTGGATCATTTACTAATAGTATTCTTTCTTCTGCTTCTAAATCTAAAGTTTCAACTATACCTAGTGGCTTTGGTAGTCCTGTTAGTTCTTTTGGTGGTGCAAGTGTTCCACCTGTTGGTTTACCTTTTATTCCTATTCCTAAATTCAGTTTTAAAATTAAACCTATTGGTTCAAAGCACTTAGGGATGGTTGTTGCTCGTCGTGGTAAGCGTGAGTTTACGCCTACTTTCACTGCTGCTAATCTTGGTTTAAAGGCTAGTAAAACAGCTTTTCGTAGTGGTTTAACGCTTAGAGGTAAAAAATGAGTAGTGAAATGTATGATTCAGATAGTAGTAATACTAATTATTTTCAGCCTGAACAAACGGAGAACACCCTAAGAATTCGTTTAGAGATTGAAGAGGCACTTGAAGATATTGAAATGTTTTTGAGCGGTCAAAAAATTGTTAGTAATGATGAGGGTAAACTGGTTAAAGCTCCTATTGGTAATCCTAAAGCTAACGAACAAGGGGTTCGTGAGATTATGAAGGTTGTTCGTTCTTACGTTAATCGTGGCACAGTTCAAGGTAACATCACTGATGTTCAAATGGACTCTTTAATGCTTGATTATAAGCGTGGAATGGCTAACTTATTAAGTTTTCATTGTGATGAGTGGGTTATTAATCGTAATGAACGAGTTGACATAGTAAATTTTATTGAGCCTTTCATTTTAATGTATATTTCACGTGCTAAAGATGATGGTGAAAGACAATCATACATGGCTACAATTCGTGATCGTCAGAAAGAAGTTATTTCTAACGGTCAAAGCGGTTTTAGTATGTTCAAAAAATAAATTGGTGGTAATATAGATGGCGGTAAGTTTAATAGGTAATATTGATTTAAGCGGCAGTATGAGTGCTATTGCAAGCGTTTTATATGTTTTGTTTGGTTTGGTGGCTGTTGGCGGTGGTGTTTGGTTTGTATGGACCCAAATGCAGTATAAAGTAAGGTTTATTATTCGTAAGGTTACAGGTGATAGAACGCTTGTGTTCATGGATTGGGCTAGGATCATTCGTAAGAAGGGTTTGGCTACTAAATGGAAACTTAAGAAGCGTAAGGATTTTGTTCCTGTTCCGCCTCGTGAGGCTATTGATGTTTCAACTAAGGGTAAATTAGTTGTTGAGTGTTATTACACTGAGGATGGCGAGTATGTTTATATTGCGGATAAGATCAACTCTGAAAAGGGCGGTATTGGTTCGCTTTATCCTGTTAAGAACACTGATAAAGAGTTTTATCAGACTCAGTGTGAAGAGGGAATGAAGAAGTATCAGGCTAAGACTATGAGCGAAATATTGTTGCAACTTGCTCCGATGATGATTTTAGTTATCATTTTCACTTTGTTCCTAGTATTTTTTGATAAAACGGTTCAGCCGAGTATTGAGTTTGCAAAGCAGTTGAGTAGTAGTAGTGAAGCTTTACGTTTGGCTTTAGAAACGATGAATAGTTGTAGTCAAGCTGTGGTGTTAAGTTAAAAATGAAATATAAAAATTTTTTGTTATTCGGATTATTAATGTTGTTACTAGTTTCTAGTGTTTCGGCTGATAAGCCAGTGGATCAAGTTTTCATTGGTGGTGATGTTGGTTTACAAATTGAGTTTCCAAATTTTATTTATGGCATGGTTAATACTGAGTTTGAGTTTCCGTTCCACGTTTATAATTTAGCGGATGGAACTGCGGTTAATACTTCTACTATTTGCACTTTGCACGTTTATAATGATTTGGGTTCACATTTATTAATAGCTACTCAAGATACTGTTGCTCATAATTTTGATTATGAGTTCTTAATTCCTAACACCACATTTAATTTTACTGGTGATTATCGTTTCTTAGTTTATTGTGAGTGTGATGGTTGTGGCGTTGAGGGTATTGATTTGGGTGGTTTTGCTCAACACGCTTTTACTGTCACTAATGATGGTCGTTCTATCGAGTTTAATTGGTTTGCTTTCATTGGAATGTTAGGTATTTTCTTGTTTGCGTGGTTACTGTTAAAAATCACTTTCTCTCTTGATGAGTCGCATTTCTTGTTGAAATTGTTTTTCTTGATTTGTGTTTTGTTCTTAGGAGTGTTGGGTTTAAACTTTGGTTTGACTGTTGTTAATACTAGTTTGTTATCAAGTGTTTTATCTAATAATCTTGCTAGTATTT
>Ga0222685_1000491_pt1 | contig 9659 bp, 21 predicted proteins | sample AntAcemetage1077_FD_179836 | JGI IMG/M metagenome (GOLD analysis project Ga0222685, IMG submission 179836) | Saline water microbial communities from Ace Lake, Antarctica - #1077 | ecosystem: Environmental > Aquatic > Non-marine Saline and Alkaline > Saline | place: Antarctica: Ace Lake...
GCTCTCTGTGTGTCTTTTCCGAAGTAAACATCAACATTCTCTGAGTACCTAGAGTTCATTCGGTCTAATACTACAGCCTCTCCGTAACCTTCTACATAAACCTTAGTCCCTAGTGGGAAAGCATTGCTAGCTACGATTTTAGTTCCCTCTTGGTATAATTTACAGATGTCATCTCCTGTTGCTGAGATACACGGACTAGAATCTGTTTGAGCCACTTCACTTGTATAAGCTGATGTTTCTCTGTAAGTTCCAGCGTCTGCTTGTGGCTCTTCTGGCATTTCAAGTATAGTAGGATTTTCTAATTCTTCCAAATCTTCTGGGTAAGGAGCGCAACTTTTACATTCATTTGATAACCAATCATAATTTATAATATAGATTATCCCAATATTATAGATAATAAGTGTTAATGGGATAATTAGCATTATTTTCAATGCTCTTAATAATTTAGGACTTAGTGTGTCCTTTTTCTTTTTAACTTTCTTTTTAGTCTTTGGTTTAAGAAGTGGCTTTTCTTCTTGTTGTGTGTTTTCCATTTTTTTTGTTTTTAATTTTTTATATTTATTTTCTATGTAGTCTTTTATGACATTTCCTACAAAGCCATATTACTTTTAAAAGATATTTATAATCTATGTGGTGTGCTTCTAGGTTTTTTGTTGCCCCACATAAGAAACAATTAGATTCTTTTTTTAATTCCTTTTTTTTCAAAGCTCTATGTAAGGCTTGCTGTGCCTTTATTTTTAATTTATTTTTTATCCTAGATAATTTTTGTGAAGTTTTAGCTGATCTAGTTTTTCTCCACTTGTTTTGATATTCTCTATTACATTTTTTACAATGGCCAGCTAATCCGTCAAGTTTTATTTTATTAATAGTAAATTTATCGATGCCTTTTCTTTTTTTACATTTTGAGCAAATTTTAGTTTTCATATTTTTTTTGCTATTTTTAAGTATGATTTTACTTCCTCTACTGATCCAAATTCTGTGTAGATTGTTGCTAGACATCTTTTTATGTCATATCCAGTTTTCTCATTTAATTTAACAGCAATTTGAGTTACATGCGAAAACCTCGCTCTCTTTAGTTCTGTTTTTAATAATCTAATTAATCTTTTTTCTTCTTCTTTTGTAAACCAATGTTGTTTTTTTGTCCTCCCCATATTATTTATTTTTAATTATATTTATTCAAGCCTGTCCTGCGAGTAAATCCAATGCTTATCTAATCTACAAGCAGGAACAGGTTAGAAATTACATTATAGGCATGCCTTGTTGAGGCGCTGCTTTCTTATCTTCTTTTTCTTCTGGTAAGTCTGTGATAACTGCTTCTGTAGTTAAAATTAATGAAGCGATAGATGTAGCGTTTTCTAATGCAGATCGAGTAACTTTAGTTGGATCAATAATTCCAGCAACTACTAAATCTTCATAGCGATCTTCTTTGGCATTATACCCCTCATTGTTTGGTAATTTTTTAACCTCATCTATTACTACAGCGCCTTCTTTACCGGCATTATTAGCAATTTGTCTTAATGGTTCTTCAATAGCCCGGCGTAAAATATCTACTCCAATTTCTTCTTCGCCTTCGATTTCTAAATCATTTAAAGCTTTAGATGCCCTAATTAATGCTACGCCACCACCTACTACAATTCCTTCTTCAACGGCTGCCTTAGTAGCTGATAGAGCGTCTTCAATTCTATGCTTCTTTTCTTCCATTTCAGTTTCAGTAGCAGCACCAACTTTTAAAACAGCTACTCCACCAGTTAATTTAGCTAAGCGTTCTTTTAGCTTTTCTTTATCAAAGTCAGTTTCACAAAGTTCAATCTCTTTTTTAATTTGAGAAATTCTTTCATCTAGTTTTGCTTTATCACCTTTGCCTTCAATAATAGTAGTATTATCTTTAGTAGATTTTACCTTACTAGCTTGACCCAAATCTTCTAATTCTACATTTTCTAATTTTAAGCCTACTTCTTCAGAAATTACTTTAGCGCCTGTAATAATTGCTAAATCTTCTAGCATTTCTTTGCGATTATCACCAAAGCCCGGAGCTTTAATAGCTAAACCGTAAAATACTCCTTTTAGCTTATTAATTACTAATGTTGATAAAGCACCGCCCTCAACATTTTCGGCAATAATTACTAATTCTTTTTTGCCACTTTGAGTAACTTTTTCTAATAAAGGAACTAACTCTTGAATAGCTGTAATTTTTTTATCAGTTATTAAGATATAAGGACTTTCAATAACAGCTTCCATTCTTTGTGGGTTTGTGATCATGTAAGGAGAAATATAACCTTTGTCATATTGTAATCCATCTACTTTTTCTTTAGTAATTCCAAAGCTTTTAGACTCTTCTACAGTAACGACACCGTCATCACCAACTTCGTCCATTGCTTCTGCAATTACTTTTCCAATTTCTGGATCATTAGCAGAGATAGAAGCGATTTGTGTTTTCTCTTCCTTAGATGTTACCTTAGTTGAAAGGCTTTTTAATTCATCAATAATTATTTTAGTGGCTTTTTCAATGCCTCTTTTTAATCCCATTGGGTTAGCACCGGCAGCCACATTCTTTAATCCTTCGTTAACAATTGATTGAGCCAGTACAGTAGCCGTAGTAGTTCCATCACCAGCAATGTCATTTGTCTTGCTTGCAACTTCTTTTACTAGTTCTGCTCCTACATTCTCATTTTTATCTTCTAAGCTAATTTCTCTTGCTACTGTTACCCCGTCTTTAGTTATCATAGGAGAGCCAAAACCGCGGTCTATGACTACATTTCTTCCTTTTGGGCCTAAAGTAGTTTTTGTTGCATTAGCTAGTTTATTAACACCAGCTCTTATTGATTCTCGCGCTTCTTCACTAAAAATAATTTTTTTAGACATGTTTTTTAATTAATTTATTATTAAATTTTATATCGTAATGAGTATGGCATTTAGCACATAATCTCATCCAATCTGAAATATCTCTCTTATATTTATGATCTTTATTAGCCCATTGAATCATATTTTTATTGTCGCTTTCTAAACCACATTTTTCGCATTTATTTGGTCTACCTAATACTCTTTTAATCCAACCATGAATAGCACCATATCCTGCATTATCTCCTTTCCAAAGGTAATGTTTTTCTTCACAACATTTACCAATTCTGCTTAAACTTATTTTTTCCTTTGTTTCTTTAGTATGTTTTTTGCCTAAACGAGAGGGAGCTTGTAATTTTCTTTTTTGTCTTATTATTTCTTTTGTTTCTTCAGAATGTTTTTTCCCATAAAATGGATTTTCTTTACCAAATCTATGAGTTATTGGTGGGCTTATTCCTTTTTTAATAAGAGTTGCTTTAATCTTTTCGTTGACTTCGCTTGGTCTATTTTTTGCTTGTTCCTTAGTCGCACAAGAATGACACCTTGTTGACCTTGGATCAATTTTTTCATTACATGAGATACATTTATTATCTCCTATAACTATTTAATTAATGCTAATACTTCGTCGCTTTTTAAAAGCTTGTACTTTTCTTTTTCTATTTCTACATCTTCTCCAGAGTATTTTCCGAATAAGACTTTATCGCCTTTGTTAACTCCTAACTTTTCAATATTTTCGTGATCCCCAAGAGCAATTATTTCGCCCTCTGATTGTTTTTGTCTGTCTGCGTCCTCCGGGATAAAAATTCCGGCTTCAGTTTTTTCTTTTTCAGCGTCAGGCTTAACTAATGCCCTGTCGCCCAATGGTTGTAGTTCCATAATTATTTACTTAATTTATTAATTGCTTTTTTATAACTTTGGCTAACTGCTTGTGGTGTACGATTAATGATATTTCCAATCTCCTCTAAGGTTTTATCTTCACAAAACTTCCACCAAAGGATCATGCGCTCTTGGTATGTCAACTTTACTTTAAATTCCCTCAAGAATTGTCTAATCATCGTTTCATCAAATTTGTATGTTTCCATAATTATTACATTAATTTATCTAAATACTTTTGTCCGATTTGTAGCATTTGCTTTGTTCTCCATTCATTAAACCCTTCTCCTTTTTTATCTATTGCAGTCATATAATATCTAAGCATACGATTATAAAGCATTTTAGTTGGAGACTTAGTTTCCATTTCAGCTTCCTTGTCTGGAATATCTTCTACTTGTATTTCATTCGGACTAAATAATACCCAACCAACCTTCATTTTATTATCTAATAAGATATTAATTTCTTCTTTAGTAAGTTCCGGTGTTGCAAATTTTAAAGTCACTGATCCATCATTTTTTAAAGTAGGAACCATCATGTGGCCTTCTAATTGAAATGCTTTAGTTTCCATATTATTTAGAATAAGAACTTACTAATGTTTTTTGCCAAATTTTAACTCCGGCAATTCTTTTTACTCCTGCGTTTACTGCTTTACGAACAAGTTTCTCATCTACTACTTTATATTCAATAGGAACTTTTTCACTATCAATTATTTCAAACTTTGCAACTTGCTTAGTTACTATTTTTGAATTTTCAGTCTTTATTGTTTTTGGCTTCTCTTCAATTATTGGTTTTTCTATTTGAGCCAACGCCTTGCGTGTACTAATATTTTCTTTTTTTGCTATTTCATCTGCTTCTTTTCGTCTTTGATCTTCTTCTTCTTTTAATACTTTTTCTGCTGCTAGTCTTTGTATATCAGTATAAGATCCAATAGCACGTTTAATAAAAGTTTCAGCTTCTAAATATGGCACTAATAATTCTTTAAAATCTTTATTTATTTTTTTTACTTGATCGTTTAAAGGTTGTACATATTCTTTCCTTTTTTCTTCAATGCGTTTACTACGAGCCTTTATTTGTGTTAAAACTTCTGATGCTTTTTGTACATCCTCATCACTTTGAATAGTTAGATGTTCTTTTTTTTCAATAATAGATTGTTGATCTTTTTTAATCTCTATTATTAAATCTTGCATTGTTTGGTCTTCCATATTTTTTTTAAATAATTTGATTTATTTTTAATCTACTAAGAATCTCATTAAAATTTTCTTCCTTTAATTCTAACTTCGTTATTTTCATACACTCCTCTTTATATTCATTAGCTGTTTCCATTAAAGGGTTAGTAATTTTTAATAGTTCAGCAATTTCTGTTTTCTGATTATTTGCTGGTTTCGGTTTAGCTCCTGAACCATCATCATCTTCTGCTTGTAATGATAATAATGATTGTAATGAATATCTACGAAAATAAGTTATAGCTGATCCCATTTTTTGAGGGTCATTTAATTCAGGTAATAATACTTCATATTCTATTTTTTCATCAGTATCAATATCAATTATGATAGTTTTTAATGATGATTTTCCAAAGACATCTGTGCTTAATGGCTGTAAAATTAATAACTTTTCTTTTTTCAATATTGGTTTTAATTCTGCTATTAAATCATTAATATTAAAGAATGAATATTTTACTTGCTTGAAAGCTACTTTAGTATCTTTGATTATTATACCTATTTCATTTTGTAGGTTAAATAATTTTTGATAAATTGTTGATTTTGTTGATTTTTTTTCTGGCATATATTTATTTATTTAAACCCCCCTCCCTAGCCGTAGCCAGTCTTCTGCTATTCCTATATATAACTTGCTAGAAGTTATATAGAAAAGATTTAACTACGTGCTAGAAAGGCAAGATTTTTATTTAGAAAGGCGCTTGTTCTGTATTTTGTGGTGCTTGTGCTGGTTGCTGGGCTGGTTGTTGTGTTTGTCCCTGTTCATTTTTTGGTTCATTTAAGAAGCAATGGAATAATTCATTTGGGCTAGTATTTAGCTTGAAATACATTTTACCCTCATCTGTCTGGATAATAGTTCCAATTTGTGGCCAGCTAACTTTTTGTGTCTTTGGGTTTTCTGCTCTTGCGCAAACATTGTGGAATTTTGTCATAGTTTTATTTATTAATTAATTTTAAAATATTAAATCTTTATACATTGTTGCTTCTGCTGTATAGTTTTTCCAACCCGAGTCCCATTCATTACTACATTTATAAACTATCCAAGCTACTTTCATCTTATCATCAAAGAACTTTATTTTCCCTTTGTCTCCATTTTTATAAATTACTATTTTTCCTATATCACTTTTTTTAAAAGACTTAATCATATTATTTATTGTCTTCGCTTAATTCGCCTTGCTTATCTTCTAAGTCCATAGATGGCCATAGCCCGGCTGACTTCAATACATTATCAACTGCCTCCATACCTTGTATTGCTATATTAGCTTGTTCCATTTGCCCATTGTTCATATTTTTTATCATAATGTTTATGTAATAACTTGTTTATCATGCCTATCTCGCTTGGCTTAATATCATAGAAGTGAGCTGCTGTTATAAAGCCTAACTTTTCTAATACTTTTTCAACCATTAATATTCTTGGTAATCTTTTTGGAACTTCTATTGCTTTAATTATTGCCTGAGCATCTTTTTTATTTAACTTACTTAGAAAATCCTCAAAATCTGATTTCCAATAATCCACTTTAGTTATCCCCTTAGTTGTTTGGTTATGTGGAATAAGTGTTGATAAATATTTATTACTAAATATTAAATAACTTATTAGACCTACTTGTTTTTTAGTTATTGGAGAGGTGTTTATCATAATATCTGTCCATAGCCACTTAATATAATTAGGGCTAGTACAAATATTCCCATTAATGCGTATTTAGCATCTTGTTTCATATATTTATTAATAAGTAATAGTTATATTTTCGTCTGCAATCTTTTCGCGCGCTATTGTTTTAGCTACTTCTTTTATATCCTCTTTTGTAGCTGTTACTGTAAATTCTAAATCAACTGTAACTGTATATTTAACTAATTTTTTAGATGGCTCTGGTTTAATAGTTTTATTCATATATTTTTATAATATTTTATCTTTTAATTCTTCCCAAAGTAATTGATCTGACCATATACCAAGTTTATCCATTATTACTTGGTCTTCCCATTCTTTAAATCCGTATTTTTTCATTATATCCTTTTTAGCTTCTTTTCTTTTATTTTCTGTTATGTGTCTGCTTACTTGAACATATTTTGCTTGAGGGATATCTTCTCTTCTATTATCACTTTCATAAATATCTTCCATTCCATTAAAATTTCCATATTGGTATTTATCAGTTATCTTTTCAATCTCTTTATAAGGTACTCCATTTTCATATCTTATGCTTACGCTATCACCGCCGGCGAAATTTGAACTTCTTACTCTAAATTTGATCCGTGGAAATGCTTTTTTTAATTCACTCTTAATTGCACTTGCTGTTTTAGCAGCTTCGGTTCTCATAATTTTTTTAGTTATTTATTTAACTAATTTAATTATAAAGCATTTTAAAGATTTTGTAAACCTCCTGCCTGTGCATAACTCACTTTTAACCAATAAAATCAAGGTATTTAGGCCTATTATTCATTAAAGCAATAGCGTCAATTACTTTATTTTACTATGATAATAAAAGATAAAAAAGGTTGCAAAAAATATAGCTTTTTGCCAGAATGTAACATCTTCTTTAACATTTACAATTAAAATAGTTAAACAAATAAGACATACCCCATAAAATATTTGGTTTTTAAATTCCTTCGTAGTTACTTGATCCATAGTTTCGTTTTTTAATAATATTTAATAATCGTTCTTCTGTTAATATACTCGCATGTGCTTGGTCGTGGTGGCGACGGCATAATCCTATAAGATTAGTTATTTCATCTGTACCTCCTGCCGATAAAAGCTTTATATGATGTATGTCTACGGCCTTACCTCCGCATCTTTCACATCTAATAAAGTCTTGTTCTCCGTAGTTAAAATGATCTAGATAAGTTTTGACATATTTTTTCATTACCACCAAGATTTAATATATCCCTTTGCAACATATTTAAAAGGATTTTTTTTCCATTGCTTCCATTTAAAATAAATTATTATAAATCTTAATAAATTAATTTTCTTGTCAACAAAATATCCTTGAGACAATACCCAATCATTTTTTCCTATAAAATTTATTCTTTCATCTCCTTGTATAACCAATGCTCCTCCGAAATCAATTTTTAATTTTTCCATATTTTTATATTAATTATCCTTTAATAACTGCTAGGGGAGTAAGCTCTACAAGTATTTTAACTAAATCATTTTGATTTTTTATAACCTTTTCTATGTCTTTATATGCTCCCGGTGCTTCGTCTAAGTCTTTAATCCCGCGGACAGAGTGAATAACTCCATTATTATCTAATCCTTTTTGTTCTTCTTCAAGATTTAATTCTCTCTCTGCTTGCTTACGGCCCATTTTACGGCCAGCTCCATGTGAACAAGAATTAAAACTTTCTGGGTTACCTAGGCCTTCAACTATATAACTTTTAGTTCCTTGACTTCCCGGGATAATTCCGATCTCGCCTTCCTTAGCAGATGTCGCACCCTTTCTATGAACCATTACATTATTACCAAAATGATTTTCCATCCGTGCGTAATTATGGGCCATATTAATCATTTTATCATAACTAAACCATGATTTTCTTTTTCCATCCCAAATTTCGTCATTAAGGACATCGGTAAAAGCATCAATGACCCTATCCATCATTAATTTACGATTAGATAAAGCAAATTCAACACAATATTCCATCTCCATTAAATAATTTTCACCTTCTTCGCTTTCTAATGGAAGAAACGCTAATTCTTGTTCTAACGGAACGCTACTATGCCATTTTTTATTTAAAGTAACAGCAAGTTTATTATAATGATCCGCGACTTGTTTACCTAAATTTCTACTTCCGCTATGAATCATAATCCAAATATATCCTTTTGATCCTTTTTGTATTTCAATAAAGTGATTACCGCCTCCCAATGTTCCTAATGATTTTAAAGCATTGTTCCATTCTCTATGTGTAATAGGCCTTTTATTCTCTGTTAGACATGTATGTCCTCCTTCAGGCATTAGGATTTCATCTTGCGCTTCTTTATGTTTATTCCGGCCTAATGGTATTTCTTCCCTAATTTTCTTCATTATTTTCTTAATTGTGTCTGTGCTAATTTCAGTTAATGAGGTCTTAACCGCGCACATACCACAACCAATGTCCACACCTACCGCATTTGGTACCACAACGCCTTTAGTGGCCATTACGCCTCCGATTGGCATACCATATCCCTGGTGGCTATCCGGCATGATAGCGATGTGTTTAAAGATGAACGGAAGGTTAGCTAAATTCTTAGCTTGTTCCAAGGCCCCCTCTTCAATATCATCTAGCCAAAGTTTGATTGGTTTTTTTTCTGTACTAATTACTTGTTTCATAGGTTTTCTTCATTATCAATAAGCTCTATTATAATTTGATTTTCTCCATATTCACTTGCATTATTATTAATAAATTTAACTACTTCACTTGTAATATCTCCTTTTTGTCCTTTAAATACTTCTTTCATAGTTTTGTTATTAAATTATTCGTTCTATTTCTGCACATTTTTTACAATAGTATTTTGGGTTAGGATCATCAAAATATTTTTCTTCTTCCCAGTTATTAGCTAACTTATTAGTAATTTTAAAGATTACTAATGGTATGTTAGCTACATAAATAGCAATTTTACCGCAATCACATTTTTGTTTTTTTATAATTTTATTATTTAATTTTTTGTTTATTTTTAGTTCTTCTATTTGTTCCGCTTGTTGGTCTAAGAAATCTCCGATACATCCGATTTTACCAAGCACAAGGATGCCTTCAATAGAATCTATTTTT
>Ga0222685_1000495_pt1 | contig 9650 bp, 15 predicted proteins | sample AntAcemetage1077_FD_179836 | JGI IMG/M metagenome (GOLD analysis project Ga0222685, IMG submission 179836) | Saline water microbial communities from Ace Lake, Antarctica - #1077 | ecosystem: Environmental > Aquatic > Non-marine Saline and Alkaline > Saline | place: Antarctica: Ace Lake...
TAAAGTTTGTTCACAATACCTCCCGCTTATCCAGCGAAGGCTGTTGAGCTAACAGTCTGAACGCTATACGCTTTTATCGGTATTCGGAAGGCGCGGGTTGTACTAGCGCCATATTCATCCTCAGCCAAGATTGTTATTGTTGCCATCTGTGCGCGACGCAACGGCAACCTGAAATTCTTTTTGACAGCCGGGTAGCCTGTCTCAGCTACACCATCATGGCCACGAAGAGAATAAGGCAAGTTGCTAACGTCTTCGATTGCCGCGACATAGGACGGATACCAGATCGCAGCGGGGTAAACATCTTTCGTATTGCACCCGGTATTCACATCGACGTGAAATTCCTTAATGCCGTAGATAGACGGATAGAACATCGTGTCGGGCTTAGCATTTTCATCGCACTTGATAACGAGGCTGGTCATTGTCCAGTCGTCACCTTCGGGATCATATATGCCAGTTCCCTTATCGGACCAATATCGACAATCAATCATAGTCCGGCTTCCGGGTATTCCCTGCCACCCGATGATGCGGGGCTTGTTGACAACAGGCCCTTCATTCTCCAGACCCGCGCGTACTGTAGTAGTAGCTACGTCAACACCGTCAGTCCATGTTATCTTGCACTGCCACGGGTATTGGTCAACAACCGTTTCAAACACGTTATCAGCCGAAGACACTGCTGCCTGTCCTGTCGGCTCAAATGTGTACGTTCCTCCATCCTTATCCTGAGCAATAACGGCTGTCTCAAAATCTGGGTGTCCGGTGCTCGGCGACAAGAAAGCACTAAGAGATGTTTTTGCTATGGGGTCTGGGTCGGTAAGACACCCACCCAATGTAAATACCAACATGCCCAGAATGACTAAAGCTATAATCTTTTTCATATGTTGCCTCCTTTGCTACAAGGAGTATACGGACTCTTCTGACAAATCCTCTTCCGTTAAGTCTCTGAGGAGCTTTCTTCTTGTACCTTGTTCTGCTGGGGGGAAGAATCCGCCCTCACGCTCGACGGTCCACGTATACTTGCAGGTGCTACAGAAGTAAGTGAGGGTGACTGTGGTACTGTGCCAACCAGTGCTCTCCTTCAGCTTCTTTGTGTGATCAGACCCGCACGAAGGGCATATCATACTACAACATCCTCTCGCGGGGATGGGATCGTCATTGAACCCATGCTCTTAACAATATCTCCTAAGGACTTCAGTGAAGGATTAGTGGGATCTAACAGTATACTCTTAGTGAGTAGGAGGCTCAACACGGAACCAATATCTGGCTCCTTGTTGTCAAGCTCTTTCTGGATCTTTTCAGAGAACTCGTGTGCTCTACCCTGCAATTTGATGCTATCATATCCGTTCTGGATGTCTGTTATTTTAGACAGTGTTTCAAGATTTAGCTGCGCATCGCGCATCAGCGAGTGGATGACACGTAAACGGCCTTGAAGTTCTCCGCTCAGTTCATCCGACAATAATTCTAGTTGCTCTATTTTACTCACAGTTTTATTATCCATTACATATAGACATTACTACACAGGGGGCAAGAGTGGAAACGCTTATTGAGAAGTACGAGAAGATTGTGGAACGCTACCCAGCATACACCTACGCCGAAGAAGAGCCGGTGGCGCGACTTGCATCACAAGGTGACGAACAAGCATTCAGCGACTTGGTAAACCATAACGCTGGAAGAATATTATTCTTTGCTCGCAGGGCAGCGCACGGAACAACTGGCCCAGAGAGCAATGTATTTGACTACACAAAGAACTCTATCAGTATGGATGATGCCATATGTGTGGCTATGCAATCTCTTATGAAATCAATAATGACATTCAATCCAGATAGGTATGGTGACGTTCACAAGTACAAGAAGGTGAGGTTTTCGTCTTGGGCAAATCTCCTAATGAAGAGAGACCTAATATCGTTCGGAGTCAAGGAACATCGCCGCATTGCAAAAGAATCTAAATTCTCTATTCCAGAGAATGCAGCTACGCTTATTGAACCATCACCTGACGTGGCTCTTGCGAAAGAGCGATTTTGGGAGATAGTAGAACAACTACCGAAAGAATATCAAGTCTCAGTAGAGAGGTGTTTCGAGAAGCCAACACAGCACACACCGAAGCCAAGCAATAAACGCCTGCGTGCATTGATGCTGGAATTCAAGAAGATTGCCTCCGAGGAGGAGCTACGAGACTTATGGAGGGTCATCGCTCAATAGCTTAGCACAAGAGATGGCATCAAACTTATACCCTTGTGGGACAATTACTATTATCGGAACAAGCAAGCCTTTCTCCGTCCATAGTGTCTCCCATGAATTCACCAGCATAGCTACTACTTCTTGGCTCAGCGCCTCTCGCGGTAGCGTAACAACAGCTACATCTTGGGGGGAATCAAATGTTAGTTTCTCCATCCCCATTCGTAAACCATTCGTTAGTATTCCCTCCAGTAATGCGTTTAACATAATGCTCCTCTAGGTCATCTGCAATCAATTCAGAAGAATGCCCATCACCATAAGGACATTCAGTTAATAACGATTGTATCGGGTCTTTTTTCAGCGCCTTATTGGCTGCATCAACAATATTATCTTCCTCTATGCCCGCGAGTATGGCGCTACCAGAAATAACACCCTCCATCCTTTCCGTCTCCTTGCGGGTGATGACAACAGGTATGTGTAGAAATGCTCCATCCTCTTGCAGACCCCCAGAGTCAGTAATGATCAAGCTTGCGTTCCTCAGCAAGTCAATGAAATAATCAAACGCCTCTGGAGCGCACAGCAGTACATTATCCTGCTTATTGAATACATCTTGTGCTGGCCTGTGGTTTGGGTGGCCCATAATAAGAAACTCCTTATCTGGGTGCTCCTTAGACAGACGCAAGATAGCATTGTTAATGTTCTTGAACCCATCACCCATATTTTCTCTGCGGTGCATCGTAATCATTATCTGATTTCTGTGATGAGAGGTGCCTCTGCGCCCATTAACCATGGCCCACAAGATTGCATCTAGCTCAGTATTCCCGACAATTATAGGCTTATGTGTTGGCAGGTTGTCTGCGCTAAAACTTGTTGGGCAATAGTGATGTGTTGACATCTCGTCAATCAGGATGCGATTCATCTCCTCCGGGTATGGGCTAAGAGGGTTTCCACTACGCAATCCAGCCTCTACATGTGCTACAGGAATCCCCATGTTGAAAGCACACATAGCTCCGGCTAGAGCTGTTGATGTATCACCCTGAACGATAACCACATCAGGCAAGAAGCTGTCGAATATGTTGTCTAATCCCTTTATTGTTTGAACAAGGATCGAATTAAGCCTTTGGCTATCATCCATAAGTATGTGTACATACTCATCAACCTCTACTCCAAACACCTTTATGGCCTCCGGCGCAAGGTCTTTCTGTTGGAGAACACAAACAACCTGTACGTCGTGCCCCCTCTTCTTGAGCTCGAAGATAACGGGACTTAGCTTAATCACTTCTGGCCTGGTACCCATAACTACTGATACTTTCATTATTACTCCTTCGCTAAATCCTGTAATAGATTAGCTGTCATCATTGCTGACCTTCCACGATATTCGGGCGGAAGTATTCGGTCTATGAACTCAGTCTCCTCTTTTGTGATTCCACAATCATGCGCTTCTAAAAGAGCATCTACGAAATCGCCACGCCTCTGAACATGCCTGCCTACATTGTTAGCATATATCTCATGCTCGAATATTTCTTTAGGAAGAGAGTGAATTCCCTTACCAGCCTTAGTCTTTATGATCCAGTCAGGGAAGACAACCGGCTTGCCCATAGCCCAAGACTCGTACATTGTGCTCCCCATATCCGCAATGACTACAGATGCGTGAGCCAGCTCTTCTGTGGTTGTAAGGTTCCCCGGAGCGTTAAACGGATGTGGGCGTACTTCTATCTTCGTGAACGGAAGCTTATTCCTTATCTCTGCCAGCACATTTCCGAGCTGCGGATACGAGGTAAACCCGCTGGTGTGAGTTGGTGCCCACACAAGGGAGCCATCATAACTCGCGTCATGGGCCAATTCCCCTGATTCCGTGAACTGGCTGTCCAGTGACGGGTAACCTATTGTAAACAGCTTCTCTTTAGGCATTCCCTGTTCAATCATTTTGTCATACCAGGCTGGCCCTGGAACAAGGACATACTTGTAATGCCATACGCTATGGGCGTCCCTCAACCCCTTATCAGATAAGCCATGATACAAGAATACATCACCTTTATTAACAGTGAAGCATGAAACATTAAGAGCACCTTCAACCATCTCCTCTACGATGCGTGTTGGCGGCAGACACGCCATAACTGGCCTAATGTGTGAGTCAACTATACTTGAATACGCACCACCCTCATACCCTGGAACCAAGAATACTATTTCCTTCATTTGAACTCCTTGTGTATCACATCAAGCCAAGCATTCTCCCATCGCTCTTTGCCGAACTCCTGGGCAACCTTGTAGGCATTCAGCCCAAGCTTCTTTGTAAGAGCCTTGTTCAGATATAGCTTTTCAACAGCATCTACAATTCCCTGGGTGGTTGGTTGTATCAACAGTCCATTATAGTTATCGATAACCAGATTGGATAGCCCCCCGGTGTATGAGGCTATTACCGGCCTACGGCTAGCCATGGCCTCCAGGCAAGAGAACGATGTCCCCTCTGCGCCCAGGGATGGAATCAAGGAAACATCGCAGTCGGCATACTGTCGTGGCATATCATCAAGGTCAACCCATCTGTGCGTAGTACGGCGATCATCAAATGTGGGTCTTCCGCCTTTCCCGAGAAAACGAAACACTATTCCGTAACGATCAAACAGTATACGGGACGCCGCCATGGATTCGTTGTATCCGCGCTGGGAGACAGGCCTGCGGGCGAACAACACGGTGAATACCTTAGAGGTTGGCTCTTGCGCAACAAACCTGGACAGGTCTACGTAGTTTGGTATATACTTCATCTTCTTAGAGACCAGCGGGTCCATGGTCCTCATCCAGTTGATTGTGTTCGTATCAACGGATACAACAGTTCCCAAGCTGTGAACGGCTGACTTTAGACGACTAATCCCAATATCTGTTCTCCACAAATCTCCGGTTGCGCCGGGATAATCCCACCATACCCCGTGAGAGACCCCAATCGAGTGAGGGGGGCACGAGCGACCAGCAAAGTCAAACCGGAAATAGATCATGTGATTATACCTTGGTGCCATTCTGGCGATGTTGGAACTAAAGACATTGTCATCGTTGAACAGACACTTCGGGTTAGGTATGCCCATAACCGGTATTCCCTTGTACTCCTTCTTCCATGACGAATTGCCGCACTGGAGAACCGTCGGGGTGAAACCATCGCTAACCAATAAACGATACAAATCGATGAGATACCTTTCGCCACCGCCCATCATCATTTCCCCGCCCCGCATGTCGAAGAACGACGGAGTTACGATAGCTACTGTCTTATCCATTGAGTATCTCCTTTATTTGTTCGTACCTGATTTTCCAGGTGTTAGCTTGTGAGAACTTATATTTCTCCCACTGCTTGCCATACGTTAGGTTGCAGATCGTGCTTACGAAATTATCTGATATGTGTACAAGATCGCCAAGTTCGCGCATCTCCGGTATGTCAGTAGACACAACCTCTAGTCCGGCTGCGAGATACTCATACGCCTTGATCGGGCAAGCGTTCATCGCAGTGCGGCTATTGTCAAACGGGACCAGCCCAATATCCATCAAATTATAGTAAAGGTGGATATACTCATATGGTATGTGCCCCAGAGAGTAGGCTTCGCCTATATGTTCGTCTGACCCCATAATCAACGTAGAGTAGGATAGAGACACATCCTCGATAATCTCTTTGTCAACCCACGGACCTATAGCCCCTGAGAAACCAACAACCCTTCCTGGAAGGTGCGGTGCTTCTGGCGGGAGAGGCAAAGCATCTCCTGGCCTCACTATTCTATTTTCAGCGCAAGCATTTGGAACATAGTGCTCTCCGTCGTTAACCAGGGTCTTAGACGTGGTGATGACAAAATCTGCTACATCCATCATGTCTGCTTCCCATTTGTCCCACTCGCTAAACGAGTCAACACGGTCATAGAGGACTGCGTCTGCTTTATCAGCCCACTCATACCTCCTAGGCCATGTTGCATACAGGAGATCGGCTTTCTTCGCTCCTAAATGTTGTAATGCGTCACTATAGTTAGATGTCACGAAAAGGCTCTCTTCGACCTCCTCCAACACATGTGGCCTCGTGTCACAGTAAATAGCAGTCCATCCATCCCTGGCAAATTGCCGCATAATGTGATGCGGGCGCTGGAAGAACTTACCCCACGGCACCGTCGGTGGATACACTACAATCATTCTGACACCAGCCCTCGCGCAATATCAACAATGTCATCCATCAGATCATTGGCGACTACTACATCCAGTACGCTGTCTCTCACGTTGTTGCGAGTAATTAGCGCACCTGCGCGTATGATAACATCTGCGCATCTGTTAAGGATCAACGCACCTGCCTCTTGCCACATCGTCTTGGTTTCGTATATATCGTCATACACAATCAGGCGAGAGTCTTCTACCTCATGAGCCATACCTGGGTCGAGAACCCACAATACGTCTGCCCTTGACTGTACTCGCGTATACTCGACAGTGTACCCGTGCAGGGAAAAGACAGCAATAATAGTAGCGGCCCTAACTGCCTCTACCTTACTCTCCCCCTTCCCCAGTATAGTCATTCTTCGCTTCATCATAATTCCACCTCATAATATCCCTGCACCCACACGACAATCGTGCCGCACGCGCCATAAGAAACGATCTAGGGAACCCCTGAAGAGCCTCTAACAAATTCTCATAGAACGTTGTTACCAACCTCCCTTTGCGGGATAATGTAGTTATTCTAAACGTCATCAATTGTCACCAAGCGATCCACGCCTATGTTTGCAATCACGCTAGTAGCCATCTTGTGATACGCCTCATTGGCAAGTTTTTCGTTCTTGAAGGTCAGATAAGCATTTAGACCATTCCCATACACGCGCATTAAATACCTTCCAGTGTGATCGTCACGAGCGAAGAACCTAGTATTTATCTCTTGAAAAGGCTTCTCGAAACCACTAACCTGCATACACAATCTTGTTGTCTGAATCCACATAATCACTCCTTTTGAGAAAGTGCCCCGACCGCACTTAGCTACTACGCTTCGCACGATAGGGGCACGAACCGGAGGGTGCTATGAAACCCCGTTAAACCTATCCATTGCTATTTGTCGCACAAGATTCGTAACTTCTTTCCTTGCTGTGAAGAAATTGAAGTTCTTGATCTTGTTGTGGAGCACAAACTCAGCAAGCTCTTCATGGACGACATCATCCCAGGAACGGCCTATGATTTCCCCAAGCCGTCTAATGGAGATGTCTCCTTCAAGTTTATCCATGACTTTGTTTACAAGGGCAACGGACACAGCGTAATCGGCAAAAGCGGCCTCATGATTACACTCAGTTCGTATGCGAGGCGTCTGATGATACTCTTCATTGACGAACTTCCCCCATACTATTTGACCGTACTTGTTCGCAAAATCATATCGCTTTACCACTACTCCCTCTTTGCGATCGCCTCCGATGGCACTCTCGCCACCGGCAAAAGCAATCACCTCGTCCATGGAATCCGCGAAGCCCAAATGCGGGACCATTAGAATGTCGTACTCTGCTAGAAGGCTAGAGTAGTCCTCCCATGGAATATAGTTCCCATCACGCAGCTGTACGTCGAATACGTAATACTTGAACATGTTCATCGGACCATAATCGATTCGATTCTTGATAAGCCATTCTCCCCGAAGAACCAACTCGGGATGGTCGGTTATAAAGTCCAGTATCCCCTCGTGGGCAAGGACGTATTCGACTGCGCCACGAAACCCTGTCAATGGTGCACCGTCGTGGTGAATGCATGAATTCCTCGTTGCGACAATCAAGCCTGCTTCATTGGCAACTGTCAGGTTCGCACCATCCAATTTCTCCTGAACCACACAATTCTTGTCAAGAAGTCCTTCAACGTTGCTACTGCCAAACCTTTCGACGTGCTGGTACTTCTCTACCTCTCCAATCAGATTCAATGGTGGCTCCGATATTTCCGCTTGATCACAGGTGGTTTCGTCAGCGGCCAGCTATCGAGAGTCAGCCCTGCGCTAACGCCTGAGATGAAGTCGATAAATACACTCACCATCTCGGGAATGAACACAACGGGCCAAGACCAATCAACATGACCAGTTAGCTTCATAACCACGAATGCAATCGTCAACAGATCCAGCAATCCAAGTTTCATCATAGTATCCTCCTTTTAGCTATAGGGTGGCTGGCCGGATTCAAACCGGCTTGCCGGTTAAAAGTCGGCAGCCTTCCATTTTCCCCTTGACAGCGAGTTGCCCGATCCCGGCAAAGGCGTTAGCCCAAACTGCCAACGGGCGCTTGCGTGTTCTCACCACACCGCAGCCACCCATTACTTTCTACTTGATCGATTCCATGACTGCAACAGCCTCGGCATATTCCCTATACGTCATTACAGCCTGACTACGATCAAATAACGTCGTGGTGTTCACAATATCTTCCAGCAATAGATCCACAATATCGTTATGATCCATCCTTATCGCCTCCCTGTCGAATAGAGTATACCGCCGTTAGTGAGGAATCTCACATCAGGTGGAGCGAAGCGACGCTTCTATCTTTTGCTTTTAATCTTTATCAGTACTTAGTCTATATATAAGAGCTCTTAAAGCTTATTACTACGCGCGTGCGTACTATAGGGAAAACCACTTGTGGATTATCGCTAAGTGGTTTGAACCACTTGGTGATTTTCGCTATGTGGTTTATGCATCCGGTTATCGTCCTTTTGGCGGTCGATTATATTCAGTACTCCACTGTACGTGCGAACCGCACTTTACCCAGGTGGGCTCTGTATCCTATATTGTAATACAATTTTCAGATTCTCGCCATAATTGTCGGCACACATTGGAGACCGTCAAATGATTACCTAAATTTTTTTTGGGATTCGCTTTTCGCGGAAGCAGTGTGACGATAATGGCATACTGCCGCCATGGTTTGTGTGGCAGATAACCGGCTTTACTACCACCTAAACGTGCCTGTGCGTCAATCGTGACGTGTTTTTAATGTCAGAAACTTCGATCGTTATTTCTGACAGCGCTTCGTTGCCTTGGTTGCGACCGAACAACATCGCTTCGCTGCTGTTGCGATAGATGGGGGAAGGCTAGACAATGGTGGGGGAAAGCTAGGGAAAGCTCTGTAATAGTGGGGGAATGCAGTCCATTGGATTGTTGAGTTTTGTGGCGACCGAGAGGTGGTGCTCTGTTTTTTCCGCGACCGAGAGGGGGGTAGGAGGGCACTTCGCAATATCGCCGCAAACGTGCAATAGTAGGGGGGTACCGCCCCCCGCTTGCATTCGCCGACCCGACGTGCTATACTCTGTTTACGATAAGAGGCCAAAAGGGAAAATGCGAAAAACGCCCCCTTGACAAAAGGCCTAAAATCGGGTAGAATACTAGTACGATCTTTGACAAGTTAATAGGCAGACACCGCACTGCCGGACCGTTGCGGACTGTGGAACCGGTCACATATAAATAACCGTGTAAAGGAGCATACAATGCCAGATAGTCAAGCACTATCAAGTGACTTGCGTAG
>Ga0222685_1000514_pt1 | contig 9457 bp, 10 predicted proteins | sample AntAcemetage1077_FD_179836 | JGI IMG/M metagenome (GOLD analysis project Ga0222685, IMG submission 179836) | Saline water microbial communities from Ace Lake, Antarctica - #1077 | ecosystem: Environmental > Aquatic > Non-marine Saline and Alkaline > Saline | place: Antarctica: Ace Lake...
CAATAAGAAAATTTCTGATTTGCTGATGTGCCACACTATTCATCCTACTCCACTCCAATATACTTGTTGGTGGGTCTGAAGGTAATTTAACAATATCACTATTTTCTTCCAAACATTTGTCCCTGTCTTCACTTTGAGTGTCGTAATACCAATACCACACTTTTCTACCATTATAATGTTTACCCCAACTACTGGCAATTTCATGACGATCATTCGGAACGGGATATAGGTGCAACATTTTTTCTCCACTTGCCAGACCAGTAATGCGGTACGTTAGTATTGATTGCAACACCCTTTGTTTCATTCTACGGTCTTGGGCACTTAATAGTGTCGAATAAGTTGGCTGTACATATAATGCAGGACGACCAAGATATGACATCCCCATCATACCAGCACTCCAAGCATTCAATGCAAATGGGTCAACGAGACCACCATCGATTTGAGGCGGGGTTTCCCATAATACCTCATTCACTTCCCTGCCAGCAGGTATAATATAGTGTTGTGTGTGTGCAGAACAAATAATATAGTCTCTTTTGAGTTCCCAGCCAGTTGCTGCTGGAGCATTTGTACCCAAACCAACCTGACGACTATACGCATAGGTGAAACTTTCCATATATGAATTCGGTTTGGTTGTAAATGCTGCAAGGAAATCGCCTGTTTCCTTATTCATACCCTCTAATCCAATCCATTGTTGATGTATTAACCATTGATTAAGCAATGCCGAATAATCCTCGACAACCATTTCTAAATAAGAGTCCATCATATCGTTTTCAATTTCAAATGGTCTCAATGGATACCCTAATTCATGTTTAATTTTAAGGTATAATTTGTTTTTTTCTGCTACCGTTATTAATGCCATTATTGCAATGTTTTCTAATAAATACTTAGAAGTTTTTTTAAAAAATCGTTCTATTCTCAAAAATAGTTATATATTTGTAGTTAACGACATAAATAACGAAATATGTATAACATCGAATACAAAATCGAGTTAAACGAACAAGGTAGACCCTGTATTGGTTTACCTGAAGACTACGAACAGCGTCCAGAAGACCGTTTCTTCGCACTGGAAATCACAAGATACGTGCTTCAAGACCTATTAAATCGTAGAACAGCAGACCTTAATGAAGAGACGGTTAAGAAAATGGACGAAGCCGAAAGACTGCTCGGTCAACTCGGTGATGAAGTGGCAAAAATTCTTTATGATGGTATGAGAGTGCAGGGTGAATTGAGGATGATGTTGGATTGTGCATATCATATCGAGGTTGATAGTATCGAAGAACGTGATGCTATTCCTGACAAAGACATTATTAACGAAGGCAATATATATGATAGGGTTGAGGGTTTGAGAGTATATGTACTACAACCACTTGAAATATATGATAAGGAAGTGTCTGGGGCATATGAGTTAGTTGACGGAATTACAAACGAAAATTGGAAAAAGATATGATGCACAAAATCAATTTCGAAATTACTATAGATACAAATTATCTTAATGATGAAGAGTATTTGAAAATACGACAACCATTTTATGATGATATTGTTAAAACCGAACCACGAAAAATGTCGTTCGATGAATTAGTCAAAACATTGGCACTTGATAAAAAAGAATATTTTGTAAGCACCATTATATTTTCTAATATAATAAAAGATGATTTCGAAATTCAGACAACAAAAATAGAAATCAGAGGATAATGATTAAACCAACAACTGAACAAGACAGAATATTTAAGTTTATTGTAAAAAGACCTGAAAACATTTTAATTAAGGCATATGCTGGTGCAGGTAAATGTCTCGGTGTAAACACACCAATTTTAATGTATGACGGTACAATAAAAAACGTACAAGATGTGTGTATGGGAGATGTATTAATGGGTGATGATTCAACACCAAGAAACGTATTATCAATAAGTTTCGGAAATGGTGAGTTATTTAAGGTAATTCCAGTTAAGGGTGATGAGTGGGTATGTAATGATATGCACGTTCTCACCCACCACCATGAACAAAAAAAGAAATTATTGGATATTCCATTGAACGAAATAAATTATCCAAAATACTCAAATGGTAATTACCGATATGCACGTCTTCAAAGAACATCAGTTCATTTTAAAGAACAATCAACTTCAATCGACCCGTATTTAATGGGTATTTGGTTAGGTGATGGTACTAAGGAAAATGGTTCACCAACAATTTCGGTCAGCATTAATGAAAAACCACTGTTAGAATATTTAAGTAATATCAGGTACACAAACATCACTCCCAAATTTAATGAATACCAGAAAGGATTAATGACAGTTTCATTAACAACCCCTAATTTTAATGGAAGGAAAGTAAATAATGTATTAAGAGATGAGTTCAGGCGATGTCTAAATAATAATGGTAGTTTTTCAATTCCCTCAAATTATTTAATTAATTCTAAAGAAAATCGATTAAAATTATTTGCAGGTATTATTGACTCCGATGGATATCAACATTATAAATATTATGAAGTTTCAACTAAATATGAATCATTTGCAGATAATATACTTTATCTTGCAAGGAGTTTAGGATTTTCAGCATATAAGAAAATTAAAATGAAAGGAATTAAATCCATTAATTTCAGTGCACCATATTGGAATATCACAATTAGTGGATCATTTGAAGAAGTTCCATGTCTTTTAAAGAGAAAAAAATGTGTTCCAAGACAACAAATAAAATCAGTCCTTAGAACAGGATTCAGAACCGAATCAATAGGGGAAGGTCATTATTATGGGTTTACTTTAGACGGTAACGGGAGATTCTTATTGGGTGATTTTACAATCACTCATAATACCACCACTATTGTCGAAGCAGTGAAATTACTACCTGTTGATAAACAAATTATGTTTTTGGCTTTCAATAAACATATTCAGGAAGAACTAAAAACAAAATTACCTGAACATGTCAGATGCTATACCACATATGGTCTTGGCATGTCTGCTATTAAGAGAAAATATGGTGACAGAATACAATTTGATGAATTTAAAGCAGATAAAATCATATTAAAAAAATCCAAGTCTTGGGAATTGGATGAGGAATTGAAATCCGAAGAAGAGATTTCAATATACCTGAATAACATGAAGAAACTCACCAATTTATGTAGATTAACTCTTACAGTAAAACCAGAGTTTATATCATATGTTGCAGACCGATACGACATTCCATTACATAAACCCAAAGACGTTAAGCGTGCGTTAAAGATTTTGGATTTTATGTCAACTGACAGAAAGACCTACGACTTCACAGACATGATTTTCTTACCTGCTATTGATAATAGTATTTGGTTTTTTCCACAAGACTACATATTCGTTGATGAAGTGCAGGATTTAAATCGTTGTCAAATTAGAATTATTGAAAAGGTGTTAAAGAAAAATAGAACAACAAAGAAACTTGAAGGTAGATTGATTTGTGTAGGGGATTTTTTCCAAGGGGTCTATGGCTTCAACGGTTCGGATGAAAAAAGTTTCCAGTGGTTCGAAAAATTCCCCCAAACCAAAGTTCTACCGCTTTCCGTGTCATTCAGATGTTCGCAAGCCGTGATAAGGAAGGCACAGGAAATTGTACCCGACATCAAAGCACTCCCAGATGCTCCAGAGGGTTGTGTTAGAGACGGTAACGTACTTGAAGAAGCACAGAGTGGTGATTTTGTATTATGTCGTACTACGATGCCACTGGTGAAACTGTTTTTCGAATTCCTCACACAGCGTAGAAAGGCAATTATTAAAGGAAGTGATATTGGTATTCATCTTATAGAATTAATCGGAAAAATCAATAATATTGAAAAATTAATTAGTTTTTGGGAGACCGAACTCGCTTCTTTTAGAAAAGATTTGAAGAAACAAGGTATCCTAAACCCTAATGAGCATAGTGGATATACAGCACTTGAAGACAAAGTGATGACTTTATTGTTTCTTGCCAGACTTGCAGACAGCATTCTGGACTTGAAATACAAAATAAAATCTATTTTCACTGATGAAATACAGGGTATTGTATTGAGTACCGTACATAAAATCAAAGGTTTGGAAGCAAATCGAGTATTTATAATTAGACCAGACTTATTACCAATGCAAGCCGTGAAGCCGTGGCAACATATTCAAGAAAAGAACTTGGAGTATGTTGCAATAACTCGTGCTCGTTTAGAACTCATTTATGACCATAATTGGTCTGATGATAATTAATTTTAAGATACGATGATTAAATATGCTTGTGTTATTAGTAAAAATAATATCTTTGATAATTATAAGTGGATGATTAATTAAAAACATTATGGAAAAAACAATTGAAGAACTAGAAAAGGAACTTGAAGAATTAGAAGCAAGTAATAAAAGCGCATGGGACACTTATGGAAGTGAACTCTGTGCTGGTGACATGAGTGGTCAAGAAAATGCACTCAGGGATAAAATTACTGAATTAAAATTAGGCTACCCCAAAAACATTCAAAAACTTGAATTAGATGATGATCTATTACTGGCAATAATTGGTGGGGATGGAGAACGTGTAACAGTTAGGAATGGAAGACGTGACATTAAATTCGGTCAACTTTTATTCAAAGGGGTACGAGATAGTGGGTTGAAATATATTGTTGAAGTCACTGAAGTACGATATGTTAAAGTATTTGATGTATCTGAAGACATTATTAAAGCCGAGGGTTTTACTAACTGGAGTGATTTCTACAAAGACATGGAAAAATATTATCCCGATTTGGACATCGCTGATGAATGTACTGTAGTATTTTTTAAAATCGCAGATGTAACAACTCAATAATATGGAATGGATAGTTAAAATAGAAAAAACACCAGATGTTGAAAACGAAAAAAATCAAAGAATAAGAATTGTATTCAACCCAATTACTGAACATATTCATTTGTTCGGTGAATGTAAAATAAAAAATAATAAGTGGTTTGTTTTTAGCGAAAATAATAATGGAATAGTAATTACCTTGGAAGAACTCCAAGAAAAAATGAGACTTGTTATTGTGGATATGAGAAGAAGACTCGTGGAATACGAGAATCTTGCTAAAGGATTTACTGTTCTACAATGGGTTGCTTTTGAAGACGAAAATTAAAATAAAAAAGGTTGGGAATTCCCAACCTTTTTTTATGTTTATGATGATATTGGTACTACAACTAATTTTGTATCATCATAAATATAATCATTTCCCGATTCTTTAAACCATCGTGCAGAGATATGACAATATAAAATTACAAAAATAATTGATTATATTATCACTTTTTATGATTATTTTACTTTTATCCTCTTAATAATTTCATGGCAGGGTTAATCAATTACAGTTATATTCATTTTTTAATTTATTATATAATTTCCAATCTTCATTGTATATTTCTATTATCATCTTTTCTATCTTTGGTGTCATAGCATTAACAACAACAGCTTTTTTATGTTCATTTGTTTTTCTATCGTGTTTTATGTCTTTATGTTCAAGACCAATATCGGCATACATTTTTTCAAATTCTTCTTTAAGATTATCAAATAATAGCCAATAATCTAAGTTTATCAATTTCCCATTTTCATCACTTATGAAATATACTTGTGGTAAAACAATACCAGACCAAAAACGCTTTTTTAAAATATTAAGAAATTCGATTAATGTTTTTTCATTAATTTCTATTATTTTTTGTGGATGAGATTTACTAATTTCTAAAAACGAAGATGAAAACCTTTCTATAGGATTTCTTATTATTGTAAAACTGGGTCTATCTAATTTTTCCCCAAAAAGCAAAATTTCTTTTCTTTTTGTATTTAACGTATTTTTCATAGTTGTAGACGCATTTTTTGTTATTGCAAAGAATGCTGGATTACTCTGAAGATCATCATTAAACCAATATACGCATTTAGTTACTTTATTTTTTTTAATATTTTTAATTTCTGAATATTCCATTAGTTAAATATATTACAATCTTCCAAGATTCAATATTTGCAATTGTCCCTTACTATGCGTAACGGATCGAGTCACATTTTTTAATTTAATTTCTCCACGTATTTTAGATACTTTCTTGTGTAATTATATGGTGAAGTTCAGGATTTTTCTAATGAATCAACTTCACATCCACAGGTGCATATTATTATTTTTTTTGAGTTTTTATTGTTCTTGTTTATAATATCTAATATATATTTTTCCTTTTTCAATACAATATAATGATAATTTTTTAAACCACTTAATTCTAAAATCCATTTATTTAAATATTAAGTAATTTTTTTAATTCTACATAATTATATAGGATTTAAAAAAAGGATGGAACTTGAATTGAATCAGGTCCCATCCTTTAAATTAAAGTTAATACACGAATTTATTTAACTATTGTTACGATATTGGTACTGCAACTAATTTTGCATCACCATAAATATAATCATCTCCTGATTCTTTAAACCATCGTGCAGAGATATGACAATCTCCTGTTGATGATGGTGTAATTGTTGCATAATTAGCTCCTGATACGTGTTCTACTAATGCATCATCACAAGTAAATTCATAAAGTCCGTCTGCACTTACTGAACAAAAAACCTGAAAAGGTTCATTTACTGGTGCGTTTTGTGGTACGATGAAAAATCTCGGTTTTCCTACTGTACCTGTTGCCATTTTTCTGCTGTCATCTAAGTTAGATAATGAATGATGATAAGGTCCTGCGTATCCTGCCATAATAATTTGTTTTTAATTAATAATAATTTTTACTTTCTTTTTATATATAAATACTCTAATATTCATAAAAATACGTTTTAATTATAAAAAAAATCAAATTATTTTTAATCCTTTATCAGTCAATTGATATCCCCAAAGAACATTATTAATTATTTTATTTTTTGAACACCATCTTGATATTGTGGACTGATTAACGTTTTCAAAATTACTTGCTTCACATGTTGATTCGTATGTTTGAATGATATGATTATCAACAACATTTCGCTTATATACCTTTTTACAAATAACTTCTTTTTGTTTTGCTGAAAAACCCAAATCCTTTTTTGTTTGACTTATTTTTTGTTTGGTTTCTTCATCACGACATTTACCTAACCAATACTTAGGTGAATTCTCACTTAAACGTTGTTTTTCTTCTTGAGTTTTTTTCTTTCCATATTTTTTTGCATCATCACTACCAGCAATAGCAATTCGTTTATTAATCCACGAATTGGTTTGTTTTATTCCTTGATGAGACCTTGACATTTTTTCCAATGTGTCTTCATTAGGAATAGAATTTCCACCACCAAATTCAATATTATAACCAAATTCCTGATCTGTTGAATTATGTTTGAGAATATATCGAATTTCTTTACTATTCAACTCATCAATAGTCTGTGCGGTATCGATTATTTTAAATTCAAAATTATCCCAACCATATTTATTGAATGCGTTTCCTAAATGATTATTGTTGAATGCATTATATTTATATGCTGCTTTATATTCATAAATTCTTTTATTTATATATCTTGTTGTTTGTCCAATATATTTTTTACCGTTAATTTTATTTTCTATCATATAGATAAAACCAAAAACAAAATTTCCATCATTATTTACAAATAACTCATATTTTAATTTACCACAATTCCAAACTTTATGTGATTTACTTAATATTGTGTCTTTATATTCATTGCTAATTAATTGATTTTTTTTAAATTTACTTCCATAAGTAAATTTATGGAATAATTTATTATTGCCATCAATTAGAATTTTATAATCAGGTTGAATGTTTTTTGAAATTTTAAATCCATTGTTTTCATAAATATTATGGTTTCTATTGACTAAATTTAAATCACCAAATGATATTATTCGATTTGGTTTATATTCTTTAATAAATTTTTTTAATAACCTATTAAAGATTCCAACAAGAACACATCCCATTTTTATGGAAAATCTTGATAACTCATATATGCCAACATCATTACCACCACTCATACCTCTTACGGTATCAAATGTTATCACTGAAACCAATTTATCATCATGATAAGCACCATAAAAGATTTGTGATTTATCAGTTCCTTGAATATGATTATTATTTAAAAAAGAATTTTTTTCATTGTTTGAAATTATTCTAATATCACATTCTCTTGCATTTATTTTTATTTGATTTTTAAATTTTAGTTTATTAATTCTATCTTCGATTAAACTCTTATGGTTCAATATATCAAAATAATTATATATAATACAATTATAATATTCATTTAAATACTTTTTTTTTATTTCTTTCAAATTATTTCGTTTTAATGAAATCATATCATTGATCGATAAAAAAAGAATGATAGTATCGTTAATAACAATTTTTTTCATATATTCTTGATATTAAAATTTTTGTTCTTTTTGATGGTTCTTTAGTTAAAAAAAAACAATTCTTGGCATTACCGTAATCCAATTCAAAATCAAATTGTTCTTTAGTAATATCAATTATTTCACCATTTAATTTATTTTTTAAAAACCAATGAGTATCATCATTAATTTTCAGGAGTGCAGGTCGATAAATCTTTTTTTGATCATCATTCAATAAATGATAAAGTGCTTCTGTTGCAACATAACAATGACCTGTAAACTTATTTTTATTTTTTACATGTAAAAATCTTTTCTTTAATAAAGAATCATCTAAAAAATTAATAATATTTTCTATAATATCGTTCAAGTTATGCAATATGTTTAATTATGCACCACAAATATAAAAAAAAGGTTGGAATAATCCAACCTTTTTTAAATATCTATTTAGTGATTATTGTAAGTCACCAATTCCAAATGTTTGTAAGCCGTCACAATAGATTCTACCATAGTATCTGTTTAATACCATTTTCTTTGCATAACGAGTCATGATACCACGTATTGGTGTGAAATCGAATGGGTTATACATTACAGGAGTTAACTGCATTGGAACGTAGGGTGCATATATGTAACCGGTCTCCAAAATACTTGTTCCTTTATGACCAATAAGCACAGTGTTAGCTGGTGAATAAGGGTCACGATATACTAAGTAACGTCCACTTAAAGTACCGATTTTCTCAATACCCATGTTATACTTATCCTGCTCTGGAGCAGCATTACTAACGTGGAAATACTCAAGGTCATCAAATACAGCAGAAACTTCTGGAGAAACTACTACCCATGATGCGCCACCACGAAGGGTTGCTTTGTGGATTTGTGCTGAAATCTGGTTGATTTTGGTAACCAACGTCTGATTCCAGTCTTTTTGTACACCGTAATAAACGTTAGTTCCTTTACGAAGTCCATTATAATCCCAACGAGCAGTCCAAGCAGCACCTCTACGAAGGTCACGAAGAATTTCACGGTCAATTTCAGCAGCCATTTGCTCTGACAATAAAGCTGTTAATTCTGCTTCAGCATCAATGTTATGGAATGCTGACACGTCTTGTGCCAATTCAGGTGTCCACATAGCACGCATTTTACGTGTTTCAACTGAAACAGTAACTTGGTCTAATTGGAATGTTACTT
>Ga0222685_1000516_pt1 | contig 9427 bp, 24 predicted proteins | sample AntAcemetage1077_FD_179836 | JGI IMG/M metagenome (GOLD analysis project Ga0222685, IMG submission 179836) | Saline water microbial communities from Ace Lake, Antarctica - #1077 | ecosystem: Environmental > Aquatic > Non-marine Saline and Alkaline > Saline | place: Antarctica: Ace Lake...
TACAATAATCACAATCATACTTGTTGGAATTGTTATCGCAAAAGTACTTGGAGGATTTATAGGATGTTAACAGCCACTAATCCAGAAAAACCAGTTTTCTCTATCTCTTCTGCTGGAAAATGCCCAAGAGCCTTAAGTGCAGAAATACTTGGATATAAAGGAGAAGAACCTCCAAGTTGGCTTGAAACTGCTGCAATAGAAGGCGAGTGGCACGAACAACGGATTAAAGCCGAATTAAGAGCAGAAGGATTTTTGGTTGAAGATGCTGGGCTTTGTGCAACTTGTATCGAGAAATATGACAATGAGCGAAAAGGTATTCATGTTGAATTAAATTGCGGCGATTTTATCTTTGTTGGCCATATGGACGGAAAGGTAATTGGTCAAATTAAAGATGACAGAGTCTACAAATTTCCTAATTGTCAAGTTTTAGAAGTTAAATCAATGTCTCAATTCCAATTTGATAAATGGATAAAAGGTAGATTTGATAATTTCTATAACTACGCCGCTCAAGTAACTGTTTATATGAAAGCCTGTCAGTGCCCAGAAGCACTTTATATTGTTAAGAATCGTAGTAGTGGATACATAGACCGAATAACATTAAAAGAGACTCCTGCAAATTTTGAAACTATCTGTAGCAATATTCAAGAAGTTGTAGATTCAGTTAAGAAAGGTCTACTAGTAAATCGTGAATTTGACCCAACCAGTATTGAATGCCGCCGATGTAATATGAAAAACTTAATATGTTTAGTCGAACAGAGAGAATTATCAAGAGCGACTGAACTTGAATTAGATGAAGCGGTAAATCAATGGAGAGAAGGAAAAGACTTAATAGATAAGGGAAAAATTCTACAAACACAAGGAAAGAGAAAATTAGAAGAACAAACAGTTGCAAGTGGTGAAAATAAGTGGCGATGGAATGGACTTGCAATTAATCGTTATCCTGTACACAAAGAATCTTACAATAAGGCTAAATTAGAACAAATATTTCCAATAGATAAATTATCAGAAGCTATATCTGTAAGCGATTACTTTTCAATGAGAATTGATGACTTAGATAAGGAAAGCTAATAAATGGGAATTATATTCACTCATTTAATATACTGGAGAAATATCAGTATTGTAGAACGGTTAATATCTATATTTGTATTGCCGTCTATTTTTGTTATTTATGCAACTATACTTATTACTTTCTTATCTATATGGATTATATGTATTCCAATACAGCTATTGGCAATAGGCTATATTCCAAATATTACTAAACTACTTGAAAAAATGACAGTATGGTTTTTAGGGGAATGTGTAAATGATTTGGAATTGCAATAAAAAGAATGGGATTTGCAATGGAGAACCCGATTGGGAAACTCCTCCAATAGAAATGGGACCTGGTAAATATAAAACTGGTGGAATCTGTAAATTAGACCCAACAACTTGCGGAAGATTTACGCCTAGGTCTGAAGTATATCGAGATGTTATTGAAAAAGGAAAGATTACCTCACGAGTTAGTCATACTTTAATTTCCCCTGATGGAACAGTCAAGAAACAACAAAATAAGAAAGGCAAATCCAAGAACGAGAAAAAACCGGCTGGCGAACAAGGAAGTATGTTTTAATGCAATTCAAAATAAAAGACTGGAAGGGAATACCTAGAGAAGAATGGCAAAACTTATTTGTAATACTTGCAATATTTATTATAGTTTTACTTGTAGCCTTTGGAGTGTTTGACTAATAATGCAAACTGAACTGCTTATACCTTCTGACTTCAAAGAGCGAATGGAAGTTTTCAAAAAAGACTTCTATGAAAAGTATAATTGTATTAGCAAAGAAGTGACTCCCAAAGTTGATGGGAATGGAACTAATATAATTAGGAAGCGACCTGATGGTTATGATTATATCGTTGAAAGTTATATGCGAGATTGTCTAGACCGACACTTTCCCGGTTGGTCATGGGAAGCAACTACGCCTGTTGAATTTATTGGAAGTGAGTGGGTGGTTGTACAGGGGCATTTATGTATCATTGATGAACATTTAATAGCTCTTGGAATTAACCCTCCAATTAGAAAATTCTTTGGAATTGATAGTGTAAGAATACAATTTAAGAAAAATCAACCTCATACACCCGAAAATATAATTGATGTCGGTGACAATTGTAAACAAGCAAATACAGCAGCCCTTAAATATGCAATTAATCGTCTTACTCACATTGGAGATGATATCTATGGAAAGAGGATAGAAAATGAGGGTGCAGGAAGTTTTGAAGAAGTAATGAATGCTAATCCAGATTCCACTAATTTTATGCGATGGATAGATAGTCATAAGATTAGGTTCAGTGAAATCTTTGAGATTTTGGGAGTTAAGGGGCTTACAGAAATAACTGATTATAAAAGTGCAATGGAAAAGATTAAGGAAATTAAGGGAATTAAATGATATCACGCTTGTTAATAATAAATAAAGTAGGAGGAAGTGCTTAATGCATAAAAGATAACCAGGTCGACCAATTAAAATTTAACCAAAATAAAAAAAGGAGAACTTAAATGAGTCCAGCAATCATATTACCAGACGTAACTGAAGAGGAATATAATGCATCAGGAAGTAAATTTGTAACCTTTCCTGCTGGCGCCAAAACTGGCGATATTCAGTGCCGAAAGATTGAAATCGGCATGCTCGATTGGGATACTCCGGGTCAATCCATGAAAGTCCCCATAACCGTTCTGGATGAAGGTCCCGATGAAGGCAAAGAAGACAAGCTTAGCTTTGGTGTTCTTGCTACTGGTATCTGGAAAGGCAAGGAAATTTACAGGGCTATTACCGGTGGTAATATGCCAATGAAAACCGGAAGTGATGGCAAGAATCATCCTGCTCCAAACCCTGAAGACCTTGCCGGTAAAACTGCTTATGGTATTTGGGTAATGCAGGAAGGCAAGAAAGGTGGAGTCGGCGAAACTGTTACCTACCCCAAGCTGACTTCAATCTCTGCCGAGCCGGTTCAGACTGAAGGACTGGGAATCTAAGAAATGAGAGCTGGTGTACCCGACTTATACTATTCGGTGCTGAAGAGCGGTGACTCTTTAAGGTGCTACTCGGCTGAAATATAGTCCGAGCAATCCGCAACAGGGGCAGAGCAACCGAGCCAGCTCTCATAAAAGGTTGACGGGGTGATGCGCAAAATCATCTAAGTATATGGTGGATTCAGTGGGACGCATAATGTACTGATAAGACAGCCCCGCCAGCCCCAACTAATCAGAATAGATAGAAAGGATTACAAATGAGTACATGGTGTAATGTAGAACAAGCAATGAAAGACAGGAAAGAGTCAAGACCAGTAATAAAAGCAATAAGAAAAAAGACAAAACCCTGTCCTAGATGTAAAAAAGTTTTAGGACCTTCTGGAGGATTATTACTTGAATTAGACGGTCAAGATTATATTTATAAGTGCATTTGTTGTTCTAGGAGTTTCCCGCTATCATGAATATTATTATGAAAGATAATACATTAACTGGTTATATTAAAACTGAACCTGAAATGCGTTTTACTCCTAATGGAAATGCAATAACAACTTTTATATTAGCTAAAGACTCATTTTCAGTTGACGAAGAAAATGAAAAGAATATTGAGTCTAGGGTTATAACTTGGAATTTACTTGCCGAAGCTTGTCAGCTTGACCTTGAAAAATATCAAAAAGTCTTCTTAAAGGGTTATTGGAAAACAAGAACTTGGCTAAATCGAGATACACAAAAAGAGATGAGCCGACAGGAATTTACTGCAAATAAAATATTTTTATTGGATGGAACATCAGAAGAAATGGCAAGAGCAAAAGAGCTAAAAGGGAATTAGTTTTAATGGCTGATTTAACTGACAAACAGCGAGATATGCTTGAAAAACGCTCTATGAAAATATTTGACTCTAGAGAGCCAGGTAATATTCGTATGAGGCTTCACGAAATAGGTTGGCAACAACAGCAACTGTATACTGGTGACTATTGGTTCTTTACTCATGATTTTAAGAAAGTTGGTATTGAGAGAAAAGCAGTAAATGACTTTATGCAAAGCATTGGAGATAGATTATCTAGACAACTTGAGAATATGCTTGATCATTATGATAAAAGTATTTTGCTATTGGAAGGTAGCTGGCAAAAAGTCTCTGCTGCAAATAATATTGTTACAACAAGAGGATTGCAGTGGCAATCTTGGACAATGGTTTGGAATTATATCAGACGATGGCAAGATAAAGGTGTTACATTAGAATTAACTATCAATGAAGGGCATACAGTTTCTCGTCTCAATGAACTTTATGCTTTATATCAAAAACCTTACAGTATGAGTAGTAATACTGGAGACATTACAGATGATAGAATTTTAGCTTTTCCTAGTGGCTGTCGTGGGAAAACTGCTTTAGACTGTCTTGAAATGTTTGGAAGCTTATCTGCAGTTGCCTCTGTATTTCCTAATGATTTAATGACTGTTGAGAAAGTAGGTTGGAAAAAGGCAATATCTATTTATGACCATTTTCATAAAGGTGAAGAAAGTATTGAAGAAGCTCTTGGGATAATATCTAAAGCTCAACCTCAAGCTAAAAGTTTAAATGAACTAGAAATTGAACAAGGAAAGATGAGTTTATAATGAATATAATTACTAAAATACAAACAGTACTTGTTATTATACAATTTCTATGTCTTATGGCATTTCTAATAATAGAAGACAGTTTATGGCTCATAGGAACAATTGGAATCATTTTCCCAGTTACATTTTTAAACTTTATACAAAACAAAAAAATAATTTAGATTATAAAAGGAAAGATGAGTTTATGAAAAAAGAGTTTACGGAGTTTATGACAGAAGAAGAATTGGTAGCAAATCAGCCCTCACAACACAAAATCCAGAAAATAACCGTCCAGACTGTTTTAATAATGGCATTCGAGAAAATATACACTGACGCAGATGCCTATGCAAAAACCTGCAATTATTATAATAAGGATATTAAAGGCTACAGAGAAGGTGTTGATGTAAGTGATATTAAAAAAGTAATAGGTGGAATTATTTATTACCTAGATAAAGACAATGAAATCATAAAAGATAATTATGGGATAAAATCATAAAGAAGATAAGTTATGCATTTTATGCACTTAATGTATTTAATAGCAATCATACTTGAGTTAATATTAGAAGGAGTAGAATATGTTCGCAATCTCATCAGACGATACTAATAAAATACAAGAAGCAGTTGGAAAAGCTCTTACAGCTATGTATCAGGGTGTTAATAAAGTAGAAATGGATATTCTTGTAGGAGAAGATATCGCTCCTCTAAAACTAAAGGCATATTGGGTTCTTAATGTATTAAGAATTGATATCAAAGAGACAAGTTAATGTGTAATGAAAAAATAAACTGTATACACTCTCCAAATAGAAAAGAACTTCTTTTTACTCCTGCAGAAGTAGGGATAATATTATTAATTGCAAGTGGATACTCAAATGAACACATATCAGAAAGGCTAGTAATAACAAACAATACCGTAAAAGCCCACTTAACTACAATTTATTCTAAAATTAATATTCCTCCTCGTTTTAACAAAAGAGTATATATTGCAATCAATTCATTAAAATTAACAAAGGAAAAGTATTATGAAAACTGCTGATGAAATAAACTCTACTGTAAAAAACCTCTCATATTACGCTGGAATTATCTATAATTTATGTAAAAGACAATTAGATGAAGATGAGGTTCTTGCGGCAAAGGTTGGAGAGGAAGGACTATGTTGGGACATCAGGCGAAATAGTATTGGAGCAATTTCAAACTGTTGCAGGCGGATAGAAATGGAATGTCATATAATTGGAATAAATGTAAATAATGCAGAAAAGCAAGACAATGCTATAAAGGAAATTATCAGAAATGAATAATAAGTTCAAGAACTGGTTGAAACGTGAGCGAGGTATGTTAATAATTTTTCTATCTTTATTGGCATCACTTATAATATTTATTTATGTAGTATTAACTTTTCCAATAACGTAAAATAATTAGGAGAATAAAGTGAAAACGAAGAGCACAATAAAAAAAGACAGAATCTTTATCCTGGTTTCAGCACTTGTAATCGCGAACTTAACATATCAGCTAATGGGTACAATTCAAGCAATTGTAAATGGACTGTGGACAAACCTATTTATGTGGATATTAACACTTGCTGATATCATTGCAATCATTGGGCTGTTTTATCTAATTCAGAATTACAGGAAACGCCAACGAATAGAGGATAAAGAAAAATGAAAATTAAAGTTCTATTTGTAATTCTAATATGTATGTGGGTAGCAACAATATTAGCATGGGTATACATCATATTTTCCCCAGATTGGGGTAGATGGATTGAAGCAACTCTTATGCTTATAGGTTCTATAATTGTATTAATAGCTCTTCATGAATTTAAAAAAGAGGATAAAGATGACAAATAAAATCAAGAAATCAACAGTTTTTGCATTACTTATACTTTTTAGTCTTACATTGCTAATAGGTTGTAATAAAAATACTGATGTTACAAGTACATTGCAAATTGATAGAGAAATTTTCGGTAAGATCTTAATAATTGACAAGTTTGATGAATTTTCTTATATTACATTTGACGGAAATACAAAAATTTGTGTAACTAATTGCTCAATTGATTGCTGGCGTATAACGAATGGATATTGTAATATATTGACATACAAATTACAAAAAATTAATGGCAAGACCACAGTCCAACTATACAATATAGTTGGAATAAATTCTGACTTTTTAACAGAGGAGCATTTTAATGAATGCAAAGAAAATCAAGAAATTAAATAAGCCTAATTTGTTCGTATCAATTTTTAGATTCTTTATTCCTAAAGACTTTAAAGGAGAATTAGCCAAGGGGAAACAAATCGGAAAGGCTGTAGCGAAGCGAAAACTAGAAGAAAGAGACATAAAACAAGTTGGGAAAAGATATAGAAAAAGTCAAAAAGCAGCAATTAAGGCAACAACCAAAAGAGAAAAGAAAAAGATTATGCGCTTTGGAACTTTTGTCTCATTACTATCAGCTCTTGCAACGACTATAATGGCTATTGTTTCTGGAAACTATATTGCATTTGTTATTGTTGGACTATTTCTATGTGTTGCAGTTGCTAACGAAAAGAAGTGGCTTTAGAATTGGGGCTAGGTGATAAAGCCTTAGATAGCGGGGGTCAGAAATGATGGAATATGCAAGCGTTACAATAGACGCACTACCACTATGGAATATGTATGCAACTGCGAGTTCGGCTATAGCATTTAGCTTGATGATTATGTTATGCACTAAATACTATTCGCACATTTGGCGTATTAGTATTATTTATGCAGGTATAGGATGGCTATGCTCTTTCTATGCAGGCGTGATGGGAAATTGGTATATAGGATGGTTCGCTTGGGTAATAACTTTATCCGTAGCTATATTTCTGAGAGGCATATTACTCTATATTGATAATACTGATAACGATGGTGATGATAAAGCCTTAGATAACAAGGAGAAATAATAAATGACAAGCTTTAAACAATGGAAATCAAGAGTTACAAATCTTGACCGATTATCATATGCAATGGTTATAGTATTTGGTATTTGTCTTCTTGTAGTAATGCTATTTTTTCAGTTTGGATATCAACTTGGAGAAATTCATGTCGAGCCATTCTTAGCACAAGAAGAAACAAGCCAAGAGCAAACCGCAAAGTTGTTGTTAATTGATGAGCCAAACCTTCTTATAAGGGGAATTGAAATTTTGGTTGCGATTGGATTGATTGCGCTTGGAAGTGAGCGGCTACATTCATACAGTAAAAGAAAATAAGGTTGTAAAAAATGAAAAAGACTATTGCAAGAACAGCACTGATATTAATTGGAATCTCTAGCATTTTGACCATATTTGTTGGATTTCCTTACTGGACAAGAGAAGGAATATATGCCGCTGGAACAAATATATTGTGGTATCACATACCTATAATGATAATATCGGCAACATTAATAGGTTTAGGGCTTATTTACTTAATACACAAATTAATAGAATGGAGCAACTGGGACAATAAAAAATCAGTATAAGGCGGTAACCAAAGATGGAGTATAAAGAATGGATACAAAAACTTGGCGATTCAGCTCCTAACGTGAGTCATGCAGAATTTAGCTCAAGGGCAAGAGAACTTGCTAATGAGGGTTTCCTTGAGTACGAAATCTTTTGGCTCTCTCAACATTATATGGATAGTCCTGGTGCTCAAGCAATGAGACAAGACCGACTTGAGAAAATCAATGATGCAAGAAGAGCTGACATTGAGCCAGGACAATTTGCCCGTGAAATTGATGACCTATATGATGCAAATGATTGGCATTTTAAGGATGGACAAAGAGATCCTTTTAAGATGCTAGACCATTTTATCAGACAAGTTGGTGACCCAAATTACCCTCAGAAAAAAGCTAGACATGGCGACAGAAAGCAACAAGCTTCAGACAGAAAAGGGAAAAGGGATAAGTCTTCAACTCGGACAGAAAGAGGCGATGAGAAATATCCAAGAGGAGCGGCATATCACTAAGCATAGTGCTAAGCGTAAACAGTTTGAACTTCAACGAGAACGATTACAGAAACTTGTTGATAAGGGGTGAACTTATGGAAATCTTAAATTTATTGAAATTAGGGGTGTTTATGGCTTACACTCTGGCAGGAATCGCATTTCTATTTTATTATATACTTCCAATCATTTTAGCAATAATTGATAGGCATAATTCACATAAGCTAATGAGTAATCAGAAGATAGTAGCCTATAAAAATGGGGATTATTATGAAAATTATAGCTAAATACAATCTAGCCATAGATTTTGATGGGTTTCCTCATACTGGAGCAGAATTATTAAAGAATCATTATCAATCTAAACTGTTGCAGGCAGTATAGCAAAGGAGTAATCACATGAATCAGACTAAAGCAGAGATAATCGATGAGATTATGAATAAGGTAAAACGTGCCAAACCTATTATTAGGGACGATTTGAGAACCGTGTTGAAACGACAAAATAAGAATAGGCTTCAGCGTATATTGAAGAATGTAAAGGTAGACCGTGATGGTTGTGGTATATATATAGGAAATTAACTTGAAGCACAATCCCGTAGCCTATATTATTAAAGGATTAAAATGTTAGCTTACAAAATTACAGAGAGTAATGACAATGTTACAATCACTGAATCAACTGGAGATAAAATTACCTCTAGGTTTCTAGACGAACTTCTTGACTTTATGTTATTTGCAAAAGACCCAACTGAGTTTAAAACATTCTTTAATCTTGACAATGCAATTACTCCTTTGTTACAAAAAATAGAAAGCTATAACCTTGAGAAATTATGGCAAACTAATAGGTGTTTTGTTAGACCTTATAGTATTATATACAATCCTCATAAGAGTTTCTACATTGCAAAGGGA